>Ga0098056_1001178_pt1 | contig 10598 bp, 13 predicted proteins | sample 17BtaG_FD_92583 | JGI IMG/M metagenome (GOLD analysis project Ga0098056, IMG submission 92583) | Marine viral communities from the Subarctic Pacific Ocean - 17B_ETSP_OMZ_AT15314_CsCl metaG | ecosystem: Environmental > Aquatic > Marine > Oceanic | place: Subarctic Pacific Ocean | collected...
AGAACGTGCTGAACGTCAGAAAGTTATTGACGCCATGCCAAAAGATATGGTACAACTTATCATAGACATTGCAGATAAAGCACATAGAGTTGTAGACACTGGTGGCTATGGATGTAATGGTGGAGTGCGATACCTGTCAGCGTTTGATCTGCAAGAATTGGAAGACGTAGTAGACCAAGTTCGCACTAAGTTTAACATTGTATAGTAGGAGAATGAGACATGCCTTTTGAATTTATTCCAGAGAATATCGACTTTGAAGTAGGCTATGAAACTACCAAGATGCCTGACAAAAAATATGTAGTCAACAAGAACACTGATGAGTACATTGCTATTGTCGGCAAGGGCTTTAACTGTGTGCCACATGGTGAGTTCTTTAATAAAGTAATCAACGCCACAACAGACAACATGTCAGCACATGACATGGAGGGTGCAGAGATTACATGGAAGGATGCCCACAATAATGGCTGGGCTATGATGGACATGCGTCTGCCTAATGTAGTAAAGAAAATTCAGACTGATAAGAAAGAGTTTAGTCTGATGAAGCGTATCATTGCACTGCATGGTGTGGATGGCACTTGTTCTAACACAGCTATCTTTGGTGCGATTGATTTCTTCTGCCTCAACGGGCAGATCAGGGGCAATCACGACAGGGTGATGCGTAAGAATACAGCAGGTCTGTGCATGGAAAAGTTTGCCAGTGATCTAAAAAAATCACAGCAAGACTTCAACGAACATGCCAAGCAGATGCAACGCTGGGCTAACTCTAGTCTTATGCAAGTCAATGTTAAAGACCTGCTGAAAGATATTGTGAAGGATGCTAATCCAGAGAAGATGTACAGTCTGTATCGTTCAGAGGTAACTAATCGTGGTGACAATCTGTTTGCTCTGTACTCTGCCTTTACTAACTACGCAACGTATGCTGATGAGCAGAATGGTTTCAAGCTACGTGAGACAGGCAAAGACACACAGTCTGTAAACATGTTCAAGCGTGAGATTAGTGTAGCCAAGTGGATTGAAACACCACAGTTCAGACAACTGGAAGCAGCCTGATGGGTGTGTATAATTCAGATGGTGTACTGGAACGCTATACTTTAATTGATGTGTTCTATGATGCTGAAACAAAAAAGATAGAGTCTCCCACCCGTTGGTGGGGGATTTGGATGGAGATAAAAGAGGACGTTGACCCACCCATGTGGATACTAAAATTGTCTTGGAGAATAGGAGACTATATTAAATGGTGGCATACCCCAAGGGGTGTAACGTCTACGTGTCAACAGCAGTTCAAGAAAAAATATATATGGAAAAGCTGGGTTGATGTAGAAGATTTTCAGTATGACGGTATAGGTGATACATGTTATACTGAAGAAAGATATGTGGAGTTCGATACAGAAGAGGAAGCACTTAAATACCTCAAGAAAAATATATACACAGAGGACAGGATGCCTAGCAAACTAGATACTGTAGAAGAGTTTTGCAAACAGTACCAGTTTGAGTTCTATGAAAGGAAATACTAATGCTAACGATAGGTAAATCAATGGGGATGCTGGCTGGACTTGCAGTAGGTGACGCACTTGGCGCACCTCTGGAGTTCACTCAGAGCAGAGAACCCGACAATTATATAAGACGCTATGCTACAGGTGGCGCACATGATATGGACATTGGCGAGTGGACAGATGACACAGCTATGGCAATGGCACTGGCAGAGGCTACACTAGATAACGTAGGTTTTGATCCTGATGATACCATGAAAAACTTTGTGTCATGGTATATGGATGGTAAGTTTATCCCTCGTGAGTTCTGCTTTGACATAGGTAATACAACACAACGTGCGCTGGAAGCCTATATCAAAGACCCGTCTCGTCCGTATCAAGGCGTGTCTGATGAAACCCAATCCGGCAATGGTGCGCTGATGCGTATCGCTCCCATCGTTATTGCTGCACCAAACAAGGTGACTGCACTGCAATGGGCAACACAACAGACACTACTGACACACGGTAGCAATCTTTGTGTGTTCTTTAGTAACATGTTTACAGAAGAACTGTGGCATAGTGACGCACTTGAGAAGTATAAACCCTACCGACTACCTGTTGATATAGACAGGAGCAAGGTGATGTCGGGTGGATTCGTGACGGAGACATATCAATGTGCAATGTGGGCTTTCCAAACTACGGACAGCTTTGAGGATTGTGTTATCAAGGCAGTCAATCGTGGCTACGACAGTGATACCTGTGGTGCTGTAGCTGGCATGATAGCTGGCGCACACTACGGCATTGGAAATATTCCTGATCATCTACTTGACAATCTTATGTGGAAGGATTATATATTAGACACAGCAGTTAAACTATACAACATGAGGAGTAATGAAAGATGGGCATGACATTTCAAAAACTAAAAGATGAGTACTATTCTTCTCACGATTTCAAACACTTACGTGATGAAACTAAGACGCAGTATACTTATCTTTTAAACTTTGCATCGTCAACTAATGTCGGCAACAAAACATTCAATGACATGAAGCTGTCGGACATAACAACCAAGCAAGCAAAGCTGGCCTATGATGAATGGTGCGACAGGGGATTGGCTTTTGCTAATCACATTATATCTGCCACTACCATGCTACTAAACTACGCAATCAGAATGGAGCATATAAAAACCAATCCTTTCGCTATCGTGCGTAGGAGGTCCACTGAGCCGCGCAAGGTTGTCTGGGGTAGGGAGGATGTCAAGAGACTACTAGACGTAGCGTACAGCGATTTTAGCACCCGTAACATAGGTTTGATTGCACACATGGCATACGAGTGGTGTCAGAGAGTGGGTGACATGCGTATGCTTACATGGGATAGGGTTGACTTCACGAACAGATCAGTACACGTCCTTCAATCTAAGAGAAATGCAGAAGTTTTTCTGCCTATTGAAGAGGATTTGTATGACATGTTGGTGGTACAGGAGAGAGACTTTGGTTTCCAACCCTACGTTGCACCAAGACCGGAGCCATATCAGGGTGAATACCTGCCCTATTCGCAGTACAAGCTACCCTTATATGCGCGTAGACTGATGGATGCTGCAGGTTTACCACCTGAGTTACGTCTCAGTGATCTACGTAGGACAGGCACAACGGAAATGGTTGAGGCAGGTGTAGGAATAGGACAAATCATGTCGGTTACAGGACATGCTAACCCACAGTCAGTCAAACCCTACATGAAAAATACTTACAAGTCTGCAGAATTAGCCTTGACAGCTAGAAAGAAAGCATGATATAAGCATTCAACTGCCGCAACGAACTACTATTATAATATATATAATACATATAGAAAGGACACATATATGATAAACGTAAATGACTATGACGTTTCTGATGGAGAGACACAGAGAATGGATTGTCCTGTATGTAGGGGCAAGAATACATTCAGTATCACTAACAACATGGGTGATCTTGTGTGGAACTGTTACAAGGTTAGCTGCACTGTCAGTGGTAGTACCCGTGTAGGCATGAGCATTGATGATATCAAAGCTAGGTTTAAGAAGATTGAAACTGTAGATGACATTGAGTTTGAATTGCCAGAGTATGTTGTATCCCGTAGTGGTGGAGTGTACATGGATAGATGGTGCGCTAAGTGGGGCTTGAATGCAGAAGAGTTAGGTCTTATGTATGATGTAAAGGAAGACAGAGTTGTGTTTCCTGTTGTACATGACGGCAAGATTGTTGATGCAACGGGTAGAACATTAGGAAAAAGAATACCTAAGTGGAAGAGATATGGAAATAGTGGCTTGCCATACACGTATGGTTGTGGTAAAGTCGCCGTAGTTGTTGAGGACTGTGTGAGTGCAGCCATTGTTGGTATGGGTTCTGCTGTTGGGGTCGCGCTTCTTGGAACTTCACTTCAAGATTCGCACAGAAGCTATCTTGCACAGTTCTCAACAGCCTTGATAGCATTGGACCCTGATGCACTAACTAAGTCACTTGAGATGGCAAAAGAACTACGAGGCTACGTATCGGATGTACGCCCCGTGAAATTGAAGGATGATATAAAGTATTGTAACCCAACAGACATGGAGAAGTTAAATGGAATTATCACTAATTAGAAGCCTGATGGACAGGGAGTTTTATGAAGATCACCGTGGCGCACGTTGCCCTGATCGACTGTTCAGTAAGGATGTAAGGAAGATCAAGAACACTATAGACAAGGCTATGGATCAGTATGAGCGTACTGTCACGCCCGATGAGATTGAGGCATTGTTCATGGCTAACAATCCCACCCTAACTACGGCACAGAAGCAAGCCTATTCTTCTCTGTTTGCTAACATCAAAAGAGAGCAGCCTATTGGTGGTGATGTAGCACAGGAAGTATTGTCTAAGCTGTTTCAACAGGCAGTGGGAGAAGACATTGCCAATCTGGGTGTCGAGTATGTTGTAGGTGACAAGTCTAGTCTTGAACCATTGCGTCAGATACTTGAGCAGTATGGTGATGACTTCACACCAAACCTAAACATTGAGTGGGATGACATCGACATTGAGACACTACTACAGCGTAATGATCTTGAGGCACGGTGGACATTCAACATGCAGAACCTTGTGATGAATGTAGAGGGGGTCAATGCTGGTCACTTGATTGAGATTGGCGCACGTCCTAACACGGGCAAGACATCCTTTCATGCTTCAATGATTGCATCTCCCGGTGGCTTTGCTCATCAGGGTGCCAACTGCATCATCCTGTGTAATGAAGAAGGCTATCACCGTGTCGGTGCTAGATACCTAACTGCTGCCACAGGCATGACAATGCAGGAGATTAAGAAAGACCCAGCAAAGGCACGTGACCTGTATGCACCTGTCAAGGAACGCATCAAGATCAAAGATGCCACAGGCCGTGACATGAATTGGGTTGAGTCGGTTTGTAAAACATACAAGCCTGATGTAGTTTTGCTTGATATGGGTGACAAGTTTGCCAAGACTGGAGGCTTTGCCCGTCCAGATGAGGCTCTCAAAGCCAATGCTATTCATGCTCGTATGATTGCCAAGCAGCATGAGTGTGCTGTGTTCTACATGTCACAGCTATCGGCTGATGCTGAAGGTAGGACAGTGCTTAATCAGTCTATGATGGAAGGATCAAAGACAGGTAAGGCAGCAGAGGCAGACCTTATGCTTTTGATTGCCAAGAATCCAATCCAAAATAATGAGCAAGAGGAAGACCCAGAGCGTCATTTGAATGTCGTGAAAAATAAATTGACAGGATGGCACGGTAGTGTTACAAGTAACCTAGATTATAAAACAGCGAGGTATTCATAATGAAACTAACACTAGACGTAGAGAACACAACAACAAAGCGTAACGGTAAGCTACACCTTGACCCGTTTGAGCCAGACAATTCTTTGGTTATGGTCGGTCTACTTACAGACAGGGGCGATGAAGCTATAGTTTCATTTGACCATTCTGAATGTTCACCACCGGACGTGCAGTCTCACCTGCTTGTCCAGTCCTATCTTGACAAAGCTACTATCGTCATTGCACACAATGCTGCTTATGATTTGCTTTGGCTGTGGGAGTCGGGCTTCAAGTATGATGGTCCTGTCTTTGACACGATGCTTGGCGAGTACGTTATGCAGCGTGGGCAGAAGGAACCACTGTCTCTTGAGGCATGTGCAGACAGGTACTTGCTTGATACACGTAAGCAAGACACTCTCAAGGAGTACTTTGCAAAGGGATATAGCACACGTGACATACCGTATGACTTGCTTGCATCATATCTGTCACATGATCTACATGCTACGCAAGAGTTATCTGACAAGCTAATGAGAAAGCTAATGACAGACAGTTCTAGACTGATGGATACAGTCACACTGACAAATCAGGTATGTGTAACACTGGCACGTATCTATCAGCGTGGTTTCAAGGTTGACATGGAAGTGCTGGAGGAGGTACGTCAAGAATTTGAACAGGAGAAGAGTCAATTAATTGACGACTTGCAGGTTCATGTTCGTAGAGTTATGGGTGATACGCCTATCAATCTTAATAGCCCAGAGCAATTGTCATGGGTTATCTATGGTCGTAAGGTTATCAACAAAACAGATTGGGCTACACAGGTCGATCCATACATGAGTGAGCGTGAGTTCAGGAATATGGTAGCCACAGGCACACAAAGACTATACAGGACTACTGCTGTACAGTGTGGAACCTGTAAGGGTACGGGTTATATACGCAAGACAAAGAAGAATGGTCAGCCCTTTGCTAAACAAAGCAAGTGTCCTGACTGTCACACAGAAGGTTATCTGTTTAATCCTACAGATAAGCTGGCTGGATTCAAGTTCAAGCCACCTTCTGCCAAGTGGGCATCAGCCAATGGCTTCTCAACTAGCAAGAACAACTTGCAATTGCTTGAGGCAGGTGCTAAGTCAAGAGGTATGCATGATGCAGTAGACTTCTTATCTAAGGTACGTAGGTTGTCTGCTGTTGACACTTACCTGTCATCATTTGTTGATGGCATTAAGAACTACACCAAGCAAGATGGTATGCTGCATGTCAGCCTACTACAACATCGCACTGCGACAGGTCGTCTGTCTGGTGCTAATCCAAACATGCAGAACATGCCTCGTGGCGGCACGTTCCCTGTAAAGAAAGTATTTGTGTCACGATGGGATGGTGGTAAGATACTTGAGGCTGACTTTGCACAGCTAGAGTTTCGTGCTGCCGCATTTTTATCACAGGATGGAGTTGCAATTGAAGAAGTATCTACTGGATTTGATGTACATGCATACACCGCTGAAGTTATTAGTAAAGCTGGTCAGCCTACGAGTAGACAGGATGCAAAAGCCCACACCTTTGCGCCCCTTTACGGGGCAACGGGGTTCGGACGCACACAAGCAGAAGCAGCCTACTACGAACACTTCAACGACAAGTACACGGGGGTTGCCACTTGGCATTCCAAATTGGCTACGGAAGCTATCACAACACAGAAGATAGTCACGCCATCAGGACGGGAGTTCTCGTTCCCTAATGTAGTTCGTAAACCTAATGGCCGTGTGTCATACTTTACGCAGATAAAAAACTATCCGGTACAGTCTTTTGCTACTGCTGATATTGTACCGATTGCTTTACTGCATATTGATAAACTGCTTGACAACATGCAGTCATGTGTAGTAAACACAGTACATGATTCAATTGTGATTGATGTACATCCAGAAGAAGAGGAGAAGGTTGTTGACATAATCAACAGGACTAATGATGAACTACCAAACTTGATTACTCTTAGGTGGGGGATAACTTTTAATGTACCCCTACTACTGGAATCAAAAATAGGCCCGAATTGGCTTGACACTAAAGACGTAACCTGATATAACTACGGTTCTAAACTTAAAAGAAAGGAGACTATTATGACACAATTGACAACAGTAGATACCAATAACTATGCTGCTATGGCAAAGGCTATGGGTATCGCACATGAGAAGACATCATCTTCTTCTAGTTCACTTGCACGACTACGCATTAATCATTCACCTATTATCGGATCAGATAAGGTGCTGGTAAAGGGTGGTGCATACAAGCTGGAGATTCCTGATGGCCCCACTCACTATGCTAATAGCATTAAGATGAGGCCGTTCATGCAACGCTTCATGCATAAGCGTTTCGTTCAAGGTGATGCAAAGAATCCCAATCGTTATATCAAGAGCGTGATGGCAGATACACTGGACATTGACCTCAAAGATAATGACGGTGGGTTCAACTGTGGTAAACCCGCAGGATACATCAAAGACTTTAAGGCACTCCCGCAAGCGCAACAAGACTTGCTCAAAGCAATCAAGCGTGTGCGTGTCGTCTTTGGTGAGGTGGAGTTGATTGACCCAAAGAATGAGCAGGGTGATTCTGTAAAGGTGGAACCTACGCCATTCATCTGGGAGATTGATAACCGTGACGCATTTAAGGAGATCGGTTCTAGCTTCACTACTTTGGCAAAGATGCAACGCTTGCCAATCCAGCATATCATCACTGCGAATACCAGTGAGCGTAAGATTCCTACAGGTGCATCATACTATGTACCCGTGGCATCGCTGGATGTTACCAAAACCATTGAGTTGACTGATCAAGATCAGGTTTTGTTCGGTGACTTCATGTCGTGGATTGATAATTACAATAACTACATTATCAATACATGGGCAGAGAAGACTAACTCTAAAATGGATGATGAAGATATTGATGTAGTTGATGGTCTAGTCGATATCGAAATTGAAGAAGAGGTAGCGTAATGCATCACCCTGCTGAACTCGCGCTCCATCAATATATGGAAGACGCAGTGCAAGGCAAAACAGAAATGTCAGAGGAGACTATTGAACAGGTATCTTCTGATATCGCTGAAGCACTGAAGAAGCAGTTCGGCAGTGGTAAAAAGCGGGGCGACTTTAAACTACGGATGTCAAACGTAGGTCGCCCCACTTGCCAACTCTGGTACGAGAAGAACAAACCAGAGGTAGCACTGCCATTGCCTACCACATTTATAATGAACATGATGCTTGGCGATATTGTTGAGGCAGTATTCAAGGGTCTACTAAGAGAAGCAGGAGTACAGTATGAAGAACCTGAACATGTTACACTGGAACTGGATGGTACATCCGTTAATGGAACATATGATATTGTTGTTAATGGTGCTGTCGATGACGTTAAGTCAGCGTCTGATTGGTCCTATCGTAACAAGTTTGAATCATATGAAAAGCTGGCTAGTGGGGATGGGTTTGGTTATGTAGGACAACTCGCCGGATATGCCAAGGCATCAGGTAAAGATGTCGGTGGTTGGTGGGTAGTCAACAAAGCAAACGGTCAATTCAAATACGTGCCAGCATCAGGTCTTAACTTAGATGAAGAGATTTCTAAGATACAAAAGACAGCAGACGCAGTAAAGGAGAACAAGTTTGAAAGATGCTATCAACCTGTACCAGAGAAGTTTAGAGGTAAGGAGACGGGTAACACGGTACTTAATGACGGGTGTAAGTTTTGCGCTTATCGTTTTGATTGTTGGGATGCTCTGACGGAACGTCCATCAGTGATGTCACAGGCCAAAACGCCACCGACAGTTAGCTATATTGGAGATGTAGTTGTACCATAAAGCATGGAGGGCAGCGCGTAAGTATGGGTATCGTAGTGGGTTAGAACTAACCATTGCAGAGAAGTTGAAGGCAGATAAAGTATCATTCAGATACGAGGCCATCAAGATTGAATGGGAAGACCTAGCCTACCGTACCTACACTCCCGACTACATTCTCAAGAACGGTATCATAGTTGAGGTGAAGGGTAGATTTGTAACGGCAGATAGACGTAAGCACATTGAAATAAAGAAACAACATCCTGAACTAGACATACGTTTTGTATTTGAGAATAGTAAGAATAAAATACGTAAGGGAGCAAAAACAACCTACGGTGATTGGTGTATCAAGCATGGCTTTAGATACTATGATCGCATCATACCAGAGGATTGGTTAAAAGAAAAGGGTAAGGATAAACATCCTAACTTTATCGGTCATCCAAACTCTACAGTTAAAAGGAGGATTAAGAAATGAACAAAGAGGAGATGATAGATAATATAAACGATGAAGACTTCATCATAAGAATAAGACCCTTTGCAGATGAGGATGGGCAATGGAACGGAGAGATTGATATATCTATTATGGCCTTCCCTAAGAATCCTATGGACGATGAAGATTATGGAAACGTAATGCATTTTGTAAAGATGATGTGTGCTACTGTTCCTATCATGGAACAAGAAGAAGCTATTCGTAATGTTGTGCATGAATATGTTACGAATGTTATTGACAACGAGTTGGAAGTTGATGTAGAACTAGAGGAAGAGATGGGCGTAGAGAAAGAGTATGACGGTAATGTAGTCCATCTAACATTCAACACAAAGACAGGAGGTAATGCATGAGACACGAGGCATACATGAAGCAAATGATGGAAGAAGCGGAGCAAGCTAGTAAGGAAGCCTATGGTAATGTGGATATGGTGAATAGTCCTTCTCACTATAATCAGTCAGGTATAGAGTGTATCGCTGCTATTCAGGCTGCTCTTGGACCCAACTTTAAATATTATTTACAGGGTAACATTATGAAATACCTGTGGAGATTCGACTACAAAGGTAAGCCACTAGAGGATTTGCAAAAGGCACAGTGGTATCTTAACACTCTACTTGAAGACACGGTGGCTAGTGATGAGAGTTAAGATATTTATCACACTGGATATAGACGATGATGAGTACCCCATACCTGCAGATGGGCAGGTTGGGGAGGAAATAGAGGATGGCATACGTGAATACTTCTATGATGTAGACGGTGCTGACATTAGAACAATGAGAACAATAACGGAGTGACAGATGAACAATTACTTACCAACAGACTACCAAAACTTCATCGCGCTATCACGGTATGCCCGATGGAAAGAAGATGAACAACGCCGTGAGACATGGGTTGAAACAGTAGAACGCTACTTTGACTACATGAAGAACCACCTGTACAGTACATGCAATTACGTGCTGTCAGATGAACTGCGTGGGGAACTAGAAGAGGCTGTGCTGAACCAAGACATCATGCCTAGCATGAGAGCCTTGATGACATCCGGCCCA
>Ga0098056_1001188_pt1 | contig 10568 bp, 8 predicted proteins | sample 17BtaG_FD_92583 | JGI IMG/M metagenome (GOLD analysis project Ga0098056, IMG submission 92583) | Marine viral communities from the Subarctic Pacific Ocean - 17B_ETSP_OMZ_AT15314_CsCl metaG | ecosystem: Environmental > Aquatic > Marine > Oceanic | place: Subarctic Pacific Ocean | collected 2015-01-18
AGCTTCAAGTTCAACACCGGGACTTCTAACTTGGGTTTCAGGTTCAAGAGCAGCAATCGTTGGCTTTCAACGAGCAATTTCTGCAACAGGCACCAATACTTACAAGAATGTTATTGATAATGGTGCTGATCGTTTTACATTGCCACTGTATGGCGGCTCCGATGGATTGGATATCACGGAGAAGGACCCCTTCAGAAATACAGGCTTGTCGGGCAAAACAGAAACAACAGGTTATGCGTTCAATACAATTAAAGAGGCAGTTGATATTGTCAGAGATCAAGAGTTCGTGCCGTACAACTTAATTTCTATCCCCGGCATTACCAATGAAGAGTTGACAACTCACCTTGTTAATACGGCAGAATCAAGGGCAGATGCACTAGCTGTTATTGATCTTAAGGGTGATTTCCAGCCAGCACACGAGGGCAATAGTGGAAGAACATTCCCTACTTTAAGTCAGACAATTACCAACTTAAAGGACCGTCAGATTAATTCAAGTTATGGATGTGCATATTACCCATTCGTACAAATTAGAGACACCTTGCAAGGAAAGCTGGTGTACATGCCACCATCCATCGCAGGTATTGGAGCTATGTCATACACAGACAGAGTAAGAGCGCCTTGGTTTGCCCCAGCAGGCTTCAATCGCGGTGGGCTATCCACTGGGCTTGTAGGGTTGCCAGTTGTTAACGTAACTGAAAAACTAACAGCGCAAGACCGTGATTTACTCTATGATGCAAATATTAATCCAATTGCTTCATTCCCAAATGAAGGTATTGTAATCTTTGGTCAAAAAACATTGCAGGTCACAAGAAGCGCACTAGATAGAATCAATGTTCGTAGGTTGCTTATCTTCATCAAGAAGGGCATCTCCAACATCGCTGCTGGCATATTGTTTGAGCCAAACGTTCGTGCAACATGGTCGAGATTTATTGGTCAAGCCGAGCCTTTCTTAGCAGATGTACAGGCAAGATTTGGATTGAGTGAGTACAAGTTAGTTCTTGATGAAACTACAACAACGCCGGATTTAGTTGATAGAAATATTCTATACGCTAAGGTGTTCTTAAAACCAGTAAGGACAATTGAGTTCGTTGCGGTTGATTTTGTTATCACAAACACTGGAGCATCTTTTGAGGATTAAACTAATTAATAGGAAAGCAGGAGAATAATAATGGCTGTAAACAAAGCATCACCAATTCCACCATGGGCATCAGTCAAGATTGAGCCGAAAAGAGCATTTAAGTTTATCTTGACTATTGGTGAGATCCCAGCTTGGGTAGTAACAGAGGCTGATAGACCTAACCCAAACTTTGATGGAAATGTAAATCATGAATTTTTAGGTCATCAGTTTAAGTTCCCCGGCAAATTAAAATGGTCGGACGTTAGTGTGACTTTGGTTGAGCCAATTGATCCTGATGTATCCGGTTTGGTTTTGGATGCTGTACAGAGGGTGGGCTACAACCCACCAACAACTTGGACATCTGATAATGAAGGTTGGAGAACAACCTTTTCTAAAGAAAGGTTTGTCACGGGCAATTTTGGTAACATCTCAATTAAAGTTTTAGATTCGGATGGTAATGAAGTGGAAACGTGGACACTCTATAATTCATTTGTCTCGGATGTAAATTATTCTAAGTTGCAGTATAGTGGTAATGCTATTAACACTGTTACATTAAAATTTAGTTATGATTATGCAACTGTAAGCATTACAGAAATTAACCAAAATTAATAATTGGTATAATTACTATAGATGTCGGATAGTATAAATTACAGAAATATTCTTGAGAAAAGCCTTCAGAGCAATTTTCGTTTTCTATTGAGAATTGATGATATTCCATATTTTATGATTTCTAGTGTTACAAGACCCGCACCTAATTTTGGCGCGATTAAGGAATATCAACTTTTAAATTGGAAATTTAAATACCCAAGTGGAGTTGTCACTTGGAGCGATGTGACTTTTAAAATTGTTGAAAGTTTTGATAGCAACCAAGTTGATACAATCGCTGGCAAATTATTAAACACATATAAAAAATTGGGATATTCCAACCCAGATCGTATTGATCAGAACAATCTAAAGGATATGAATAAAAAATCCTTAATACAATCAATTGGAACTGTTAAAATAGAAGTGTTGAATGGAGATGGTGATGTTTATGAGACTTGGAAATTACACAATGCCTTTGTCTCAAAGATTGATTTTGACAATTTAGCATATGCTGGAGCATCTATCTTAGGGGCGAGTCTAACTTTAAGTTATGATTGGGCTGACCTAACATATACTTCCGCCACTGGAAAAACAAAAACTTATTAGATAAGAGGTAAAGATGAAAAAATTTGATATGGGAGACGGACCTGTATCCCAAAATCTTAATGGAGCAACCATTTTTGTCAAGTTGCCAACAGGGGGATTGTTTTACCCTGAAACGCACCCACTGTACGAAAAAGAAAAGATAGAAGTAAAAATGTTGACAACAAAGGAAGAGGAAATATTAACCAATGTTTCCTATATTGACAATGGTGTTGTTATTGAAAAACTACTTGAAAATATTGTTTTGGTTGAGGGCTTTAATGCTAAAGAGATTTTTGATATAGATCAAATGGCAATAATGATAGCGGCAAGAATTGATGCGTATGATGAAGATTACCCAGTTATTCTTGATTGTACTTCATGTTCTACAGAAATAAAACATCAAATCAATCTTCAGTCTGTTCTTGATAATATACAACAGCCTGAGATAGAGCGAACAAGTCATAATACATCAATCGTTGAGCTACCTAAATCTAAGAAAATGGTAGAATACAGAGTTTTACTACCAGTTGAATTAATGTCAATTGAAAAAACTGTAGAAAAATTGAATAGCATGAACATTAAAACAAGCCACAACCAAGAATTTTACAAAAGAATAATTCTTAGCGTCGATGGCGAAACAGATTCACAAAAAATTTCCGATTTCATAAATAATTTAAAAATAAAAGATTCGCGCTTCCTTTTATCAGCGTATCAGAAAAGCTTACCAAAACTTGATACTGTGTTTAGCACAGCCTGCCCAGCGTGTGGCAAGGTTCAAGAAGGGGGTATGCCCTTTCAGGCGAACTTTTTTTTCCCTGAATTCTAATTATATACAGACGCTATATGAAAATATAATGGTCTTGATATCAAATACAGGGTGGAGATATTCTGAAATTATGACACTTCCAATAAAAAAACGAAACTGGGTTTTTGATTTGTTTGTGTCCCTAAAGGAAGATGAAACGCCTGAAGAGGAAAATTACTAATGCCGCCTAATGAAAGAGATGATTTACTAGAAGTTATAAAACAATCCACCGAACAAGGTAAGGAGCTTCTTGGTTCTTTTGCACAGTATCGTGCCACTATTGCTGCATCTCAGGCATTAAATACTGATTTAAAAAACAATGTTAGTGCGTTTCTTGGGTTGTTTAGTGAGATTCAAGATCTTCAGGCTAGAGCTGTTAAAGACTTAGGTCTTGTTGACTTTAATAATCAAATAAATCAAGCATTTAAAACTTTTGAGGATTTAAACAAGTCTATAAATAATTTTGGCATTACAAGCGACAATGTTAAAAATACATTATTTGAGCTAACAAAAGGCTTTCAGAACTCAGGTCTGGTGCAAAGGGACGCTATTAGTTCTATAACAAGGGCAATTTCTGAGAATACCAACTTAGTTGAGAGATCAAAGCTGGTTAAGTTTGTGCAAGATTTCTCTTTTCAGAGCAATATGGGTGCAAAGGCGGCTCAACAATTTGAGAACAGGCTAATTGGATTGTCTGTAGCACTTGGAAGACCTCCAGATACTTTAATGAACTTGACGCAAGGTCTGCTTACAAGCAATGCTACTTTTGCACAGTCTGGAGACCAGCTTGAAAAATTGGCTCTTAGAGCAGAAGCTGTCGGTCGTTCATTGGGAGTAGCAGGTGAAAATTTTAATAAAATGCTTGGTTCAACTTTTACGATTCAGCAGCGACAACAGCAGGCTGCTGTGATAGGTCGTTTGGCGAACCAATTAAGAATGAGAGTTGATACTACAGGAATTTTAAGTTCAGATCCAAATAAAAGAGCAGCATCACTACAAAACATTATTGTTGCGTTCTCACGTCAGACAAGGGGCATGGATGCCAATGTTAGACAGTCTGTTGCGTTTGCCCTTCAGGGAACTGCGCTGGGACAAATGGGTCCTGAAGCAATTCGTGCCATTGTATCTGGAAGACGTTTAACAATCGCAGATCTTCAGGGGACACAGCCAGCAGATCTTGATCCCGCCCGCCGAGGTGCCGCTACTGCTGCCGCAAGAATAGCTGCACGCGCAGAGGCATTAAGAGTTGGTCAAGCAAGAGTAGAGGCACAAACAGTGTTTAAGCTTCAAGCACAAGCAAACATGGGTTTGGCAGGTTTGGCGACAAAAGCGGATAAGGTGTTCACCGACATGGGCGACAAAATTGGTGAGATAGCAGGTAGCAGCGCCCGAGCCGTCGTTGGTGTAGCGGGTGCCTTAGTCTCTGTGCTTTCTCAGATCGACAGATTGATGGCAGGTCGTAGTATGGATGAAACTACAAAAACAATTTTACGAGGTTTGAAAACAGACCTTCTTAAACTGCAATCAGAAGTAGCTGCTTTAAGATAAAAGTAATAACTAAGACAAAAAACAAATAAGTTGATAATTATAATATGGCGATTAATTGGACAAATGCAGCAGGACTTGCTAAAAATTATGCGATCTCTGCTTTAGAAGATGCTCTGTATTCTGTGAATTCAGATTCAGCATTACAGACTTGTGGACCTGCCGAAGCGGAAATAAGAAACAAGTTAAGCTTTTCTAACATTAGGATCCAATTTCCAACAGTTGCAGGAAAGCTTCCATATGTTAATTTTTTATCTACCAATGCATTAACCTTTCCAGCCTATGTTACAACCTTCTCTGATAAGTTCACTCCTCAAGTTTCGGGACAACAGGCTTATGGTAGAACTGATCCAAGCCCAGTATTTAAGGGTGTCAATCGTTCAATAACTTTGGGATTGACAATACCTTGCATGGATGTAGCTGATGCTGATCAGAATATGAAAAAGATTAATCAGTTCATAAAGAATCTATATCCAGCTTATAATTCTTTCAAGGGTGACTTGGTGATCGGTTCACCACCCTTGATAAGAGTTAAATTCGCCAATTTAATTACAAATCAGGTTAGTGGATATAGTGGCTTGTTGGGATATGTCACAAGCTTTGATTATAGTTTCGACGTGAACGATGGTTTTTACTTTTCTAGTAATCAGCAGTTTGGAGATTCCAATAATTTGTTTTTTAGGGCATACAAGTTAACTTTTACTTTCTCTGTCTTGCATGAGGGTACTGTTGGTTCAATCGATGGAAACTTTAATTTTAAAAATGATTTCCCATACCAAACAAATACGAACTCTTTGTTGGGTGCTTTTGGTGACACTAAAAACACTGCTGCGAACACACCACCTCCGATCTCTCAACAGTACGCAGAAGAAAATATGGGGATGAGTTAAGATGGCTATTTCAAGATATTCTGGTGTTGAAGAACAGCAGTTAAAAGACTTAGACTATAAAAAAGTCTATAAAGATAAATTTAATAAAAACAAGAAGGCTTTTTTGGCAAAAAAAGCAACTGCCGACTTGGACTATCCTAGTTTTAATGACATTATGTTGTTTAAGTTTGAGGTTTATGTATGGACAGTTGGTGACCATTACTATAAATTAGCCCAGAGGTTTTATGGCGACCCAAGATACTGGTGGATAATCGCATGGTTTAACAAAAAACCAACAGAGTCACACGTTGCTGTGGGCGATTTAATTAGAATACCGACACCACTAGGACAAGTTCTAACATCCATAGGATTGTAAAATGGATTTATTTTTTCCAATAAAAGATGTAACATTTGATAAAAATCAACAAAGAGCACAAGCTTTTCTAATTCAAACTCTTTTGCCTCGTATTTCAAGCAAAGACGGCAATAAAATACAAAAATTTTTTAAGGACGAATCTGATGCAAAAAATTTCTTTACAAATAATGAAAATTTAATTCAACTTAGTCCTTTCTACGGATGTGATTTTGAATCTCAAGTTCGCTTTAATGCGATAGAAAAAAGAAAAGATCATATTGAGTTTATTCAATCTCTATCGCAAGAGCAGAGGGCGGGAATGTCTCCTTATGTTAGACTTTTGTTAGTACCGGACCCTCTTAAAATAAACAATAAAATACAAGATTTCGCTGTACCATTATCTTTTCAGAAAAGTTTTGATTTAGATTTTTTTCTTAATAAGGGGGTTGGAACAAACCGACCGGGGCTTAGTTCAAGAATTGCTGGAAACCTTCAAACTTTTGGCGGCAACAACGCGGCTGAACCAGTTCAATCAACAAGCAGGGGCGAGCTAGCAGCCATACAATCCTTGACGGTAGATCGCAAATATAATGAAACAATCATTGCTGATCCTATGCACGTTAATATGAGTTTTTATTTTTCATCTTTTGATGTTTTTGCCCACAAGCCAGCAATTGATAAAAATTCTGTAGCTGGCTTTAATATAAGAAACCTTTTTAATTTTACGAAAGATTATGGACTTAATAGTCCAAAAGATTTAAGATACACAGAATTGATTTCCATTGTCACGGCTCAAAAAAAATTGCGTTTAGTATTAGAATATGGCTGGAACGTTTCGCCAACTTTATCCAGCAAGGTATTGACACCAGCCCAAAAAGATATAATAAATAAGTTTGAGAAGACTTTTTATTTGCTTACCCCAGAAGATCATACAATTAATTTTAATGAGGATGGAAGTCTTATTCTAAATGTTAAATACCAAACTTCAACTTTTGAAAGCTTGATTAAGGCAGTAAACTTTAAAGATGGTATTTATAAAAATCAAGATTTCTTTAAAAAAGTTGAAGGAGTGATAAAAGGTCCAACCGCAGACCTTGCTTTGAAACTTTTTGAGCACGAAAAGAAATTAAAAACTCAAAGCAATTTGAGTGAAAAGCAAGCCACAGAACAAGCAATTGCAAGCACAAAAGCAAAATTAAATCAGGTAAAAGCTGTAGAATATGTTGCAGCCTTCGCGGAGTATCTCAAAAAACAGAATGCAATTTATAAAGCTGAAATAGAGACTAAGACAAAAGTATCAGTATTAGCTAGAGACGATAAAAGACAATTTACCCTCAAGTTAACCAAGGGCAAAACCCGTTTATCTGTCACAGAAAAGTCAGCATACACTGTTGCAGAGATAAAAAGAAAAATAAAAGAAAGGTCAGCACAACAGAAAAAATTTAAAGATACAAACATTGAGGTGTTTGAGGATGAAGAGATCATCAAAAATCTTTTTGATATAATGGTGCCCGACTCTCGCAACCCATCTATTATAAAATTTGTCTTATTCAAAGATATTTTGGCAATGGTTGTACAATTAATGAAATCCCTAGAGACCGATTCTGATGTTCCAAACATTGTGATGGGAAATTTTGCAATGCGCCAGCCTGATGGATCTAGATACTGGTGCAATGTTGGAGATATCCCTATAGAATTTAAAAGATTTAAAACAGTCATGACAAAGTTTTTAGTTGATGTACCAAGCGGTTCTGTACAAGATCTTTTACATTATTTTTTCCAAACAGTGTTCCCCGAATTGCTTACGACAAGAGCAGCTAAAGCGGCGATCCCAACCATTTCTTTTCCGTTTTTTCATTTTAATAGAAGAAAGTGGAATCAAAATAATTCATCATCCCTTAAAGAACATATTAGTTTATTGAGGGGAGACAAAGATGGTATTAATAAATTTGCTAAAGAATATTTTTCAGACAGCAATATAGATGGGTGTGCCGGATGCATTTTGATAGGTCAGACGCCAAGTTTGAATTATGAAAACTCAAAAATATTTGTGGCAAAAAATGTAGAAGTGGCAAAACAAACTTTCTTAAAAGATGAAACTAAGCTGCTGGAACAGGGGATAGCAAAACTGCTAGTTGGTGCGTCAAATGGGGTATTACAAAGTTTAAACTTCCAATCCAATGGAGACCACGCGACAACAAATGTTGCCTTTGAGCTTCAGCAGGCTAAGAAAAATGTCCCGTCTTCTTTGTTAGCTTCAACTTACTCGTATACAGTGTCCGCTACATTGTTTGGGAATAGGGCATATGAATTCACAAACCTTCTTTATATCCCGGCAATGAGTGTTGGTTATAGTCCAAGACTGGATGCTGGCAAGTTGGATTACAGCGACTTTGAGATCGGGGGACTTTATGTAATTCTTAGTGTAACAGACGCCATAAATTTAGAAGCCGGGACATATACAAAAACGATAAATGCAAACACAATACGAAGAGAGTCTGAGCTTTTAGGTAAGAATCTCCAAGCAGCCAGTAAAGAAACAAAAAAAGCATTAGTTCCTGACAATGAACCAATTGTTAACTTAATAAATTATTTACTTAATAATGTTGAAGAGATTGTTAATAGAAAGGGGCAGAATGTAAAAAGACTAACAGTCGCAGAAGCAAATGCTCAGTTTGTAGCCGATCAAGAGGCTACGGCTGCGCTAGAGGCTAGTGGGGCACCTAGAGATATTGGAGGGGCGAAACAGGTGGATTCAGATGGAGTTATTAGAAGCACTAGCGGCTTTGCCCCGCTTAAGACTGGTATCGGTAGTTCATTTTAAAGGATATATTTATAATAATGCCAAAGTTTAATATCAAATTGTTATCAGAAGAAACTGCACCTACACCGGCTCAAGAAGAGCAGTTTTTTGTTGACGTTGTTGCTATTGACAATGATTCTAAAACATCTGAAATATATGAGGCAAGAAAGAAATACAAAGAACAAGTGAATGATAAAAATTTACCCATTGGCAATAAAGCCGAATATTCAAGAGCAATTCGCAAACAAACAAAAAAGATAAAAGAACTACAAGAAGAGTATGAAAATTTATTGAAGTTTTTTGAAACTTATCCAAATGGGAATACTGAAGATTTTGTAAAACTTGCTGACGGCGACCTTGCCCGTTTAAATGAAGCAGAGATTCTTTGGAACAACAATTTAAGTCGAGTAGATGATTTAAAAAGAAACAAGCTTAAACCAGCCCCCGGTGGACAAAATAAAATTGAAGATGAGTTTGAGGGAATCATACCTGATCTAGAAGCAAACATTGAAAATTTAAAAAGTAAAAACGAAAAAGATATTAGCTTAAGAAATCAGCTTGATACTTGGTATGAAGAACCATCATACGGAAGGCTTGATTATAAGGGAAGAGCGATTTTATCAACACCTAATCGATTGACAAAAATATCAGATACAGATTTTCGCCTACAAGATTTTGTAGCGCTTGCCGCAGAAAACTTTTTAAGACAATATAACGTCGAAAGACCCACCCATCCGGCGAGCATTCTGAATAACATAAAAATAAAAAAAGCGCATGTTCCAATTGCAAGTTATGAAGAGTTTTTAGATAATTTGTATGTTAGCTTTTTTAATGATGCGCTAGACCAAATAAAAAACACTAATAAGATTAAAAATATTAAAGATTTTATAAACATATTTTACAATTGGTTTTTAGACCAAGATGAGCCTGTTAGTAGCGTAGGATTTTTAAAAAGCGGCGCAGTTGATATTTACAATACTGGTTTAGCATTTGATTTTTTTGTTATAAAAAATGCCAAAGACAGGGAAAAAGTATTAAATGATGTGAGGTTCCCGGTCTTAAACTATGTTGCAAAAATAAACGGTTTAAGAGTAGACCCCAATTATCCATCCAGACTTGTAGCAGATATAAATTCACTTGAAATGTTACAATACGCAAAGACATTACAAGATTTTAAGGATGTTCCGCTAGAGGATATACCTGAAAAAATATTTTCTTTTCCTGATGGTGGGTTCAAGACAAGATTTAATACAATAAATTTTTCACCCATTAGTGTTTCTACGTTAGAATCTGGGTTTGGATTAAAAAATACAAGAATTTATGGTCTTATTAGCGTAATGGAGATTTTATATAACAGATTCACAAAAAAATATCCATTTTACATAAACTACAAAAAAGCAGAACAATTTAAGAAAAAATTTGATACATCAAAAATCCCTAGAGAAAAAACAAATGACCAGACTTTTCTAAACCCTAAAAAGGTTGGCGGCGGTAATTTTGACATCGCTCCATTTTTTATAGATCTTTACATAAAAATAAGGGCAAAAGAGGAAGACGTTGTTTTATCAAGAGTTGAAGTGGAATATTTAAGAAAACAAATGAACATTTTAGCATCTTCAGCAAAAATACCAAGTTTTTTTCCCGGTCAGTATTCGAATTATTTGACTGATCAACTCCGCTTGACCGTGACACAGCCAATCAATTACTTGGAATTATACTTAAAATCAAAAAAAGATCCTGACAATTTTACTGAAAAGAGAAATTTCATTTTCTCTTGGTCGCGAGCGAACGCATAAAAAACTTGACAACGTTTCCTAGTTTTGTTATCATACTCATCAACAGGCAGGAAAAATGTTTTTCTCTAAAATCGACACAAAAAATAACTGCAAAAGCATCTTTGCAAA
>Ga0098056_1001200_pt1 | contig 10515 bp, 21 predicted proteins | sample 17BtaG_FD_92583 | JGI IMG/M metagenome (GOLD analysis project Ga0098056, IMG submission 92583) | Marine viral communities from the Subarctic Pacific Ocean - 17B_ETSP_OMZ_AT15314_CsCl metaG | ecosystem: Environmental > Aquatic > Marine > Oceanic | place: Subarctic Pacific Ocean | collected...
CATAAACCGATAAACTTTCCATTTTTCTTTGTGTTCCAAGCCTCGTATCCAGAACATCACTCCAAAACGCGGTGCGCTCATTCTTCATCCTCGCCGCTGTATACAATCAAAGCTGCTTTGACAATTTCAGTTGTCTCGTTCGTATCAACAAAGACAACTTTACAAAAGCTGCTATAGCCCCAATCTTCCGAGATTATGGCCCAACGATCGCGATCTTTATAATGTGCCCTTAACTGAACTAAATCACCGACTTTCACTGATTGCCTCATCTATTTCTCTTTGGCGAGCCTCTTCCGCTTCTTCAGCAGTCTCAAAAACAACGATTGTCTGTTCTTCCACGTGCCCTTTCTGTCCCCACGAGCCCCAATCTTTGTTCGCAATCTCCTCAGCCACTTCTCGCGAACTAACCGAGCGAACTTCGTATATGGGACCCGGACGTCCATCAGTGCTCATATCATGCTTAGCATTAAAAATTTTATATACTTTCATTCTTCCACCACCTTTAGCCAGCGTTTCAGGCCTCTATCGCACAATCGCGGTATGTCTTCGCCAAACAATAGAACTTCGAAGTCTTCAATCACAACTCCATCATTGCGCTTTAAAGGGCGTTCACCTAAAAAGATGCCCATCTTCTTATTAATGCCGCCACAATGACGGTTGACGTAATCAAACTGAACTAGGTCTCCAACCTTCATACCTATATCCTACTTTATTGTTTTTTGATTGTCAAGCTTAATAGTTGGGTAGGCTCAATACTAAAGAATTCTGTTTCTCCACTGATGATTGACCAAGACTTCCATAGCTCGTCATCCGTCATATGGAGACTGTTCGATCCCCTCTCTTCCAAGTCTTCGCGCATGACACGGATACACCAGTTTTTTGCGCCCTCTTCTGTGGTATGCGCGGTGACGTCCATGCCGTGTTTGTGGTCATACATCGCAAGATAAATTGTTTTTGTTTCTGCCACTTTGTTTTCCTCGACCGTTCTAGAAATATCCTACTTTATTGTTTTTTGATTGTCAAGCTTTTTTCATCGCGCTCAAAAGGACTTTGTCGCTGAACCACTTAATAGTTCCAGGCTTACAAGTGATGGTTCTGAAAGCGTTGTTGACGTATACTTTCAAAGAATTTCGGCCGACCTCTGTAACGATGGCGTGTTTCTTGTTGACCGAAATCAGGCTTCCAACTGGAGGAAGTCCAGAAGTGATTGGGATATCAGGGTTTTGCACCTTCAGGAACGGTCGCTTCTGTCCAATCGGATAAAAACATCCATTCCTTTCAATGAGTTTGAGCGTCGTAGCCTTTCCAGGCGCTTTCAAGGAGGCATACTGCTTGCCTTTCACCGTCAAAGTCTCTTCGCTCTTTGAAACCGAGTCGACTTTAAAGACGATAGTGCGGTATTTTGGATAGGTCATGTAAGTCTTCAGTTCACCATTGGCGCCCTGAACTGCTTCTTCACGAGCCTTCGCGCGACCAGTTCCAAAACACCATTTCTTCATCAAAACGTCACCGGTATTCATTTGTATAGCTCCTTTGATTTGTCTAACTCTATTGTATTATATATTATTTGAATAGTCAAGAGAATTATTGTATCAGCGTGATTTCATCAGCAAATACCCACCTATCGTCTGGGCAATCTTCATCACAAAAATGAACCTTATAAAAGAAATCACAATGACTTTTGGGGTTGGCCTCTCTTTTGCCGACGATAATCGCTATGAGACTGCCAGATTGGTATAGTGGATTGACTTTAAAGATAAAGCCATCGCTAGCAAGACCATCTTTTGGGCCAATTAACACTAAATCTCCGATATTAAATTGGCCCCAATCACTATCTTCGTTCATATAAAAAATGCAGGGTAGCTTCTCTTTTTGTTTTTTACCTAGAGAACAGGCTAGGTTCGTTTCGATTTGGCTGAGCCTTCTTCATCAGAACCATTGAAGATCAATTTTAATCAATATATTATATTTAAAGCTACCCTGCTCACAATCCTTTATTTACTAACTACATAATATTATATTTTTTTATGGAAGTCAAGCTCATTGGCTCATTATTACCAATGCCGATTCGGATGCTTGCCATATCCGACCTGTATCTACAAACATAATCTTACAGTCTCTACTCCAACTATTGTATTTAGTTACAATTGCAACCCTCTCCGTATATTTTGCGTATTTCAGCCTTACCAAGTCACCGACTTTCATTTATTGTCTTCTCTTTTTGCTCTCGTGTTAGTTTTTTAAACTTATACTCGGCTTTTTGTGCCTTGGAGCGGTTTTCAAAGTCTAGCCAAAAGATTAATTTAACTGGTCTCCGGGTCCTCGTGTATTTAGCTCCTCGCTGATTTGTATTGTGTTCGTTAATACGGCGCGTTATATTTGTTGTTATTCCGGTATAAAGCGTGTCGTCATCACATCGAAGAACATACAAAAACCAGATTTTTTCACTGACTTTCACTGATGATCTCCTCCACCCAAATAGCTCGTCGTAAGTGTATTTCTTCCACTCCAGACCAATAGACTTTGCAAACACTATCTCCGTCCCAATCACGATGACTAGCTATCACTTCAATCAAGAGCCCAACTCCGAGCAACTTCGTATACATATCTGCTAGCGCCTCTTGGTCAGACGGTCCTGTCGCTCTCACTAAATCACCGATTTTCATATTTGTATCTTAATTTATTCTTTTTTAGGTGTCAAGGACAATTGCTATAAGTTAACTTCAAAAGAACAAACACAATTGCTGCTGGAATATGCAAAGCAGCTGTAATCAATCTATTCTTCATATTAATATTATGACTTTGGAGGGTTCTTGGCGGCTTTTTCTCTTTTGATCCGTTCTACAATTTTCTTAACTGCCCATTTAGAATTTCTAGAAAGGCCTTCGTATGTTTCCAAACTTTCAGAAAAAGTTACTGGTCGATCGCTAACTTTAGACATAAATTCTGCTTCTTCGCCCATTTTCAAAGAGCCAACACTTTCTTGTGCTCCGTACATCGGATATTCACCTTTGGAGCTTGTGCCTAACAAATATGCGTCTACGGCGCCTAATGGAATTATTAATACAGAGTCTTGATTATACTCTTCCCCCAGCTCACCAATAACTTCTGTAAACCGTGGATCGTCCTCGCGATTGGAAACAAAGAAACTTTGTTCGCTTACCTCCATAGCTTTTGGTGTTTGAAAGTTTTCAATATATGAGCCAACCACTTTTGTCACACCAAATCCCCAATCCAACAGTGTTGCCTTTAATTCTCTATTCCTAGCATAATTTTCTTCTCTTGTAAATTCATTTCTAAAAGCAGAAAGAATAGCACTATCGTGCTCTACCATGTGCTTATATAATCTACTTAAAGAAGATTCAACTAAAAATCTTTGCCAGTTTTCCATTAAGTCTTTCATTGACATACCTCCGCTCTCGATATAATATTGTACTCTCAATAAATAGTATTTTTAATCGAAAAGGGCACATTAGATAGAAGGCCCTTGGCTCCAAAAATGCTTATTCTTTCGTTCTCTTACAACTAATTTCGCAGAAATCAATTGTTTACCGCTCTTTTCGACCACTTTATAATTGTATGGCTGCGGGTCGAAAACATACAACGGCTTGCGTTTTCTCCGCTTTCCGTATCTGCTTTTCGGTGGAGTGTTTAAATATTTGATACATCGCGACACTATCTCATCATCAGTCTCACACTCTTCTCTGGCCTTGTCATAGTCCAGTTCGATTCTTGCAGCCACAACCCACGTCGTTTTTCCATAGCCTTTGACGCCCCAATACATTGATTGGAGATAGACGCCGTATCGTGGCTTCTTGTCCTCAGAATTATGATATCTTGAGATTATAGGTTGTAGTTCACATTCAATCACTTTGTTCCTCTCTTTGTTTTTCAAACCGTGTTAATAAATCAGTATACCCGCCAATCAACACTTCTTCATCAAGTTCTTGTATTACAATAATTGGCACTGTTGGATGATTAAATGCCTTTTTCGTTGCGTCCAGCTGGTCTGGTTTACCATCCATAACATATACTGTGTAGTCCAGTTTTCTTCTGTCTAATTCGTTTTTTGCTTTAATACAAAAAGGGCAAGGAGACTTAATCCATAAAGTATAATGTTGATCAGCCACGTAACAGCTCCTTATTGCTTCCCTTTAGTTTTGTTTCAATAATGCTCGGAGCCCCAACTACGATAAACTCGGATCCGCTAGTTCCATTCCTCACTTGTAATCTAGTAAAGCTCTGGCGCGTGTCTAAGTCTTCAGGAAGTTTACCCTCTGTTAAATGCTGTTTCATTAATGAATCTTCCCGCAAGTATACAACGTGCGTAGGATTAACGAATATTTCTCTAAGACTGTATTGGCCTTTAAATGTTTGGACTACTTCCACTAACTTAACCATAGACTTTCTCCTTTTTTTCTATTTTTCTCACATGTTTTTTATGAACCACGCGGGATCCAAGATCTGTTTGCACATTTAACCAAGGGCCGTTGAGGTATTCACTAACGTTCAGTGAATTCAACACTAAACCATAGATTGGACCCTTAATTGGTAAATCCGGTTCCATCCAGCCTATACACTTCTTCCAGATTTCAGTTCCATCTGGAATCCAGACTAAATCACCTACATCATATTCAGTCATTCTTGGGCTCGTTTTCGTCCGTTTGTGGCGCAACGATGCCTGGCTCGGGATTGTATTTAATCGCGTAATAGCCACTTAAAATATTACTGATTTCAGCAAGTTTTGTATCAAAAGAAGCCATGGCTTCACGATACTCGTTGATGGCATTAGCAACAGAGCTAATGTTCTCATCATCATAGTCTGATTTAAGAATGGTTTCGGCGTTTTTAATCTTATTACGCATATGCGCTTCTTCTCGCATGAACAAAAGATACAGGTTTTCCAATACCTCTTCTAGTTCTACTGAATAGGATATATTAACTCTCATATTTTTCCTCTCTTATTGGTATACTAATTTATTTTTTTATGAAAGTCAAGTATTTTATAAAAGTTTATATACTGTAGCGGCAGTTAGGGAAACCAATGTTGTAATGATTATCCAAATTAGCCGAGACGAAGTGCCTTTCCAACTCTCTAACTCGCGGAGTCTAGCATAAAGACCGGAATCGGGGTTATACACGGCTTCTTTGATTTTGCCGATGTCGTCTGCCATTTCTTCTTGTTTGTCTTTTACTATATCTATTGATTGAATCATTCGATCAAATTTCCCCTGTATCTCTGTCCATGCTACCGCGTTTTCTACGCTATCACTCATTGAGTTGCTTCCCCCATCGGCCTACATAATATTAAATAGTATTAATGCTCAACAATCGCATAGTTAGAAGTAATAAGAGTTCCCGCTACTGAAACAGCGTTCTGAAGAGCACACCGCGTCACTCTAGCAGGGTCTATGATCCCAGAATCTAAGACATTTACCACTACACTTAACTTAAAATCATAACCATAATTTGGTTCTTCTTGTTCAACCTGACTAAGAATCAGATCGGCAGATTCCCCAGCATTTCTACACATTTGGCGCAATGGCTCTCTTATCGCCTGCTGCACAATTTTTACGCCAAGTTCTTGCCAATCGTTTAATGTTTTTTCTTTTACATTGTCAAATAAATTAATAGAGTGCTGAGCTAAGAACGAGCCACCGCCTGGAAGAATGCCTTCCAGTTGCGCTGAGCGCACTGATTCTAGTGCGTCTTCAATTCTATGACGCTTCTCAATCATCTCAATCTCTGTGGCCGCTCCCACTCTGATAACTGAGACGCCAGAAGCTAATCTTGTAATTCGTTCTTGAATTTGTTCGCATTCACGTATGCTCTCTGTGTCTTGCATGATTGCTTTTAGTTTCTCGATCTCTCTTTCCACCACTTCCATCTCGCCAGCACCACCGACCATAGTGGTAGTATTTTTTGTGGCTTCTAGTTTTTTTACCTCTCCAAAGTGAGTAAGCTTTACATCTTTTAATCTTACTCCACTTTCACGCGAAACAAGAGTTGCGCCAACAGAGATGGCTAAATCTTTTAAAGTGTTCCTGCGTTCCTCGCCATAGTTTGGCGCTTTGATGCCGCAGACACGCATAGTTCCGCGCATAGCATTCATGATGAGAGATGCTAATGCTTGTCCTTCGATGTTCTCTGCTACGATTACAAAGGGTCTGCTTTCTCTTGCTGCGATTTCTAAAGCAGGAAGCATATCTTCTACATTCTCAATCTTTTCATCTGTAACCATTACAAGAGGATTGTCGTATCTTACCAACGCTCTTTGATCGTTATTGATAAAAGCAGTAGCCAAGTATCCAGAATTAAAGCGGAAACCTTCTACTAATTCTAAGCTTGTCTCTAATGATCTTGCCTCTTCAATGGTCACAGAGCCATCTTTACCAGCAAGATCAATAGCTTTGGCGACGAGCTTACCAATAGTTTCATCGCCATTTGCTGCGATTGTCGCTATGTTTTGTACATCGTCAATAGATTTAATAGGAGTAGCGGTATCTTCGATTTGTTTCACAAGATGTTCAATTGCTAGCTCCATTCCTTTCTTTAATTCAATTGGAGGAGCACCAGCAGTCAAATACTTTTGTGCTTCGCGATACATCGCATATGTTAAAACTGTTGTAGTTGTTGTGCCGTCGCCGGCTTCTTGATTTGTTTTCTCCGCAGCTTGTTTTACAATCTGTGCGCCAGTATTCTGGAAAGGATCTTCTAAATCAATAAACTTAGCAACCGTTACACCGTCTTTCGTTGTAATGGGATTTTTGCCTTTTTGATGTAAAATAACTGTGCGCCCTTTTGGGCCAAGAGTTGATGCTACATTCTCAGCAACAATCCTTATGCCCTCCTCCAAGCTTTGGCGAAGGGTTTGAGAATTATTATATTGTTTCATTCACACCTCTATGTTGTTTCTATATTATAAGAGAGTATTATAACTTTGTCAAGTATTATTTTTTAGCTTCCGCAGCTAAATTACTAGAAATGTTTTGTAATTTAACAGCATCGCTAGCTGCTTCATCGGCAGCACTAATATTATGTTCTATATAATAACTGGTTAAATTATTGTTAAAAGAAGCTAAAGCTTCATACAATGGCAGAACAATATCTTTTAATTGTTCATTATATTTAATGGATACCTCACGGATATAGTTTTTATCTAAAGTGATATCGCCGTATCTTTTCTGTTTCATCATAGCCGGAAGATTTTTTGTCCTGTAGAACTGCGGCTTAATTTCAAATTGAGTTACGCCTTTTTTGATCATTTTTTTCATGGTCCCAAACCACCTATCAGGATCGTTTTGGGCCATAAGCTGCAGCTCTTTAACTTGATCAGGTGAAAGTCTACTTTTGCCTTTTACATCCAGATCTTCTACATCTGGTTGACCCAAAACATGCTGCGAGCTGAGGTTGTTTATGATCCATGCTAGCAACTTGCGCCTTTCATCAACCGCTTTCGACCAATCAACAGTCTTGTCTTCCGAATTTTCTGGATTTAATTTTGGAAACATTTTAAATCGCACTATATCCTCTTTCTTTCCTGCGTCAACGGCATACTCCACAAATTTGTCCACCAGTTCTGGAGGTGCGTTTCGAGCTAGTTCTATGGCCTCAGCGCGCAGCCGCGGGCTTTTGCCGTTCTTCTTTCCGGCGACTATACCAATGCGGTTATATTCTTGCTCAAATTTTTCAGCCTTTTCTTTTTCATCGATGTCCAAGTCAGCTGCAGGGTCTAATAATATTCTGTCAGTGTCTTCGTTAATCGTCCATGGCTCAAATTTATCGCCAATCCAATCTAAAATATTATCTTTTGTAATAGTAATAGAATAGAAAGCCAAGACTTTATCACCAAATTTTACTGCGATGACATATTCAATACCTTGATTTTCTTTATCTTGATAAGCTAGCCATTTTAAAAGGTTGACAATACTGCCATGAACTTTAGTTTTGGCGCTTAATAGCTTAAGGCTCAGTGCGCGGCCCCCTGTGCCAGTCTCAGGATCAACAAATATTCTAATATCTTCAATCGGAAGAGCGCCGGCGACTGTTTCAGTTTCTTGCTGCCCGCGCAAAAGACCAGCGAGAAAAGCTTCAAATATAAAGCCTGCGCCGGAAGCGGAAAATTGTCCAATCACGGTCGACAAAAGCTCTAGAAAAACCAAACTTGATAAGATTTCAGAGACGGGTAATTTTTTGGTTCCGGCGCCAGACATAAAATTATTAATCCAAGCAATTTTGTCAGGCAAACTGTCGCCTTGTATGCGATTCATATATTTTTCAAGTATTCCTCGCGCATCGGAGCCCACTTGCCCCCAATCTTCCGTAATCTGAATTTTTGGAAGAAAATCTAGAATTGATTTTTTACTAGACTTCGGTGCTTCATCTTCTGTTAAAGAAATATTTGAAGAGTTCTTATTTTCTTCTATAGCCTCATCAAACAAACTCCAAAGTTTTTCTTTAGTTAGCAAGTTCTTGGGGGCAAAGTAATTTTCTACTAATTTATTTATGTCCATAATATAATTAGTCCTTTAAAGATGATATACTAACTATCAATCTTTAAGATATGTTTTTTGTAGCGCTTTCTTATAATGGGTGTCTAATGCGCCCATGATGTCATCCCAGTTTTCAAGTTCAAGAGCTTCTCTGTAAGTTACTGGAAGAGAGTTTTTGAGACCCAGCGCTGTTTCTTTTTTCCAATTATCAAAAACAGCCTCGTCATCATTTCGAAATAACTTTATCTTTTCTTGATCAATGTCTTCGCTAGTTTCTAACATAACATATTTCGCAGTCATAGCGAATACTAATTGCTCATACGCAAAACCAATCAACTGATAGGAGTGTATTTTAACATCATTAATGAATTTTACTTTTTTGTAGATAGATGTGGTCCTGTCAATGATATAATAAAGCATACCACCTAGAAAAAACCAAAAAAGTCCTTGCATGTCTAGCCTCGCTGTTAATGTTATAGAAAGTATATATTAACTATTTTTCTTTGTCAATAGTCTTTTGGCAACTCGGCGGGCAACTTCATTTACTAGATCGTCATCATCGACTACGTCAATTTCTTCTAGTTCTTCGACCTCTTCCTCTTCTTCACCAGCTGGTTCTTCTAGATCAACATCCAACTCTTCTCCCTCATCGCCCATATCAGGCGCTGGAAGCTCTTCTGGCTCAGGCGCTACACCTTGTGCCGTTTCGACTTGCTGTAAGAGCGCTACAAGTGCGTCAGCTTGCTCCGGAGATAAAGTCAACTCTACTTCTCCGTCACCAGCAGGCTCTTCAGCATCCATTGGCTCTTCAACGTCCATTGGCTCTTCCAGTTCAACATCCATTTCTTCTTCACCTTCGAGGCCAGGCGGAAGCTCCTCGTCGGCGGGAGGACCGAAATCCTCTTCATCATCTTTGTAAGCTTCTTCTGTTTCACTAATGAAACCATTAGTCAACGGGGCGATCTCTGCTAGCTTCATGAAGCGACGAATAGTGGCTTCATTTAATAGAGTTTTCTTAGACATGCGTTTTCTCCTTAACTGAGCATATTAAGATGTAAACATCTTTTACTTTATTCAATGCTATAAATAGTATCATTTTTGCTAAAGTTAGTTTTTTTTATCTTCCTTAATACTTCTTTTTCTATTTGAGTAACGCGGACGTAAGATATGCCCAATCTAGCCCCTATTTGTTTCAAGCCCATTGGGCCGTTTTTCTTAACTGCGATGTCGACACAATTTAGATCATCATCATAATTTATCCACATCCTGCAATCCTTTTGCTCACAAGGACTTTTGTTCTTATCACATACTTCTGCACATTTCATATATCACCTTTTTCCCTTTCAATTATATCAAATATATTTTCTATCTCGTCTTGGTTTAATCCAAAACGATTAATTATATCTTGCTCTTTCTTTTTAATTTCTTTATGCTTCTTTAAACGAAATTTGCGTGACAACATACTGCTTTCTTTTATTTTCGCAATGAATGGCGCCAAGTCTGGATCATCAGTAAGATAGGCTTTGATGTATTCGTTAAAAAACCAAAACTTAGTTATGTCGTCAAATCTAAGCTTAATTCTTAAATTAGCATCTAAGCTTTCCAAGCTTGGAACCTGGATATATTTTGCATCTGCTGGTGGTGGATTTCTTTTTCTCATCTTGATAAAATATGAGTATGGCTTTCGCCCAAACCAGCGTTTGTTTGTCGCACAAAATGTGCCTTTGATTGAAGCTCGGCAATTGTGCGGCAACCAGAATAAGACAGACCAGATTTAATACCGTTAGCCAAATCATTTAATATTAAGCTAACTGGTCCTTTAAAATCGACTAACGTGCTTACTCCTTCATCTGAACTATATTTACCACGCCAATCCATTTGTGCGTCTTTGCTGGCCATTCCGCGATATTTCTTTTTTGAGCCAGCCATAGTAGCTACTTTTTCTCCAGGCGATTCAGCTGTTCCAGCCAGCATAGAACCAAGCATAACAAAATCTGCTCCAGCAGCCAAAGCTTTAACAATA
>Ga0098056_1001204_pt1 | contig 10490 bp, 12 predicted proteins | sample 17BtaG_FD_92583 | JGI IMG/M metagenome (GOLD analysis project Ga0098056, IMG submission 92583) | Marine viral communities from the Subarctic Pacific Ocean - 17B_ETSP_OMZ_AT15314_CsCl metaG | ecosystem: Environmental > Aquatic > Marine > Oceanic | place: Subarctic Pacific Ocean | collected...
AATGGTGAGCGAGAAGTCAGAGTCATCAAGCTTCTCTACTGAGATACCTGTGTGACGCTGCAAAGAGTTGACTGTTACGTCTGGCTCTTTTTGAATGCGAACAGTGTCGCCTTGGTTTGCAATGTCACCAAAGTAAGAGTTGTTGGTGATTGCGTTAGTTACAGCAGAGCGTCGCAGTGCGATCTGTGCTTGTTTGGAGTAGATGATTGGGGAGAAATTCCCGTTAAATCCACCACCAGCGGTTCCGATAGCCATAATAATTCTCCTTTATAGATATGGCGTGAAGATAGACACTACATACCCACTTCAAAGAGGCTCTTGTTATAGGGTGGTCAGCTTAGCTCTTAGGATTGCCACCCTGTGAGCGCTGGGCCTATAGTCGGAGGTAGTTCTTTATTTGTGGCTTAGTGCTTAGTTAAAAGCATGTACAAGCAGTTTGTGCCTGACAATGTACATGCCTATAGTTTTACTTACAATTAGAGTAATGTCAATCTATTTCTTTGACATATCGTAAATAAACTTACCTTGGCGTTGAGCTTCAAAGATCTCTTCTGAGCGCTTTTCGTACTCTTTGATAGACATCTTGGCTACCTTAGATTCACTCAAAAGGTTTGCAGTGCTGTCCTCGCTAGGCGTAGTGTTTCGTTTAGTTCTTACTGAAGAGGCAGCAGACTTGTCAGAGCTTGAACCCTTAGTAGTCTTTATGTTATTGTCTGCCTTGTATAAATCAATAACACGTGATACTGACTTAGCGTCTTCTGAGTTCTCGTATAGTGCGTCCTGTACCCACTTAGGCTGTACTTCTGCCCAGTCGTGGAAAGCGTCATCGTTACGGATACCCTCAAAGTCTGGGTGCATCTGGAGTAGCTCAGCCTCAGCACGATCACGCTGTGCTTGGATACGCATACCCTCTATCTCTTTTAGCCTACTGTCTAACTCCGTAGAACGCTCAAGTGATTTCTTGTCTGCAATGGCTTCTACTATGCCAGCTACATCAGGGTACTTCTTAGCCCAGGCTTCTATCTCTTTGTCTGACTTAGGTAGTACCAACTCGTTCTTAGCTGCAGCATTTAGTTGTTGCTCTAGCTTCTCAAACTTAATTTTCCACTCTTGCTCTTTGTCTTGCATGTGGCGGCGTATGTCGGAGTAGCGTTGCTTGAACGTCTTTTCTTCAGAGCTTAGCTCAGTAGTATCTTCTTGTGCTTTGGCTTCTGGCTCTTCTTCTTGTTTGGTACTACTCTCTGCCTGAACTTGGGGTTCGCTAGGCTGTGAGCTATCGGGTTCCGCTTGTGGGGTTTCTTCTTGTTCTTCGTCTGGTTCATCTGATACGCCCCCCTGTGCTTGCATTAGAGCTTTTAGTTCTTGCTCATCACGCTCAATACGAGAAAGGTTACGCTTGTGTGATACGGAGTCCGTTTGAATAGTTTGTGCTTCTGTTGACATAGTTTAGTCTTTCTTATGTTGGGGCCAGCCGTAGCTGGGTAGCCTTATAGTTGTGTTGGTAGTCTAGTAGTTACTTCTTCTTTTTGTTCTTCTTGGATCGTTTAGATACGAAGCCGCCTTTGTACATTGGGCCTCCAGAATTACCTGTATCTTCTTGAGTAGAAGCAACGCCTGTCCCTATTGATGTTGCACCAGCAGCTGCTGCCTCTGCAGCAGATGAAGCGCTAATTCCTATATCTATAGCCTTTTTTGCTGCCGCTGCTGCAGCTTCTCCATCACGGCCTGCTGCTTTGGCAGCTGCAGAAGCAACCTCTGCTGCTTGACTAGCAGTTTGTATATCTGCAAAAGGATCATCATCGTTGTTATCACTAAATCCTTCGCCCGTACTGTATGTACCACTCGGTTGTCCATATTCTGTCTGATAGCCTGCTTCAAATGTAGGCACTTCAAAAGCCTCTTCACCGCCTGCTGCTGCTGCAACCGTTGCAGTCTGCTCTTCACTTAGTCCGAATATATCTTTTACTTTACCTACTATATCATTAATAGTCAAGTCAAATATACTACCGCCTTCAGGGATAGCATAGCCTTGTTTCTTCATTTCAGCTTCGATTTTCTTCTTAGTACTATTAGTAGCCCAAGCACCAAACGCACCAAAGATAGGATTAATAGCAGCCATACCTGCCATCATAGCCATTGCAGTCCTGTTCTGTGCGTAAGCTTTTTGTAGTTCTGATTCACTCATACCCGTATAATCAACTGGCTTAGCTGCCTCAGGGGGTGGTGGATCGTCATTACCAGTACTTACTGCAGTCTCTGTAGTTGTAGCTACAGGTTCAGTAGTGTAGCCCTCAGCTACAAGCTGGTCATACTTAGCTTGTTCTGCAGGCAGTGTCAAAGACACCGCAATACCATCAGGAGAGTAAAGCATGACTACACTTGATTGCGTAGCTTGTTGTGAACTATCAATGATCTGCTGGCTTAAGTAACCCGGCGCAAAAGCTGTACCCATACCTTGAGTAAACTGAGCTTGGTAAGGATCAATGTTTGACGTAGAAGCATTGCCTGCGCTTACGTCTGTACCGGGTGCAGCGTACAAGACCTGACCGCCTTTGTTGTACTCTCCTGTATTACCTACAGCTTGAGGAGGTGGGACCATACCGCCTACAGCCATACCCATCTCTTGTAGCATTGCAAGCTCTTCTGGAGTTAGTGCGCCACCCGTTTGGTTGTCCATAGTTTGACTTACAGGTTCGCCACCAATGCGTCCTTCTGCTTCCATCTGACCCATGCCTTGTTTGGCTTGAGTTCGTAGATCCTCAAAGAACTTAACGCCATAGTAACGTGTGACATCAGCAGGTACAACGTACTCGCCTTCACTCAACTGAGCAGGTACATCATCACGTACCTCTTCTGCCATTGAACCTGGAGGTACTTCATTGCCACTTACAGGGTCTACAGTAGTACCATCATCTGCGATACCACCCTCTTGAAGTAGCATCTCCATTTGTTTTGCTTCATTGGCTTCCATTGATTTCGTCCCTCATATATTTCAATCTACGTAGTGAGGCGATCTCGCCTTGAACCCTGTACATGTTATCAGGTTGATTCTCTTGTTCTAGTCTCACGTGTGCTGAGTGTATCTTACTGTCTAAGTACTCTACGTAAGCGTCCCATAGTTGCTTATCATTGACTAGCTTCTTTAGTGCGCCATTCATTTAGTTCGCCTCTGTACTAACCCACCTGTGTTGAAGCGTAGTTCAGTTTCACTAGGATATAACTTCAAGTCTTTTATGTTTATAGTCTTTGCAGTAAAATACTCACCTTCTTTTTTCTTAGCAGCTACATCTTTAGCAAGACTACCATTAGGGAAACTTAATGCCATCTGCCTATCTTTAAGACTTATGTAAGGTTCATACTTTAGCTTTTTAGTGCCTAGCTTTATTTGATTACCTAGTTCTGCTTTAAGCTGCTTAACAGCTTTATCATAAGCTACAACGTATGTATTATGAAAACCTGACCCTTTAGATATAGCTTTTTTATATTCGTCATTACCTACACCAAAGCGCCTAGTTGCTAGCTTTTCAATAGGAGGTAGTACTATTTCATCAACGCCTTTAGTTTTAGCGTCTGCTATAATAGACTGCAATAGGACACGAACAGAATCAGTTAGGCTGGTTAGAGGTGTTTCCTTCTTATCTACTACTCTGTTAGCTTGATATATTACATCATTAGCCTCATCCATAATGAGACCTAATATATTGTTCTTACCAGAGAAGTTATACACATTAAGTTCTGTCTTAGATAGTAACTCGAAATAGTCCTTTATGGCTACAAGATTAGCCTTTTTAGTTTTTGCAAGCTCATCGGGCCAGTCAAACCTATCTTTGAATAACTGTTGAACTTCTTTGTCTTGCTCTATATTAGTTAACTTTTTATTGGTGCGGATAGGAAGGTACTTATTAAATACAAAGTCTTCAAAGTCTTCAAGTACTGTACCAGGAAATTCAAACTCAGGTTTAAATGCTATATCATCAATAGCTAACTTAAACTCTTTCCTGTATTCGTCCGTTAATTCTTTTAGGCTTTTAGCAGCGTCATCCGACATGTTTTGTATAGCGTCAGACTGTAGCTCTTCTATAAGAATGTAGTCAGGGTCTTGATCAAACCTTATGCTTGCTAGATCTCCATCTTCACCTAAAGTCTGTCTTAAGCTATACCTTGTGTGTGCGAGGTTAGAAGGGCCAAAGTGAGTAGTAAGGCCTAAATTTTTATTGGCTACATCTACACCCACCTCTTCATAACCAACCTCTTTATCAATAAGATCAGACTGACGCTGTGACGATCTGTATTTTTGTGGTTTGCGAAGGGCTACTACTTCCATAGGGTCAATCATAGCATCTTGGACTGCTTCATCCGTAGTGTAACGGATCTCTGGGTCTAGTTTGAAATCACGAAACTCTAGTTCACCTTTGGTTACTTTAGGTGCTCTCTTGCGTACAAAGGCTTCAATGTTTTCGCCTTTAGTACCCTTAGTCTCACTTATACTAGCGTTAGCAATAGCATTATCCGCAGGGCTGTAGAACCTAGCTAAGACAGGGCTGTCGGGATCTGCAACATCAAACATACTAGCCCCTTTAGGTAAATCCTTGAACATAGGATTGAACTTAGGGTTATCCGTAATGCCCAGCGCAGAGCTAAGCTCTTTAGCTAACAGTCTGGTTATACCGCTCATTAGGCTACGTTCCCACTAAATCCTTGCTCACCGGGTTGTGGCGCTGTGCCTGTACCCATCTGCGCTCCACCTGATCCTGTAGTATCTTGTACGTTAGCTCCCGCTGGTGCTTGACCTTCTGGACCCGGCGCTGGGCCTTGAGGTTGGGGCTGTGGGTTCTGCTCTTGGAACTTCTTAAATAGCTCAGCTTGGATAGCTGCGTCTTGCATAGAGTTAGTCACCTTGTCTGGGTCAAGATCCATAGACTTAGCGATCTCACGAATGACGTAATCCATCTTAGCAAACGGTGCAAGGTTAGGATTAGACGCTACCTGCAAGAACTGCATCAGACGTTGTGAGCGTACCTCGTTAGACATCAAGCTTTCAGTACCTGACGCTTTTACTTCCAAGTCACCCTTGATTGTTTCATCGTAGTCGAACTGCATGTTGAACGAGAAGAAAGCTTTACCTAAAGGGCCAAGCAGGTAGTCATCTACGTTCTTAACTACACTACGGATACTACCGTTAGCTGCAGACATAAGCATAGAGATACCTGAAGCTGTACGCCCTACGCCTGAGACACCCGTTTGACCGTGAGCAAAGCTAGGAAAGCCAGTACTCTCATCAGCCAATACACGAGCCTTGTCAAAGAGTTGCATGTTCTCTTGAGCTACGTTAGGAAACTTGGTTCCGAAGATTGCTTGACCAGGAGCACCGCCTTGCCTACGGAAGATCTTGCCTGGGTACACACTCATGTCTTGACCCGGTACAAGGTTAGTCTCATCGACTTCCATAATAAGGTTACCAGAAAGTGCAGCATTGTCAATAGCCATACGCATAAAGCCATTCATTAATGTCTGTGTATCGTCCATGTTCTCAGCGATACCTACACCAAAGAAGCTGTATGGGTTGTGCTCGTAAGGTGTGGAGTAGTAAGGAATACGTGCAGGTTTGAATGGGTTAAGAACCATACGTAGTACTTCACCGTTACATACCCAGATGTTACAGCTTACTTCGTTTAGATCACGTAACTCTTTAGGGATCTTTACGCCGTTCTCTTCAAGAATGTCAACGTCAACGTAACCCCAGAACTCCATAACTTCCCAGCGCTCAGACTGAGCAGAGATGTCATCGTCTTCCATCTTCATTTCCCAGTGCTTACGCACGTAGTCTGGGCTTTGAGCAATGGCATTTTCGATAGACTCATCACGAAAGTAAGGACGCCCTTTAAGAGAACGCAGTTGATTACGTGACATCTTGTGACGTTCTACTGCATACTCAGCATCATCCATTGAGGTAGATTCTGGGTCAGGGTAGAAGTTCCATACAGATACGTGGTTACACTCAGGTACAGTCTTAACTATCGGAGAGTACTCACCGTCTTCACCCCAGCTAGGGTACTCTTTATCTACAGCAAATGGGCCTTTCATTACTCCTGTGCCAAGTAGCGCCATCTCGAAAGCCATAGAGCGCAGATGCTTAGATGCACCGCTTTCGTTAAGCTGATCGTGGATCTTCTTTTCCATCTTCTTAGCTGCTACCATCGCAGGGTGGAACGACACAGTAGTTGGAGTAGTACCGTCACCTTCGATGATCTTATCACTCACAGGAGACAACTTACCCTTGAGACCCGCTAAGCGCTCCTGTAGATCAATGATCGTTTCTCCAGGTAGTAGCTTACCGTCATCGCCTAACAGCGCTGTAGGGGCCGCTACGTTCTCTGTGACAGCCCTTCCCTCTTCACCCGCTTTATCTGCGTTAGGATCTACATTAATGTGTACAGCGTCTGCTACACCGTCTGGTAGTACTGTAGGGTCAACGGAAAGTGGGAACTTGTTGTTACCGAAAAGAACGTCTACGATCTGACCATATGCTGCTAGGGTCTTAGTCTTAGTTACCTTAACAAATACACGTGATTTCTCTGTATCAGTGAACTGTACGTCTGTACTGTATAGGCCACGGTAGTTACGGTAAGCACGTAGCCAACGCTCTTCATCAACAAGTCGAGCATCCTCTGCACGGCTAAAGCGATCCTTAACAAAGCTAACTACACTGTTAACGGACTCAAAGAGTTTATCGCTACCATCTTCTGCAGCTACTACTTCATCTGTGTCGAAGTTTACGTCTTCTATGTCTGCCATATTTTAATACCCGAATGTTGAGTCTGAAGCTTGAAATCCAGAGCGTTGATCCTTAGCTGGATTGTAATCCCATAGAGAACTACGTGGTCTTGTCATTATACCATACCTTAACGCATCATACAAGTGGTCTTCTGCATTTGTGTCTACGTCTTCTGGATTTCTTTTGTCCAGTGGGATAGACGGTAGCTGCGCTACTACGTTTGTACAGGTAGAGAAGAACACTAATCTAGGCTCTTCTGTGTATTCATCTACCTGCAGTCGGCGGTGTAATTCGTTCTTTCCTGATATACGTGAGCCTTTTGATCTATCCGAAGGACGCCAGCGACAGCCCTTCATGTTCATCTGCTCCGCTAGTGAGGGTCCAGTATCACCTCTGTTGTGCCATAGTGAGGAGTCAAGTACTCCGTAGCGTATAGTTCCATCTCTAGCCTCTGCCTCAAGTATCATATCAGCTAAGTCTGTAGCTGTGACTTTAGAGCAGTACAACTCTCTATAGACTATGAGTTGTTCTGAGGGAGTTACTGCTAACCATACAACCCCAGTGAATGAACCATAACCGTAGTCACACGCTCTGAACTTAGTCCACGAGTCAGGTATCTCAAAGGGTTCAACAACGTGTATATTCCTGTTGAACTCAGGAAACGCTGCACCTTCGTTAACGTCCCAGTTACCCTCAAGTAGTTGTTTCTTTTGATGCTCAGGTAACGACAGAAGCATTGCTTCATAGTCGCCACTCTCAGCTAGGTGAGGGTTATCGAATAGACTAGCAGGTATAAACCTACGCTTAAATAAAGGCTCACCCGCTCTGCTGTGACCGTTAGGGTACGCTAGGGTTTCACCTGTCTCAATGTCTGTAGCCCAGAAAGGGGTGTTAGACGGGGCTGGATCAATAAACATCTTCTTGACCCAAGAGTGTCCTGGCCCTCCTGGGTTAGTTGTAGCCCTCATGTAGAGGCCTAACTCTTTGGAACTACTACGTAATCTTGAGCGCATATAATTCCACCCATAGGGTGACTGCCATTGAGTTAGCTCGTCGAATGCTACGTAGTTAAACGCCTGCCCTTGGTAGCGCATGACGTCTGTGTCTTTGTCGAGGTAGGACATCCAAAGACGTCCCCCTCTAGGAGTGGTCCACTGAGATTTACGTTCCGACCACTTTATACCGGGTATAGCTTTAGGGTACAGGTCTTGGCTTTTCTGTATTAGTTCCCTAAGTTCTTCTGTTGTGTGACGTACAAGTAAGCCACTAAAGTCTGGGTTATTCAAGTCACGTAGTGGATCTGCTAGCGTGGCGTAACTCTTACCTCCACCCGCTGCCCCACCATATAGTACTTCTCTCTCACTAGACGCTAGATATTGTGTCTGTGGCCCTGGGTTGGGCTGGAATACTACTTCCTGTGCAACTAGAGGATCAAACTCTGCTGGTTTAACTTGAGCGGGTACTGTCTTCTTCTTCTTCGTAGGTGTAGTAACCGAGTCTTTCTTTTTCGAGGATCTCGTACTGCCTGAGCGCTTTTTCGAGCCGCTGGGCAAGCTTGCGTTTAATTGAAGCAAGTGACTTACGTTTTCTTTCGACATCTATACGCTTTTTCAACCCCATGTGTGATATGTATCTACCTGACTGTGTGGACAGCCACGCACTAACTTCCCTGTAACTATACTGCTTTAGGTGCTTCTTTGCAAGTACTAAAAGCTCTAATTCTTTAGTTATAGGTTTTAGCCAGTCATTATCCTCTGGGTCTATCTCATAACCGAAAGGGACTTGGGTAGATACTCGTGGGATTCTCTCCCATCTCTTTACTTTAAAGTCGGGCTTAGGCAACATCCAGTAGCCTATACTCTCTCGTTCTTTAGTTTTAGTTACTCGTTTCATCTTGCTCTTTAGGCGGTAGAATGAATAAGCCACCTGACGCTTTTACTTCTACTCGCTCTGTCTTTACAATGCCTGCACGATCAAGTACTTCTTTGGCTGCAGACATCTTCTCTTTCACGCCAAGCTCTGTAGGATCTACAAGAGCCTGACCGAAAGCTACAGCTGCCTTAGGACCAATACGTGCCATGTACGTCTTAGTACCGTCAAAGATCTCATCCTTAAGAGAATCAATGATAAGTCTTGTAGGAGTGTTATCACTGTAGCCAGCAAGCTTCTTAGCTTTCACTACGTCACCGCCAGCCTCATCGAAGAGTACCTCTAAGAACTTAACTTGATTCTCTGTAAGTTGTCGTGCCATTACACTGCTTTCTTATGTTTGACTATCTGTACCGTAGAACCGTTGTTTAATTTCACCACGGGTAATACCGATGTCTTTTAGTTGTTTGTCACTCATGTTGTTAAGTAACCAGAAGTCAGCTCTCATCTGCTGTGCTTTTGCAAGTGAAGTACCAATAGAAGCAAGGAACTTAGTCACTGCTTTAAAGGTACGTTTGATTGAGGTAGTTACTGCAATTTTAAACTGGCTTGGGTAGTCGTATGTTAAGTACATTATGTAGTCTCCTGTGTTATGCCGTTCTTGGCATGTACAGTTATACTACAAAACAGTCTAATATAGAACTGCTATGTTGGAATACCCGTTATGATATAGGAGTATAAATCTCTTCACCTGACATAGTGACGTGATGCGTCCCTGCTGTCTCAGCAAAGCACTGTATCTTATCTCCTGGCATCAACGCAATATAAGCACCGCCCTGCACTACTTCCTCCATAGTATTAGCTGGAGATGCAAAGTGGTCTACAATGTAGTGATGCGTAGTCGTAGCAGCCTCATACCAGTACACACTAATCTTTTTGTTGTTAGCTGCACTGTTAGATAAGTGTAGGAACTTAACTAAGCATACAAAGTTGTTAGGGCATACATACAAGTCATCTGGGGATGATGAGCTAGTAGATGTAACATCCACAGACTTTGTAACGTACTTGACTGTAGTAGAGTTAGACATTACTCATCAACCCACGCTTCATTCTCTGGTGTGTTAGGGTCATCCTTTACAAAGTGACCTTTAGCTGTACGAGCACGTTTCTTACCCTTAGGTGCTGAAGCCTTCTTAGGCTTAACAGCAGCAATATCAGCTTCATCACAGATAGACGTAACATTAGGGTCTTTGCTCTGTACGTTACCATAGTTGTCTTCACCAGCAGACTGATTGCCCATAGAGTCCCATACGTAGCCATGTTCATCTACAGTATAGCCCTTATCTTCAAGAACATCTTTGTATTTGTGATAATACTTCATTACTTGCTCTTCTTCATAGGACGTTCTGCTGGATTAGATGCACCACACATGCCACCCTTGTTGTATCCCATCTTCTTAGTCATTCCGCCCTTCATGTAACCCATCTTCTTAGCTACTTCTGGTGCTTCTTTCTTAAGAGCTTTCATACCTTTGTTCATCATAATAGTAATCCTTTAGGTTATTTTCTATACTTAGCTGTCTTCTTAGCTATCTTCTTTGGCTGGGCTACAAACTGTTTACCTGCCTTAGTACCCTTACGCTTAGCTGCACTTGTAGCTTTATACTCTGCAGGAGATAAGGCATCCCTAGCTTTCTTAGGAAGGTAACGCTCACCTGTAGCTCTCTTACCTTGAGTAGAGGGCTTACCTGACTTAGTACCCCACTTCTCGTTGCCCCACTTCTTAAGACTTTTTTGACTTTTTGCTAGCGCCATCTGCTTTAGCCTTTGCTGTTTTACTCAGATCT
>Ga0098056_1001212_pt1 | contig 10462 bp, 7 predicted proteins | sample 17BtaG_FD_92583 | JGI IMG/M metagenome (GOLD analysis project Ga0098056, IMG submission 92583) | Marine viral communities from the Subarctic Pacific Ocean - 17B_ETSP_OMZ_AT15314_CsCl metaG | ecosystem: Environmental > Aquatic > Marine > Oceanic | place: Subarctic Pacific Ocean | collected 2015-01-18
AGAACAAGTTGAACTTCACTCAAGCCCAAGCAGTCGATACCTGACTGGTTCAAGCTAAACATTGAGTACGGGATGTAGTCGATCTTGTCTTCGAATACGATGGCGTCAGCTTGCTTAACGTAATGCTGGATTGTGCCGCCTTCGCGGTCGTAGTACTCGTAAATCGTGACCCACTGGAACGCGTCACGCACAGACTGTGTGTCGCTCTGTTGATTGCGATCCATCAACCATTTTGGGTACCGATCAGGCGTTACGTCTTTAACAAGCTCGGCTTTGTATAGACCTGATCTTACTCGATCCTTAAATTCATCGAACGAAATGACGGTCGCCTCGATCCAGTACCTGATGTCATCAGGGTCTCTCACGGTGAGGTCGAAGAATATCGATGATGGGTTTACGGCTCGGACAATCGGCATGTCTCGATCAGCATCCCAGCCGGTCTTAAAGATTCCGCGCTTACATAAAACAGCGTCAATTAGAGCGGTTGATGCCTTACGTCGGAATTTGTTAGATCGGAAGATGTACTCAAGAAGACCCGACACAGATGTTGCCGAATCTTGTGATTTTGGTGTCCTAGCTACCGCCGCGACTGTCGGGTTGGGTCCGAGCAGTGCGCTAACAGCGGTGTCCGCAATAGCGTAGATTAAGTTCTTCGAGCATAGATACGAGTCCATGCGCGTGCCGCCCATGTCACTATCTGTGTTGGCGAAAAAGTCACCCCGATAGAACCTTCGGGCCTTATCGAACGAAGTCTTCTCGGACCTCTTGTAGAAATCTAGGTGACGATCAATCAGCTTTGATAGTTTGGACGCCATGATTACTTCTTAGGCGCCGGCGGAGGCGGTTGCGGATCTCTCGGAGAATCATCCGTAGGGACAATCGGTGGAAAATCTTTCGGGCCCGAGGTAATAGGCTTCTTCTTCTTAGGCTTGTCTTCCGATTTATTCAGCGCGGCTGAGCGCATTTTCTTGTCGTGCGTTTTCGCGCTGGTTTTAGCGGCGTGTGCCTCTTTGGCACCGTACATTTTGCTACCGAATTTCATATTATTTCCTACGACCAGTTTAGTGATGCGGGTTTAAATGGTGATGTGGCTTGCTGTTGCTTAGCGTGTTTGTGTTGGTCAAGCTGCCTAATTGTAACTTGTCCGGCGGTGTGTGTGGGTCCGGTTTCTTTCGGCGGTGCGCTAAACTTTCGTTTCGACAGTATATCAGCGGCCATGACAGCGGTCCTCGCGCGGTCGAAGTGGTGGAGTATTCCATCTTCGCCACGCACGCGTTTCTTCTTCGAGCCGTCATAGTTTAGTAGTTGATGTAAGGTTCCGCGACTGCGGATATAAATGTCTCCTTCGCGGAGCATTTGCACAAGTCGGGCTTCAGATTCCTGCACTCGTTTTTGAGTTGCGTACCAGCCTGGGTGGTTTCTGTCCGTCCACAAAAGGTTCCGAGTGCCCTGGTCCTTGAGGATAGCGATACACGCAGTTGCGTTTGACTCTACGGCCAACAATGCCTGGTTGTATCGTTTTTGTATTCGTACCAGCCTTTGCCCGAATCGGTCGGGAGTTTCTCGATCCTCCCAGAAAGCAACTTCCCGCCAGTCTTGGGCGTCCCACACAGTCAGCGCAGATTTATCGCCTGTGCTACCGAAGCCTGCAGGATCAGCGGTGATTAGATATTTTCTTCCGGGGATAGGTGCGTCGAACTCGTGGCACCCGTGCATGGACATTGGCGGGTCAGCTTTCGCCTTAGCCAACCAAGGCTTAAGTACTTCTGCCGGCATGACGGGATTTGTTGTTCCTAGCCACCCGTCGTAGGGGTCTGACGGGTACTTACATGAGAACAGCCGGGTATCCCCGACAAACTCTGTATTGAGACCTCGCCTTCGGAATGCGAGATTATATTTACTCATCCCCGCGTGGCGTTTCATATATTCAAGTTCAGTTACGCTAGGCGTAAAATCTTCTTCCATCTCTCGGCAGCTATCGTCTTCCCACCACTCAAGGAACAGTGGGTGGAATCGACTGGATCCCTCGAGCGCCGAGCGCCACATCTGTTCGTGGTGTGATCCGGCTCTGCCCGGCGTCGACTCAAGGATGACCTTTGCGTTGGGCCTCTTGTTGACCGTCGGGAAGATGTTGATGGCTGCCTTGCGTTGCCATTGCGCTTCACCGAACTCAGTGATGACCAGGCGGTCAATTGAGCGTCCGATCGCGGGAGACCTACCACCGGCAGTCAGAACTTTAATTCCGCCGCCGTGTACAAACTGCATCTGTGTGGCACCAGCTTTCTTGCCCGGTGTCAGCGGCATTCGAACATCATCTGGGAGCTTGTTGTAAGCGAACAGTATGCGCTCAAAAATATCCTCTGCGGTATCTTGGCGCTCAGCGATAAGCAGCCCCTTGACTCCGCTGAGGTACATGCAGTCTCGAAGCAGCAACATGACGGATACGGTTGTAATCTTCGCTTGGCGAAACTTGTTCACCATAAGCCAGCGGTTCTCGTCGTATGCTTTTAAGAGTTTCTTTTGCGTATGCGTAGGCTCCATGTAGCCTGTAGACTCGTCTTCTCGGACAATTTGACACATTGAGACGAACGCATCGGGTGTTGCGAATAGCGCCCTAATTTTTCCTTGATGTAGTCCTGGGGCTTCGGCAAACTTTGCGCCGCTATGCTGCTTAGCTTCTTTTTTCTTTGTGTTAGCCATACGGTAAGTTTATCACGTAAATCTATTTTCGACGAAGGGGTTCGGTGGTTGAATAGGCTCAATCGGGTAACCGCGTAGAAATCTTACTGAATTAGTTACTTGCACTATTAGTCGATGTAATGTAAACAAAATATACGCACCCAATTTGCGGTCGGGTAGCTCAATTGAGTCCGGCGAACGTACAGGGCAGGCGGGAAATCGTTTAAATTTTCTAACTACTTTATGTGAGAACAAAATGTCTATCAGTACTGAACTGCTGAACACTACGTTCGCGGACCTTCGCGGACCACTAGTAAACTCGTTTGTTCGTAGTAATGAGCTTTTCGAAGCACTTAACTCAAAAGCACGTATGCCCATGGAAGGCGGAACAAAGATTGAACGTTCCTTCTCCGGTGGCGCTCCTGCTCGCGGTGTTGGTGTCTACGTTGGTGACGAACTACTGAACATGACCCGCCGTCAACAAATCCGGAAGTTTGAGGTCGAGCCTCATCGTCTGGTTATGGCAATCAACATTCCTAAGCGTGAGCTTGCTCAGAACTCAGGTAAGTTGGCAATCATTCGTCTAATCGAAGAGTATCCTCAGACTTCCATGGAAGCTGCAAAGGCTGACTTGAACAAGTTCCTTCTCACTGGTGTGAGTCGCGGTCTTGCTTTCAACACGTCTGAGCTTCAGGGAATGCTGACTCTCAACGGTGACTTTAATTCCGGTATCGGAACTGGCGTTACGAATGGCCTTCTTGACTTTGCGACTCCAGCTACCCAGACTGACACTGTTCAGAACGTGGCGAAGAGCAGCAGTTACTTCCACTACAACCAGTTCCAAGACATTGGCACCTGGTCAGGTGAGGGTATGAACAAGCTTCGTAAGGCTTACCGCCAGTGCGCGCACTACGCGGGCGGAATTGGTAAGGGTCCGGACATGATTTTCATGGACGATGATACCTACACCAACTTCGAAGAGGAGCGTAGCCAGAACGTTCGCGTGAGCATCGTTGATGACAAGATCGACAAGAGCAACACCCTGGGCCTCAGCCTCGGAATTGCTTCTGTTACATCTTCGATCGACCTTGATCGTGCAGACTTCACTGGTGCCGCTGCTGACGGCGTTACTTATATGCTCAACACGGATTACATCGAGTTCCCAATGCTTGAAGCCCCGAGTGTCTCGGAGTTCAAGGAACGGGTTGGCGATCAAGACGTGGTGACAGCAATCTTCGCAATGCAAGGCAACCTGATCTGCACCAAGCTAGTGGCGCAGGGATGTGTGTCTGGCGGCGCGGTCTAAGGAGGTACATCATGGCTGGAAATTCTTTTAGTACTGGTGGTGACGTCGCTAACAGCGTCGGCGCTCAATCAGGTTTTTCTTCTACCTACACTACTGAGCAGTATGCCTTGGGCGCGACTCGGATGCAGTTGGCGGACGAAGTTGAGTCTGGTTTGTCGCAGTCGACACCAGCAGCAACTTCAACCATCCTGACTGGTGATGAAGCTGGCATGGGCAACTCTGGTGTTGATCGCACTAAGAACTTCGCCAAGCTTGGCGGAGATCGTGAGTGGGTCTTTGTCTACGCGGCAGAGGCCATTGCGGCGGGTCAACTTTGTGAGTGGGATATTACTTCTGCTTACTCTGTAGAGCCTTCGGATTCCGATGACAACCTCACGGCTTTGCTTGCCGGTGTCGCTGACAACGCCATCGCTGCGGGGTCATACGGTTGGATCATCAAGCGCGGCACTTGTGTTGTGCTCGCAGCCTCCGACGTTGCTGCAGGCGAGGCACTTGCTTCGGTTGCGAGCCCCGAGGGTCAGGTAGATGACAACGGCACCACTGGCGGTACAGCGGTTGGTTACGCGCTCGAAAACGAGGGTGTAACGCTGGACACATATGTTCAGGCGTACATCAACCTCTCGTAGCATCTGACTACGTGATACACTTAGGGGGCGTGGCTTTCGGGCTGCGCCCCTTTCGTCTTTTGGAGGCTCTATGGACGTTTCGTTAGCTCAATTGAAAGAGCAATTGTATGCCATGCGATCTTGGGATTCGAGTGGTGAGACCCAAGACAAACGTGTTCGGCGAGCTTTAAATGTCGCCCTCAACCGAATGTCGAATGACGTTCCGGAAGCGCTTCTTCCCGATGAGGAACATATTGTTCTGTACCCTGATGTGGTCAGTACCGACGCGACTGTTGTGTCTCGGGTGGTCTCTCTCGATAGCGACAAGCGCCTGCTTGAGTTCGTAGATACTGAGGGCACTAAAATTGATGCGTCTACGCTTACGACCTGGAAGCCGACGGTGACGGGTGAGTGGGATGGCTTGATGCATATCGAGATCACCGATGCCACGGGCCGGATTCACCGAAGGCAGTGTCTCGAGTGGTTCCAGTACACGGCAAGTGAGGTTGTCACTTATGGTGTTACTTTGGATCGTCCGTATAATGAGTTGATTGCGAACAATTCAGGCGCGGGAGCACTTAAGTTTAGGATTCACCAGCCTGAATTTTTCGTCGCTGACGATGTAATTGAGGTCATGGAGCCCGCGACCCTCTTTGACGGATCTCGTCAGCAGATGTGGAAGCTTGATACGGCAGGCGCAAGCCGGCAAGACATGTTGGACTATCAAGGTAATTCAACTGGTAAGCCCTACCGGTGTTGGCGAGGCCGCCATTTCCAGCTTCCCGCACCGACAGAGGCGCCGAAGGTTATGGAAGCTAACCAGCCGCCGATTCAGCTAGGCACCCCCGGGACATCGCCCGCGCCGATTCCCGACGCGTTTAAGTGGGTGAACGATTTAAGTCTTCGTCGAGGGACTTGGGCAGTTTGCTACACCTATGTTTTAGGTCGACGCGACGAGGAATGGCAGCAATCACCGTTGGTTACTCCTGGCGGCGACGTTGAGCAAGATAGCTCTTACGGCCTAACGTGGGCCTATAAGAAGGGTACCGTCCTTTCTGGTGAGAACCAGTACTCAGGCATCCACGACCCACAGTTTGAGAGTGCTCCGTCGCCGATAACTACAATTAAGCAGTCTGATGAGTTTGGTGACGCGGCAGCGATGGTCATCTCGGCGGCGAATATCGATGCCATGCTGGGGTTTGGCGACTCTGCGTACAAGCGGTACGGGCGTACGGGCCTTAGGATTCGCTACTACGTGGCGCACCTTGATGCCGAGTCCAAAGGTATCGGCAAGTTTAACGACGTCGAGACCAATTCTAGGTTTCACCTTCTTTGTGAGGTCGAGCCGACGTTTGATATGGTCACGACGATTACGTCTACTGGGGTCGAGTTGCCGGAAGAGATCGATAAGCTTGGAACGTCAGACAGTACGGCGGCGAGGATCGTCTGGACGGGTAAAGAGCTTTACGACTATCATCGAACATTGAAGCACAGTACTGGCTACTACGCATGGAAGGTCTTCCCTCATCAAGACTCGAGGTATGAGGTAGACTTTCGTGTGTCTCGATTGCCGAAGCCGTTTCTTACGGATGCGGACACAGCACCGATTCATCCGGAGTCTATTCCGACGCTGCTTGAGTTGGCTCTGTACTATGTCAGTTTGTCAGACGGTAACGACCAAGTGAGTGCTCAAGCTCATCTGTCCCGGTACCAAGATTTACTTCGCGTGTTTAGGGATAGATACGCTAATTCTGGTAGAGTTGTCGAACCGGTACCTATTTTGGGTTATTCCAGCAGGCACCGTTACGGTACGTTCAGTTCTTCATAGAAATTAAAAGAGGTATTTATGGCTCAAACTTTTTACTCAACTCTAAGCTCCATTCCCCGTGTTAGCGTCGGTCAGGTCATGCACCGGCTTACCCTGGTCAATCAATACGAAGAAGCCATGGTGGTAAGTGTTCTTGGCGCATCTCCCACGTCTGAGCAGTGGACGGCGACGTTGATGACTAAGAACGGGATTGAGTTTGTCAGTGGTGCTGTAGAGCACCGGTCGGTCCATGATTGGATGCCGATGGGTTGGGTCTACGATAAAGCTCGAGTCGGCTGGGTGCCGCCTGTGAGCGCTTTGCGTGACGACAGCGTCGAGGCAGCCGTCGAGGACCCTGAAGAGGCCCAGAACGAGTTCCAGGCTAAGATTTTCGACATTCCTGCGCCGTGGACGGACGAGAAGTACATGTCTTGGCGGTCGAGAGTTCTGAAGTCACAGCCCACCCTTAAGGGGACTCAGGGCATTTACGATAAACTGTCCTCTGCGTGGAAGCAGAAGCAGTATGAGATTACACTCTAGATGAGGTGATTCTGTGGCTGGTGCAACGGAGCAAAAAACAAATACTGTTTTCATCCCGCCAGGGGAGGGAAAGCAAGTTTTTGCCCCCGCACCACTTGCGTGGGTCATAGAGAATTTAGAGCTTGGGCCCGACGGCATACTCAGTAGTGTCGTGGGGCCCTCTATTTTAAGAATCAAGCCTGAAATTTATGTCACTGCGGATGGTTCAGCTTTCGAGGACGTCTCGATTGACGTTAACGATTTAACTACTCCGTGGATGGATAAAGTTCCGGACTACGGGTTTAAAACCGGTGTACCGAAAGCCGTGTTTTCTGCGGAGCTATTGAACGGTGGAGCCCGGATGCTCCTCTACCGCATCGGATCGAGGCTGTACTCTTTCAGCGGAGGTCATGATAGTCCCGATCAAGTCTTGCTGAGCAATCTAAGTACCCAGGTTAATCCGGAGACGTTGGATCAGTTCGTTGTTATTAACGATCAAATTGTTTACTTCAACGGTGTCGATCGACCGCAAGTAATTACTTCGGATAACTCGGCCACGCCGTTGGGATACAGTCGCAAAGCTGCCGCTCCTGGAGTATCTTCGCCGAGTCAGCCGAGCGCTGATGATGCGGTGAATTATTACCCTAATTCTAAGGGTTATTCGTGGCAGGGAAGAATCGGCACCGCAGGCGATGAGCTTACTGGTCAGGCCGCTGCGTTGCTTAAGGGTTCGTGGTTTTATTACTTCCAGTATGAGGACATCAACGGGAACTTGTCCGAGATATCTGTTCCTAGCGAGGCCGCGACGGTTCACACGAATCAAGCAGAGCCTTTTCGGGGGATATCTCTCGAGCCTGTGGCTTACGACGATGATGACGAGAGGCCGTTACAAAAGTTGATTTCTGGCGGTAAAACGACCGGCCCGCACACGCTGCCCGAAGGGACGGAAATTGACGATCTTACTCGGCGGTTTCTGGTCCGGTCGCCAGGTGATCTTCCTGAGCACACAGTCGCCACAAGAATCTTTCGGACGCCGGACACGCTTCACTCTGACGCGATTCCTCGGTTTCTCGTTCGTGTTCCTGGGTCGAGGCAATTCTTTTATGACGACAACGCTGCCGACGTAGAGCTTGGCTTCGAGTGGACGGAGACTATTTCGGTACCCTTGTTTCGCGTAGCCTGCGCGCACCAAGGCCGATTGATTATCGGCAACATTCCGGGGTCCTCAGGTGTCGTTCGTCGGTCAGAGGTTGGATTTCCGGGCACCTTTCCCCTCGAAGACTTTATCTTTCCTGACGGCGATGGTGACGCAATCACAGGGCTGGCGTCTCACAACGGCAACCTTATCGCGTTCACGAAAAACTCGACGTACGTAATCGACGACGACTTTATGTCTCCTAAGCCTATTTCGACGGGCGTAGGCTGCATCGGCCCACGCTCAATTCAAGCAACTCCTGATGGTAGCCTTATCTGGCTCAGCCGTGATGGGTTCTATGCTTTAGGTGCGAACAACGCGCTGATGAAAATTAGTACTTCTATAGATAAGACATTTAAGATGGAGCTTAACCGTAGCCAGTTTAAGAATGCGGTATCTGTCCTCGATCCGAAGTCGAAGGAGTATCGTTGTTGTCTTGCGCTGAAGGGTTCAGTTGAGAATCGGATCATGCTTTGCTTTGATGGTGAGTTCTGGCGCCGGCAGACTTTAGGTATTCACGTCGCGGATCTTTGTGTCGTGAAAGATTTCACTCGCCATATCGTTGCCGTTGGCTCGGACCCGCGCGAGCAAAACATTGTCGTCGCTGGTCCAGGAACCGACTCATCGGGGACCACGGTAAACTTTCGTAATCGGGTCGACCTGGCCCGAATATTTGTACTTGATCGCCAGTCGACAGACTATTTTGGGCCGTCGCGTAGAGTTCGCTACCGGTCATCTTGGCTTCGTTCAGGTGATTTTGGTTTAGTCCCAACTAATGTTCGCAATCTGTATGTCGGGATGCTGGACTCCTGGGTGGGTACGGCGACCGTTCGTCTTTATCGGAACGGCTCTTGGGAGCCTTTTACGGAAATGAATGACCTACTCCTTTGCGGTCCTGACGACGGTTCGGGCATCGTGTCTGACCAGGCGCGAGAAGCTGTTGTCGGCAAGGCAAGAACTCGAGAGTCGCGAGTATTCTGGCGTCAGATCCCGGTAGGTATCGAGAACGCAAACTCGTGGGCTTTTGAGATTGAGTTTGTAGGCGGGGTTTCGCCTACGCCGCCTGACCCGGACGAACCGAAAATAGCTCCCGACGTTAACTTTTTTGACCGGTCGAAACAAGTGTGGGAGTCGCTATATCGGGACAATGATGTTGGCGCGGAAGAGTTTAATAAGGCGGTTAAGATTCCCGGTACGTGGGAGCTAGGTCGACTGAAGTTATTTGGCTTTGCGTTCGACGTAAGTATCGCTACTCAGGGAACACCGCTCGGCCGTGTTCCGTATCGTCAGGACAGATAAATGCCTCATATTTTTCCCCGCCGATTCCTTCGGACTCGCGATATTTTAGACCCTTCAGATTTTAACGAAGACATTCAGCCGGTGCATGATTTGTTAGCGGCAAACCTTGACCGCACAAATTTTAATGCGAATAGTCTTAAGAATGACTTGAGGCCAGGCCCGACTAGCGTAACGCCGGAGACAACAGGCCCGTGCGTGGCTGAGGGGGCCTACTTTAATGTCCACACGACTCAAATTGAGAGTACGTACCCGGTTTACGGGCAATCTGGATTCTTAGTCGACGACTACACATTTCGTCCTCCACCGAACTTTGTGAAGTTAGACGAGGCGACGTTTCGGCGAACTTATGCGGGCACTGACTCCGATGGCTACCCCTCCATCATACCGAACTCCGGGGCCTGGACGGCTGTTAAGAATGCAGACTTAAGCGGCTCCCAGCAAATCAACTTCGTGTCGGGTCAGACTCAAGTTTGGGTTTGTGCTTACGCGCAGTATATATGGCAGGGTTTTTTCGAGTATAAGTCGCCTTATGTTCCCGGTGATCGGAAATTTACTGGGGTTGAGGTCCTCGACGCACCTGAGCCGGGTGACGGACTTAGGAGCACTTGGGCCGGCAATTCTCAAGCTAACTTGGCGTTAGACGAGGCTACGGCGCTCAACAATTTCTACCCGTCGGCCAAATGGGAGTCGCTACCTAATGAGGCTACCGAGAACCGCTTAGACAATCTTAACCTGCAAGACGAGTCTTACTCGTGGCCTTTAAACGAGGATATCTACCCGGATGAGGAATATGCGAAACCTAACCGTCAGGGGTATCACCATATATCCGAAGGTCATACGCCGTGCCGAGTTCAATTTGCGATTCGCGTTGACGGTAAGATTTTAGAAGAGACAATTACGGGTAAGCGACTACCTTTTGAGGAGTCTGCGCACGGCCTCCAGGTGACAAACAGTACTCCGAGACAGGGAGATGGTGACTTGGGAGATGTGCTCATCGGGTTGGGATTGAATGTTCCTGACTACTGGCAGGGGACAATATTTGGTCAGAAGAG
>Ga0098056_1001220_pt1 | contig 10412 bp, 14 predicted proteins | sample 17BtaG_FD_92583 | JGI IMG/M metagenome (GOLD analysis project Ga0098056, IMG submission 92583) | Marine viral communities from the Subarctic Pacific Ocean - 17B_ETSP_OMZ_AT15314_CsCl metaG | ecosystem: Environmental > Aquatic > Marine > Oceanic | place: Subarctic Pacific Ocean | collected...
GGAGGATTAGCCGATAATCCAAAATTTGGAAAAATGGCAAATCAAATGATTAAATCAGTTGATGACTTCGTAGTAAAAACATTAGCAAATCCCCGTTCTCAAGAAGCTATACAGGGTTTACAAAAACTAGCATCCACCAAACCAAGTCAAGTGGCTAAGACTAAGGGTGGAATGGTGTCTAAAGCAAAATCAGCAGCCACGAAATTACAACAGAAACAATCCGCTAGACGTAATATAGAGCGCACCGCCCAAGCAATTCAAGGGACGGAACAACCGGCAGAATAAAACAATGTTTTCAGATAAAAATTTTGAAAATCTAATCGAACAAGTTCTCACTGAACGAGAATGGAATAAAGATTCTGAAACACCGCGTGATTATTCTAAGGAATATAACGCTCCTGGTTCCGATGAGCAAGAAGACAGAAATAAACGAAAAAGAGACAAACGCAAACATGATCGCGAAAACGGGGAATGTCCACCAAACCAAGAACTTCATCATGTAAATGGAATTGAAAATGATGAAGTCCAGTGCGAACCTGTATCTAAAAATCGTGGAAGAAAAGAAAAGTCAAGATTAAAAAAAGGCACAATTGTAATTAAAATTACTAAAAAGGATTAAATCAATGAAATTAACAACAAGTACGCTCCAGCAAATGATTCAAGAAGAGATCGTAAATACTAGGCTTGAATTTGAAAAAAAACTTAGAAATGAAAAAATCAAATTACCCTTTCAACTTAATGAAGGCAAAAAATCACAGCTATTGAAAAAAGCTGCTGGTGGCATGACAAAGGCAGTTAAAGCAGTGAGCAGTGAATTAGTTAAAGATTTAGATGAACCAAAAGTTAAAAAGATCATGTCGGAGTTAGAGAAGAGTTTGAACCTAGGCAAAGATGCCACCGACGAAGACCGCGTAAAGGCTTATGCGGATCTGTTTCAAAAACTTAAAGGAGATCAGGAAAAATTAAAGAAACTTGACTCAAAACAGATCATCAAAGGTGGTAAGAATCTTGTGGGGGTTTTATCCTCTGGTGGCTTGCTTCTTTCTATTGGGAACATTCTTTTTGGCGGCGGGATGCTTGCCAGCTTCGGCGTCGGAAGCATCTCTATAATTTTAGGTGGAGCACTTTATTTTTTGTTATCAAAGTTGGAAAAATTATCAAAATTTATCGACGCTGGTGTTGGATTCGCTGGATGGGCAACAAAGTTTTTACCTTCTGGAATAAAAGGAGGATTTGCCTTTTTAAAATTTTTAGTAAATAAAGTTATGGGTTTATACGCCAAGGTCAATTCTATAGAGAATAAAAAAAGCCTGCCTTCGGGTGATGATGATATCCCGTATGCTGATCCAAAGGATGTCAGTTTGGTATCCGGCGATTGGCCTTCAGAATATCTAAAAGAAGGATATCATCCGTCCATGCAGAATCAGATAACCAATAAAGCACTTCGAGATCTTCTTAACGAATATTGGGAAGTTATGCATGAGCTAGAAAAAAGAGAATTATGGCAATTTTAAAAAAAGTTTGGGCTTTCTTAAAAACACACTGGTACATTCCTTTAATATTATTGATTGGAATTATTTTAAAGAGCAAGAGCGATTCATTATTAAAAATTATTGATGCTCAAAAAGAGTCCTATAATAAACAAAAATCTGCAATTGAAGCAGCAGAAACAGAAAAAAAAGTATCCAAAGCACAAATTGAAGAAGAATATGAGGACGCGCTTACAGCAATTGAAACTATTCATAACCTTCAAGACAAAAAATTAGACAACAAAAGAAAGAAAGAAATTAAAAAAATCGTTAAAAAACATTATAATAACAAAGAAGCATTGTCCTCCGAGATTAGTGATTTGTTTGGCGTAAAATATGTTCCCAAAAAAAATAGCAATTCTAATTAGCCTTCTCCTCTTATCCTCTGCCGCCTCTGCTCAAACAACCACAAGCACAACTGGGCAATTTACTTTTCTGAAGAAGGGACAATCAGCGCCCTTTGAGGGTACATTATTTGACCCCGTAGCAACTGCAAAAATCATTGCTGACAAGAAGTTTGCCAAGGAAAGTTGTGATTTAAAAATAGATTATGAAACAAGTGTACTAAAGGCTAAGTGTATCCGGGACGACAAACTCTTAAAGTCGGAGCTAGAAATCGAAAAGAAGAAATTTGATCTAATCACCCAAGCGCAAAAAGACGAGATCGAGACATTGCGTAACTTGGCAAAAGGATCAGATTCTACGATGTGGGCAGCTATCGGTTTTTTGTTGGGAGCAGGATCATCAATTGCAATTTTTTATGCGGCAACTGAAATATCAAGATGAAAGACGATAATTATTTAATTAAAGTTGAGCAAGCTATACAAGAAAAATACGGCGACTCAGTAATCCAAAATCCCAAGTCCAATTGGAATGAGGAAAAGGAAAAACAATATTTAGAACAAATCAAAAAGCTTGCAAACAAAGTGCGACCTAAAGAGAAGGTGGAAGTTGAAGGCGTTTTAATGCCCAAGAAACTATTTAGAAAAGAATCAAATCGCACTTGTCCAGAATGTAAAAAGTATTCTTTTAATATGAAAGACGATTTATATATGGTCAAGTTTAAATGCTGTTTTGTTTGTTACGTGCAGCACGTAGAAGGGAGAGAAGAAAAGTGGCTGAAAAAAATAACATCTTAGATATTGTGAATGGAATTTCACAAGCTGCGGCGAACGCATACGATGGTGCAACTGATGAAAACGGAGATCGATTGAAGACGGGTCTTAAAAGAGAAGAGGGTGATCTTGTTTTAGACAAAAGGATCATTGATGGTTTTAACGTTAGTATTACTGGGAATATATTAATTTTAAAATACCACTCAGAGATTTTACTCAAGGACGTTTATAAAGGAGATTTTGAGGGAGAAATTGCTCAAAGACTTCAGGACGTTGTATCTTATTTGAAAAAAGAGTACAAAAAGATTACTGGCAATTCTCTCACTCTCACAAAAGAGGGTAAAGAGCCGGATATTATGGTCCAAAGTGTGAGTAGAGTTCGATCATGGGTGCAAGCAACCTGTACATATAAAATTGGTGGAATGCCAGAAGAACCAGAGTTGGGAACAACCGCTGAAGAACGTCTTGATACTGCTTTTAAAAATTGGTTAGGAATGGGAAAAGATAAATTCCCAAACACAAAAAAGCCTCAGAATGTAAAAGGCAAACGCGACGAAGAACCAAGAACATGAAGCTAACAAAAGAAAATTTACAACAAATTATTAAAGAAGAACTGTCAGAAGAACTGTCAGGTAAACTTTATGAAATTCGGAATCATGTGGGAAAAATTTATGGTGAACTAAGTGTTGCTGGTGATACTGGTGAACCAGTAGATGCAGCCAAGGTGCAATGGGTTGTGGCACACTTACGTCAAATCATGGATGCATTGGGATCATTGCGTTGAAATTAAATAATGGAACTTACAGAACAACATATCAGATATATCATCAAAGGTGAAGTTAATATATTTTTAACAGAGCAGCTTTCGATTGCAGGCGCAAAAGGTCAAGTTAAAAGTTTAAACCAAAAGGTCAAAAGAGATCCACATCTAAAGTCATCTATTGAAGATGCTGTTAAAAGTATTGTAAACCACAGCGGCATCAAGAAGGATCTAGAAAAGATTATGGATAATCCTGTTGCATCTGCCACTTTTATCACTGCTTTAATGTCTCACCTCGGACTAGATGCGAACTCATATGTAAATATTCTGTCTTCTTTATCCGAAGTAAAAAGGGAAAGTGTTAATATTATTTTAAAAAACTGCTTTAAAGTCCTTAAGTAATATAAAGGGCGTCAAAGCATCAAGTAACTATTTATTATGTATGTCACAATATCTTTCTAAAAAAGATCTTGTCAAGGAAATAGTTAAGTGCGGCAACGAGCCAAAATAGCAAGGTAGTTTTAAACTATAGTTTGGGATGGTGAAAAATTAAATGAAACTTACAAAAAGATTTCTTAAAAAACTAATTCTTGAGGAGCTAGCAGGTGTTCAGTCAGAGCGTTTTAACGTTGATGACGAATCTGGCGAAGTTACTGGTGGAATCCCTGGTAGTGATCTTCATGCTCCCGATCCAAAACGTTTGCCACAAGCATTACGAATTTTGCATAAAGAGCTTGGTGATAAATTAATGAACAAAAGCCTTGGCATGGATGCCGAGGTAGGGCAAGACATCCTTGAATTATTGCAAGATTTTGTAAGAAATCATACACCCGGCAAAAGTGCTGGTCAAATAGGGAACGGTGAATAATATGAAACTCTTGATGGAAAATTGGCGTCATTATCTAGAAGAAGAAAAACAGACACAACTGTTGGAACAATATTTTAATGATGACAATCTTCTGACTGAAGAACAGGAACTTGAGTTGTTAAGCGAGGTCGAGTGGATGGACATGGCCACAGATACGGTATTAGCTATCAAAGATTTATATTTAGTTCTCAAAGACCTTATCGCTGGCAGCGCAGACTTGGCACAGACTGCTTTAGAAATACCTTCGGAAATTGCTTCAACCGCCGCGTCAGGCGCAGAAATATCTACTAATGTTTTTAAATCTGTTGAATCCATCGTGGGATTGTTGGCAATGCTCGTACTCCCCGGTTCAGGTGGCCTTATCGCGCTCGTTGTCTACAAGGTCTTAAAGCTGGTCTTCGAGTATATTCTCAAGAGAAAAGTTTTGTCTTTAGAAGAAATGAGAGAAAAGTTTAAAAATCCTGAAGCAGTTGAACAATTTAAAGGAGAATTAACAGACGCTCTTGAAAAAGAACCTGGATTGATGGCTAAAATTTTATCACCCATTAAAAAAATAATGAGCAAAGTCAAGAAGATGATGTCATTTTCCTCCAGAAAAAAAGATTCCGATGAAGACGTAAACATAGGAGTTGAGGACGATGCTCCTGAAAGCGTTTAATGGAACAACTATTCGAAAACTGGCGACGTTATTTAACGGAAGATCAACTTATAACCGAACAACGTGTTATTGAATATGCCCAAAACAGTGACATTGAACACCTTTGGGAAAACAACAATTTTGAAAAATTGGACGAAGGTGTTAAAGACTGGATGCGCTTTGGTGCTCAAACATTACTTGATGTAATTGGTATCGCAGATCCTACTGGTATTTCCGATTTAATGAACGCTATGTGGTATGCCTATAGAAAATGTTGGATTATGGCTGCGCTTTCCATTGTGTCCGTTTTACCCTATGCTGGGGATGCATTGGGAAAAGGCACTAAACTTTTGATGTATTTGGGCAAAGGCGCAAAATATTTATTAAGAGTGAAAAAGATGATTAACAAAAATAAAAGAAGTATCAAAAAAACATTTGATAAAATAAAAGAAAACGATACGCTCCCATCAATGTTAACTGATAATTCTGACGAAATGTTTAATTCTTTGGATGTTTTCGCCACTAGTGAGTCTACAGATCATCCTGACTGCTAATTATTATGTATGTCACAATACCTTTCCAAAAAAGATCTTGTCAAAGAAATAGTTAAATGCGGTAAAGATCCTGTCTATTTTATTGACAATTACTGCAAAATTGCACACCCTCAACGTGGGCAGATACCATTCAAGACTTGGGGTTTTCAACAAGAATTATTGCACAAATTTAACGATTATCGCAACAATGTGATACTAAAATCAAGGCAGATGGGTATCTCAACCATTTCTGCTGCATATGTGTCGTGGATGATGCTATTTCATCGTGATAAGAATATCTTAGTAATTGCGACAAAGTTCAGCACAGCGGCAAATCTTGTTAAAAAAGTAAAAGCGATGATTAAAATGCTGCCTCCATGGTTCGACCAGTTGGCACAAATTGCGATTGATAACCGTTCATCGTTTGTATTAAACAATGGATCAGAAATTAAAGCATCATCAACGTCAGCAGACGCTGGTCGTTCAGAAGCTTTGTCATTATTGGTGATTGATGAAGCTGCACATATTGAGGGTTTTGATGATTTGTGGACAGCACTTCAACCTACAATGGCGGCGGGCGGACGATGTATTGCGCTTTCATCTCCTAATGGTGTGGGCAATTGGTTCCACAAAACATATGTCTCCGCCCAAAGTGGTGAGAATGATTTTCATCCAACAATACTTCACTGGACCCTTCATCCTGAAAGGGATAACGATTGGTTTGAAGAAACAACCAGGAATTTATCTCGTCGTCGAGTTGCACAAGAGTACGAGTGTAATTTTAATGCATCTGGTGAAACAGTCATACACCCAGATAATTTAAACAAAATAGAACAGTTGTGTTGCGACCCGAAACATCAAACAGGTTTTGATAGAAATTTTTGGATTTGGAAAGAATACGACCCAGAAAGCAAATATTTATTGGTGGGCGATGTTGCTCGCGGGGATGGAAATGATTATTCAGTGTTCCACGTTTTCGATACCAAAACTATGGAACAAGTCGCAGAATATCGCGGCAAGCCAACAACAGACCTGTTTGCGCGAATATTATTCGACGCCGGGAAAGAATACGGAGACGCGATGGTCATTGTTGAAAATAACAACATTGGTTATTCAGTTTTGGAAAAGCTCATTGATGCCGGTTATCCAAATTTATATTACTCTACTAAAGGAACTCATGAATATGTGGAACAATATAGAGCTGATGGTGCAACAAACGTAATCGCTGGGTTTACAACGTCTCAAAAAACCAGACCACTCATTGTCGCTAAACTAGAGGAATTCGTAAGAAATGAACTAATTACTCTAAATTCTATAAGAGTGTTTCAAGAATTAAAAACATTTGTTTGGAGAAACGGAAGGCCCGAAGCCCAGAGAGGCTATAATGATGACTTAGTTATGTCATTGGCTATCTGTTGTTGGGTGAGAGATACGGTATTAGAAGAGAATACAAAAGACTTAGCGTACAAGAGAGCATTTTTAAATTCAATGATAAGTTCCAATACAAAATTAAATACGACAATTCCTGGAATGCAGGGCTACAAAAAGCTTGAATCTTTTGATAAAATGAATAGTGCAAAGAAAATTTATAAAGATTTTGGCTGGCTCATAAAAGGATAAATAAATGGCATACCCCAATAACAAAAACAATACTGGTAACAACCCGAGGAACTCTGAATCGTTTTTATATAAAGCGTTAACTAGATTGTTGTCCGGACCACTGACACAACACCAGAGACAGAATCCTCGACAATTAAAACGATGGCAGTTAGACAAGTATAAATTTCAGTCCGCAGCTGGATTGCCGTTTAAGAAAACATCTTATAATCCATTTGACAATATTTATGCCAACGCGACATCAAATGCAGCGAGAGCAGAGCGATATCTGGATTTTGACCAGATGGAATATATGCCAGAGATTGCGTCGGGTTTAGATATTTATGCCGATGAAATGTCAGTTTCATCGCCGGTACAACCTTTATTAACGATTAACTGCCCCAACGAAGAAATCCGAGCAATTCTTCACACTTTATTCTATAGCATTCTTAATATTGAATTTAATATTTTTGGTTGGTGTCGTAGTATGTGCAAATATGGAGATTATTTTCTTTATTTGGACATTGATGAGAGCATTGGTATTAAATCGGTGGTAGGTTTACCAGCTTCAGAGATCGAGAGGCTTGAAGGAGAAGATAAGACTAACCCGAATTATGTTCAATTCCAGTGGAATAGTGGTGGCTTAACGTTTGAAAACTGGCAGATTGCTCATTTCAGAATTCTTGGCAACGACAAATACGCCCCTTATGGCACATCAGCCCTTGAGCCTTGTCGCCGGATTTGGAGACAACTTCAATTATTGGAAGATGCTATGATGGCTTACCGCGTGGTTCGTTCACCAGAAAGAAGAATTTTTTATATTGATGTTGGTGGTATTGCTGAAAAAGAAGTCGAACAACATATGCAGAGAATTGTTACTCAAATGAAACGCAATCAGGTTATTGATCAAGAAACCGGGCGAGTTGATTTAAGATACAACCCAATGAGTGTGGATGAAGACTATTTCATCCCTGTTCGCGGTGGAACCTCCAACACCAGAGTTGAGTCACTACCAGGCGGAACTTACACAGGTGATGTAGATGATGTGAAATATCTTCGCGATAAACTGTTTTCGGCTTTAAAGATCCCAGCATCTTATCTAACCCAAGGAGAAGAAGGCTCAGAAGACAAAACAACTCTTGCTCAACGAGACATTCGTTTTGCACGAACTATCAAAAGATTGCAACGCAGCGTTATTTCAGAACTTGAAAAAATTGCGGTTGTCCATCTTTATACACTCGGTTATAAAAATAAAGATCTTATCTCATTTAAGCTTGGTTTGAATAATCCATCTAAGCTGGCTGAACTTCAAGAGTTGGAACATTGGAGGACAAAATTTGAAATTGCCTCTACTGCAACAGAAGGATATTTCAGTCGTCGCTGGGTTAATAAAAATGTTTTTGATCTTTCTGACGAAGAAGCAATTAGAAATCAAAGAGAAATGTTTTTTGATAGGAAATTCGATGCTACCCTTGAACAAGCGATGATGCCAGAAGGTGGTGATATGGCTGCTGGTGGTGATATGGCTGCTGGTGGAGGCGATATGGCTGGTGGTGATATGGCTGGTGGTGATATGGGAATGGGAGAAGAACCTATGCCCGAAGAAGGTGAAGAAACCCTCTTGGCAGCACCCGATATGGGAGCCGGTGGTGATATGGGAATGGAAGCCCCTGGCAAGAGAAATGATCTGAAATGGATGCGTCCTGATCAGCCGCCCTATACAACACCACGCTCAAAAGGTAAAAAATACACACCAGTTAAACATGACAAACGCGACATGGGCGCACGTAAGCGCAGTTATCAGGGGCATTATTCCCAAGAAACCGGAAAAAATACCAAAAGAAATGTTTTTAAAGGACAATCGGAGCTTAACCAGCTTGCAAGAGGAATTTATGAGAATTTAGAAACTAATTATGATAAGAAACACAAAAAAGAAGATCTTGAGATTCTTAAAAATGATGTTGAGATTCAACAAATTATAGAAAATCTTGAGAAAAAAGGCAATAAGGATAAACAAGATGGCGAAATTTAAACACAACAAAAAGAGAAATAGTGCATTTCTTTATGAGGTTCTAATTCAAGAGTTGACGAAATCTGTATTGTCAAAAGATTCTGAAAAGCAAAACAAAATTGTTTCTTTAGTTAAGGAATCATTTTCCCGTAATACTGCGATGTATCACGAACTTAAGCTATATCGTGCGATCACTCATACTAAAGATGTTAGTACCTCCACTGCCGAGAAAATTTTAAACGAAGCTAAATTACGACACTCGCAGCTAGACAAAAAGAATTTAATATCTGAGCAAAATAAGGTGGCGAGAAAAATTCGTAAATTTCTATCTAATGAAGCCTTTTCAAATTTTGTTCCAAACTATAAAGATCTTGCATCAGTTGCTCAAATCTTTAATAATAAATCTTCAGTCAAGTCAAAGGTTCTACTAGAAAATGAATTAGTAGAGAAAATGTCTTCTGGTAAAACGGAAAAGCCGATGGTTCCTATGGATAATATTGTTTTTAAATCATTTGTAAAACGATTTAATGAAGAATATGGTGACAAGCTCTTACAAGAACAAAAGTCTTTGTTAAATAAATTCATCGCATCCTTTGACAACAACGGAGTAGAACTAAAGGTTTACTTAAACGAAGAAATCGGAAGGCTAAAGAAAGAACTAAAAGAATCTTTTACAAAAGAAGAATTTCAATCAGACGCTCAAATGCTGGAAGGTGCAAATAAAGTTCTGGCCACTTTGGATTCTTATCAAACAATTAAACCAAACAAAGAAATGGTTGAGGAAGTTATTAAAATTCAAGGATTAGTCAGGGAAATAAATTCGGATGTCAATTAAAATTAAAATAGATCCAGATGCCACGCCTGAAGAAGCCATAACAGAAACACAGCCAGTCCCAGATGCTGTCATTTCTCTGGAAGCGCGGAAGACACTAGACGGTAAAATTATGATTTTAGATCATATGCACTTGGATATTATTTTAGACACCGCCCAGAGCAAGATCACAACCTTTCCTAAAGAAGAACTAACTGATGAGGTCTACGGATTTCAAAGCAAATATTTTAAATTTTTGACTCAAGCAGGTGTGATTCTGCCAGAGAGTATCCAAGCGGGAAACGTCTTTGGAAGTTTGGAAGCAATATATCCTGAAGCAGTTGATGAGGGTGTGAGTTCGACACAGGTTGTATTAGTCTCAACGAAAAGGTTTTTGGACAAACAAACCCCGGCATTTGAAGCTCAAGAGTTTATAGAGAACGAGGTTGACGATCATTTAGTTGATCCGAATCCGGGCGATTCGACAGAGTTGGGAGAGGTGCCTGAAGAACCGAAGAAGGGTTCCATCACTCCATCACGGATCCGCCGCTA
>Ga0098056_1001228_pt1 | contig 10377 bp, 5 predicted proteins | sample 17BtaG_FD_92583 | JGI IMG/M metagenome (GOLD analysis project Ga0098056, IMG submission 92583) | Marine viral communities from the Subarctic Pacific Ocean - 17B_ETSP_OMZ_AT15314_CsCl metaG | ecosystem: Environmental > Aquatic > Marine > Oceanic | place: Subarctic Pacific Ocean | collected 2015-01-18
ATGTTTCTTTTACTTCTAAATCAGGTAACTCTTCTTCTGCGTAGATATTAATAGGATTTTTATTTAACTGTATATTGTAAGTATCTTCATCTTTAGTAAGATAACTATACATTTCATCTGTTTCTGTAATAGAAGCTTTTCCTCCTTCTGCAAAAGCTCCTCGTTCTTCCTCATCTTGGAATAAATGGCCCGCTAACTCGCTATAACTATAAGGAAGTCCTCGCATTTTAAGTTCATCAGGCTCTTCTTTTACATTAGGAACACCTATTACTTCACCTCCTTTAGCTCTTCTAAATCTAGGATCAGATTCTTTTTTGTCAAAAATACGCCTTAACATATCTTTAAAATCTCTTTTTGCTTGCGGGCTTAATGCGCCATATCCGGGCAAGTTAGCTCCTGCTACTAAAAACCAAGGCTGTCTATATGCTATACCATCTACAACATCTCCCACAAACGGCCCTGATACAGATTTTAAACCAGAACCAATAAATCCTGCACCATATTGAGTACCTTCATAGTATCTTAAAGGATATTGAAGCCATCCTAATAATCCCGGCCTTTCAAAAGACTGAATAATAATTTCAGAATCTTTTCTATTTTTTAGGCTTTCACCTCCACTTCTTAACCAGTTCATTATTGTAGCAGTACCCGCCATCATACCAGAAGCAGCAATTACTTTAGGAGCATTAGACATTGGATGTCTTATTACATCTCTAGCAAAACCTTTAAGAACTGTATTATTAAATGCTGTAGGATAGCCTGCGAACTGTACTAAAATTCCTGTTCCGGGCTGATTAAACCACATAGGTTTATTTAGTTCTGCAGCACTAGGGTTTAATATAATCTCTTTAGAGAATAAAGCTGCAGCCGATGTAAATTCAGTATCATAAAATGAATCTTCTTTAAAAGATTCTTTATTAAATACTCCGTCTTTATCTACGGCTCTACGGTATGCGGCCACACCTTGTTTAGGCTCTATTCCTATTTCTCTTAACTGTTCTGCTCTACGATTTCTAGAATTTCTAGTTAGCTTTATTCCATAAACATTTTTATCTTCTGCTAGTTCTCCTAATATTCTTATACTTCTTTCTTTAGCATAATTAAAAGCGCCTAGCTGTACTCCTTGTGTCCATTGCTGTAGAAAGTTTATATTAAAGAAAGCGTTTATAATATTTTTAGCTTTACCTGTTTGCATACCTTCAGCAAACATGCCTTCAATTTTTGTCATCATAGCCTGTTCAGTAGCTACACCTGCTCGATAAGCATCTAGCCAATCTTCGTCTGACAAGTCTTTAAAGCCTTTAACTTCTTTTCCTCTTGCAGCCTGCATGTGATTATAAAATCTTTGTGCGCTTTTCTTAGTAGACTTACCTATTCCTTTACTAAACTCTTTAACAAAAGCAGGAGTATCTACTAAGTCTGAACGCCCTAATGCAATAAGAGGTTCTGTAATACTTGATAAAGTAGCAAGAGGAAGATGAGCTAATATTTGAGAAACTTTAATACCATCATAAAGTCCTTTTTGTAGATCAGATAAATCTGTATTAGCATATCTACCGCCTGTTGCGTAATCTCTAGCTTGTAAAAGTTTTTCAGTTAATTCTTTTGCTTTTACTGGATCATATCCTTTTTCAATTAATTCTTCTCTAATAGGTTCTAAATATCTAAATACATAATTATTGCCATATCCAAAATATTTTTCTTCGTTTATTTTGTGTCCTAATTTCCACGCATAATCTTCTAAAATAGACGCTGCATCTGTTTGTATAAAACCATTATCTATTAAAAACTTATCATCAAGCTCGTTCCATATTCTAGGATTTAAAAATTCTGTTTTGCCTATTTTATTTTCCGCGTAAAAATCGTTTAAAGTTTTTCGGTATATAGGCGTAGTTTCTTTTTGAAGAAAATCATCAAACAAGGCTTGTGCTTTATATTCACTAGCCATTTCTGTAATTTTATTCCATTGATTAGCATTTAATTTATCTAAGTCAAGATCTCCTTTTAATGTTCTGTTAATATCAGCAATAGCCATATCTTCAAAACTATCATATCGTTTAAATAAAAATTCAGCATCTATATCGTCTATATTTTCTCCTCTAGCTACTCGCTCTTTAATATGAGGAAGATTTTTAGTCTTTAAATTAAAAAAGTATTCTTGATCTTCAGTTAGTTCATTTTTATAAACTTTAACTTTTTCTCCAGTACTAGGATCAGGGATATATTTTCTTTCTCTACCTGCTGTTCCTATATGTTTTTGTACTGACTCTACTAATATTTTTTCTTCTATTTTAGGTTGACTTTTAGGCAAAGCGTGACTTGTTTTAGCTAATGCAGGAACAAATATATCTTCTTTTTCTTTCATAACTTTACCAATATATTTTCTTGGTAAATAGTTATCTAATTGTTGTCCTGTTTCAAATAAAGAAAAAGGAACTACTTTCTCTATTTGTGTTTCATCTATTTGTTTATTAGTACTAAAAGGATTTTCACTTTTTTGTTGTTTTTTAATCCTAGCATAGCGTTCAGGATTAGTTTCTTTTATAGATATAAGAGGTATTTGTACTATTTTTCCTCCTGCATATACTGGCGCTTCTTTAATAAGTAGTCCTGTTTTAGGATCTACAGCATCAATATTACTCGCCTCTTTATGCGCCTGTTTTAAAAAGTATCTAATTTTAGCAGCGGCTTCTAATTGATTTGCATTATATTGCCTTAAAAACTGAAACTCTTCTTTAGATAATCTGTTTCTTTTAGGTATTCCAGAAGCCTGTGTAGGAGAATGAATAGGTTGAAGTGTTTTTGTATTTACAGAATGTAAAGGTTTGTTTATATCTACAGGAGTAACTGTCATATATTTATCTAACGTATCTCCTCTAGCTAATAAAGACCATACAGCTAAATCATTTTCTTCTGTAAGTTTTAAATTAGGATTAAAAAATCTTTTTAGAAAAGTATCTCCTTCTTTACCGTACTCTAATTTCTGTAAAGCTTTCTTAACAAAGACTGCATAAGTGTTACTAGTTTTGTCTGCATCTCTACTAAATGTCATATTTGCTACATCTATCTTTTCTGATCTAGCGCTAAATATTCTTCTAAAGGTATCGTGTCTAAAGTTTAAAAGAAGCTGTTTCATAATAGGACTATTTTTAGCATCTTCAATAAACTCTGTTAAGGGTTTACCTACAGTTTGAGATGTAATTTTATGCGCCCATTTTACATTAGATTTAAACTGAGATACTGCTTCTGCGCTTATTTCTCCTGCTTCATCTATTAATTCATCATCTAAATCATAAGTCTTTACTAACTTATCATGTTCTTTACGAAGCATATAGTTAGCTAGTTTATGTGCGCCTCCAACTAAAGTCGCACCAGCAGTTGCGCCAAGCCCTGCAGCTAGCCCAGCTTCTTTCATACTAAATTCTGTACCGGCTTGCCTTACACCTGTTTGTATTTCTGTTAATTGAGTACCTACATTTATAAGCCCCGCATCATAAGCACCTTCAGTCAACCCCATACTTACAGCTCTAAATCCTTTTTGATTTGCAAGTTTTTTAGCTCCGGTTTTAAGTGCTTGTGAAGCTGCTATCCTACTAACTGCAGTAGCTCCTGCTACTCCTACGCCTCCAGAGCCTACAATAAATAAACCTGCTATAAGGTTTAAAGGATCAGCAACAATATCAATAGCTATATCTTTAGTAGCTTCGAGTATATGGCCCAAGCCTCCTACTTCTGCTTTATCAAAAGTATTTCTTAAATATTTGTAGTCTGCTTTTTGTTGTTCTGTCCACTTACCAGAATCATAGGCTCTAGCTAAAGCATCAGTAATGCTCCAATCAGAGTCTCTAAGTGTTTCATATATATCTTCGTCTGTACCTATAGATTCTAAAAATCTTTTCGCTCTTTTTTGAAAGTACTCATCATTATCTAAATCATCAAGACTATATGTACGATCATACTTAACTGGAGCAGGTAGGGTTGTAGAGTCTGTAGGTTCTTTTTGTTTAAACTGCCTATAAAACTCAGGTATAGTAGACTCTTGTTTTTCTTTAACAATAGTTTCTTTAGGGGTAGGAGAAAACTGCCTGTAAAACTCAGGTATATTAGATTCTTGAGTTCTAGGTTCTTCTATAGTTGTTTTAGGTACACTTATAGTAGATTGCATCTCAACAAGTTCTTCTTGTTCTTTTCTGCGTTTTCTTTCTTCAAAAGTTTCTGCAGTACTTGTAGGAGCAAACTGCCTATAAAATTCAGGTATAGACATTAGTTAAGCCTTATCTAATAAACTATTACTTACTTTTTCTTTTAAAGATAAATTCATATCAGGAAGTTTTAATCCTTGTTGTTGAAAAGCAAAAGCTACAGGATCAAAATTTAATTCTCTAAAAGTTCCTAATAAAGATATATTATCATTATATAAATATTTACTTATAGCTTTAAAATTATTAATAGATACTCCTTGTTCCTTCCACCATTCTTTAGCTATATTAAAAGGAGTTTTTTCGGCAGCATCTTTGTAAGATCGCATTTCTTTAACAGTACTAAGATCTTCAGGATTTGTTACAAATCTTTCCCAAGTATAATTATACATAGAAGGAAGATTTTTGTTATAATACTCTTGTGTAATATTATTAGCTAATTCATTAATACTTACTGTAGGATTTTTTATATTTTCAAATTGTTTTGGACTTAAATCCTCATAATTTTCTACACCATATAACTCCTTAGCTAATTCATTATAACGTTCTTCATTATTTATTTGAATAGTGCCTTGTATTTCTGCTGTAGGATCTACTCCTACTTCTTCCATTATAGATCTATACATATCTATATCTTCATCAGAGTATCCTTGTTCTCTAAAATCTTTTATATCTGTTTCAATTTGATTTGATTTTGCTTCTTCTGAAGAAAATACAAAATCTTCAGGTATTCTTTTAGCTAAATTAACAGGATTATTAGGCTCTTTTTGACTTACTGCATTAGTAGCTTGTTCAAGTTGTTGTGTTCTTTCTTCAATAGCTCGTTGCTCTTCTTCACTTAAATTATCTTCTTCATTTGCAGTATAGGTTTCTACTATACTTGCAACAAGATTGTATTGTTCTGCAGGACTCATACTTTCATATCTAGTATTTATGCCAAATAAAGTTCCTGCTTCTAAAGTAGTTTTATTTCTTCTTAATAATTCTTCAAAAGACATTTGCATAAATTGATCTTGAGTTATACCTCCACCAAGAGCTGTAATTTCTGGATCTGTTATAACATTATACATTTGAGCTGCAGTTCTTTTCCAATCTCTATAAAAGTTGTCTCTTTCTAATTCAGTATCAAAAGATTCTAATATTGTAGTATAGTCGTGTTCTGTTCCATCTGCAGTTGTATATACCGCTTCTTCAATATAAGCAGGATATGCTGTTTTTCCATTCTGTATATCATTTACAGAATCTTCTATGTCAGACATTTTAGATAACTTAGCTAAATCTATTTCAAATTTAGATGCAGGAGTAAGGCTAGATTGTACTGAAGTTAATCCAGCAGCTATCTCAGCTTCACTTGCTTCATCAAATGTACCACGTTCCATTTCTGCAAGTAGTGCAGCTTGTAGTTTTTGTTTAGCTAGAGTATCTGCTTCAGGTAAAAGTATCTCATAAGAAACACCTTTTCTATCTTTAAATGTTTGTGTAGCTAAATCAGCACTTGTACCTACTCCTAATACTCTTAATAGGTCTGGCATAATTCCATAGCTCTTAGACATTTGTTTAGCTACTTTTTGTAGTTTAGTTATGATAGGATCGCTATAAATAATTTCACCTTTCTCGTCTATAGTTTTAGTTAGTTTCATAGAATTAGCAGCTGTTAATTTGTTACCATAAGATTTAATATAATCTTGCCATTCTTTTTTATTTCTAACTTTCTCCATCTCTTTTTGAACATCTATATCTAAACTAGAATCTCCGGCTTTTGCTGCTCTAACCTGTGTCATAACGTGATTATAAAGTAAAGCTTCTTCCCATTGATTAGCGCCAAATACTGGAGCATTTTGTCCTGAAGGTTTTAAATAAGCATTGTGTGTAGCTTTAAAAGCAGTACTTTGTTCAAGCTCATTTGCTCTTTGACTAATTAAAGGCTCGAAAGAATTATATAATTCTTCATAGGCTTTAACACCTTTAGCTTTAGAATAGGCATCGTAGCCTTGAATAGCTAACGCGCCGTAAAACTTTTTGTCGGCGCTTTTTTGCAAACGCCTAGTTCTACTCTGTGCTTGCGATAATAAACTTTTACCTAACTCTACACTTGTTTGTTCTGCCATTATTCTTCCTCTTTACTTAATAAACTTTTTGTAGGCAATTCTAATTTTACAGCCTTCTCTTCTACCTTTTTAGATATGTCTGCGGGTATTTGAGAAGGAACTACTTTTTCTTTTGCTATATCTATAGCTTTTTCTATATTGCTTAATTGTTCTTCAGGATCATTAGGTTCTTCTTCAGAATCTATACGAGGCTCTACATCTGCCATATCAGCAAGAGCTATTAAAATATACATTGTAGGCTCTACAAGCAATAACATAAGATCAGGATTCCATTGCCCTTTACTGAACCCTTCAAATAATACTTGTTCTGCCATATCCCCTACAGGAAAACCTGCCCGCATAGAGTCTACAAGCTGATGAAATATTTCAGGCTCACATAACTCTACCAATAAAGCATCTATAGCTGAAGGAAGATCTGTATATACAGGAGGGCTTTCCCAAGGATACTGCTGTTCAGGACTATTAGTTAAAGACTCTCCCGGAACTGGTCTTCCTATTTTAGCTATCGCCTGTAAGTTTTCTGCGCTTTCTTGTGTTTGAGGATCTATCATTCTACATTTCCTTGTTGATTTATTCTAGGGCTACCAAACAGTTGTTGTCCTCCTGCGTATCCTAAGTATGGAGATTGAATACCAAAACCTAAAGAAGTTAATGGCTCATATCCTGCGCTTGTATCTACTCTAGTATCTTCATCTACATATCTAAACTGTTGAACAGCGCCTTGTCCTGTAGGATCATCTCCTCCTTTTGCAGCATTTTTTATTGTAGCGTCAGCCATTTTTACTGCTTGCGTTTTTAAACCGCCGATAAATTTTTCTCCTAGTGTTTTTTCAGCAGTTTTTTGAACTATTTTACCTGTTGTCATATCTACTGTACCACTAAGAGCTTTATTACCTATAAATTCTTTTGTAGCAGGTTTAAATCCTGCTTGTCCTTGCATGAACTCCACGCCTCTAGATATTGTATCGGTAACACTTTGAAAAACTCTGCCTCCAAAATTTCTTATTCCTGTTCCTACTGCTCTTGCTCCTGACATAAGTGCTGAACCTGCTGCTTGTACTCCTGACCAGACAGCCGAAGCACCTGTAGCTATAGTATTAGCGGCCCAAGCTCCGGCTGTACTTATCCCTTTCATTATCGTAGGTATTAGTTGAGGAGCTACTACTGCTAATGCTACCGCAGCTACTACTTTAAAAGCTTTACTTTTAACTACTTTCTTTACTACTTTGCCAATACCTTTGACAACCTTTTTAATACCTTTAAATAATTTTTTAAAAAATCCCATGGTTATATCCTCTTATTAGTCTCATTCTTTCGGGCCGCCAAACATAGCCCTAATTGCTGTAGAAAAAAGAAGTTGTGTATTAGACTGTTTAGATGCGGCGGCCTGTACAGTAGCTTCTCCTTCTGCTGTTATTGATTTTAAAAGTAAACTTACTTTTCTGTCTGCTTCTCTTTCTACTGCTTGAAAAGAATAGTTAGCTTTATCTCTAGCTTCTTGCCATAAATAAGATAGCTCAGCGCTTGTAAGACCAAAAGCATTTTGTGCGTTTTGCATAGCTATTGTATTTGATGCTGCTGTATTAATTGTATTAGACTGTCTTCTCCAAGCAACATTAGACTGTTCTACTGCGGCTCTATTCTGCGCGTTCCAATTATCTCTATTAAATTCTATTTGTGCATTAAATCTAGTAATATCGTTAGCTAATGAAGCATTTGTTTTAGCTAGGTCTGCATTAATGCCTGCTTGCTGTGCTTGCTGTTGGTTTATTTGTTGTGTATTAAACTGCGCCATAGCGTTAGCTTGAGCTGTATTTGACTGTTCAATTTGTGAGGCTAATGAAGTCATAAATTGTTGAGTTTGATTTTCACTTGTTGCATTAAACTGTCTTGAAGCATTTTCAGCAGACTGATTAGAAAGCAATATTTGTTGTCTTTGTTGTGCAGAAAGAACCATAGCTTGTTGTTCGTTATTCAGATTTGCTATATCTGTCTGTAAAAAAGCTTGAGCATTTTGCATTTGTTTTTGTTGATAAAAATCTGCTTCAGCTAAATTAGCCTGAGACATTAACATAGCATTTTGAATTATAGCCTGCTGCTCGTTAGTTGCTTCAGTTAAGCCTACTGTTTGTAAAAACTTACTATTAGACAGAGCTGTTTGTTGGTCAGCACTAAACTGAGCCATATTCATTTGAAATACATTAGAAGCGTTTTGTAGAGCTGTTTGTTGTTTTAGCTGTACATTAGTAAGTTCTTCTCTAGATTCTAATTCTCTTGTTTGTGCTACGTTAGCTTGAATAGCTTGAGCATTAGCTTGAGCTAAAGGAACAGCCGACTGTATTATAGCATTAAATAAATTATCTCTACCTACACTAGAGGCTTCAAGACCTCTTTCAGCTAGCATTTGTTCTACAGCACTTACTGCAGGACCCGCCCATGTAGGTATCTCCCCGTTCTCCATGCCTTTTAAAAGACTATCGAGCTGATTAGATACTAGAGCTTCTTCTGGTAAATTTCCTATAACTCCACGTTCTTGTTCTGTTAAATCCATTAAACGATCTTCAAGAGCTTCTGGATCATTACCTAGAGCAGTAATAGCTTCTTCAGACATGCCTGAATTTCGGAGTTGTTTCTTAGCTCTTGTGACTCTTGATAAAGTTGTACCTGCAGCTTGAGCCGCTGTAGCCATTGCTTCAGGGCTTACTGTGCCTATTACTCTTGCAGTTAAAGCTCCTTCTTTAATCTCTACATCTGCTCCTTCGATAGGCGCAACTCTTTGTACTTGTGCTGCGTCTGCTAAAGAATCAGGACTAACTACGCCTACTGCTCCTGTTAAATCTTGTTGAGGAGCTATTTGAGAAGCTTCCATAGTAGAAGCAGTTATAGCATCAGGAGCTTGCGCTTGAGCAGTATCTGCAACAGCAGCTTGTTCCATAGTTATTGGAGAAACTTGTGCTGTTTGTATTGGAGGTCTATCTTGTTGCTCTACAACAGCTCCCCTAATTGAAGAATCAGTTAAACTAGGATCAGGTATTTTAGTAGAAGCAATAACTTCTTGAGTAGCTTGTCTAGTTTTATCTCTATCAATAACATCTGTAGGAGGCTGTGGAGGCGGAGGCACTACCGCTTTTGTTGTAGTAGCTGTATTAGAAGCAACACTAGGCGTTGTTGAGGCAATTCCGGGAGTATACGAAGATCCTTGTCCTCTAAGAGGCCGCCCTTGACTTTGTTCTTGAAACATAGCTTCTTGGCCGTCAGTTCTGCCGCTACCTAGATTAGGCTCTTGTGATAAAGTAACAGGATCAGTACGAATAGCTTGTGGTCTTACTGCTCTTCTATCGCGCCTTTTTCCTTTGCCTCTATTCTCACCACCTCTATCAAAGCGAACCCTACCGCCTTTACGATAATCAGCTCGTTTAGTCTTATGTCTTTTCCTTGCCATATTAATTCCTAATTAGTTTTAACTTCAAAAAGCTTGTCAAGTTTTGTCTCAAGTTTATTAAGCATACGAATAAGCCTATCCATATTACTTTCCATTTCATCTTTAGTAACGTAGCTTCTAGCTACTTCTTCTCTAGTTTTATTTAACAACACATCAATCCTTTTAAGCTCTACGAAGTTCTGCCGAATACTATAGATAACCGGAGCCATTATCAAAGTAATGAATACATTCCACATTTCTAAATCCATGTTACGCTGCCTGCATATCCCAACAATTTAAATTAGCTGCTACTGTTCTACGTTCACCTTCACCTTGAAAAGGATAGACCATGTGCTGTAACCAACTTGGGAACATATAGAGCTTTCCTACTTGTGGTTGTATTACAAAGCTCTGTGGAGGCTTTAAAATCTCTACGTCTGTAACGTGCTGTTGTCCATAGCTAAAGGCTAAGTAGCCGTCACAGTCTCCACTAGCGTTGTATAGATTATATTCAGATGTACCTGCTGTAGGTTGATCTAATATTTGCTGTGGTACTTTTGTCCAAGTTGTGCAAGAGATACCCATTAGTGTTTTAGTACCGTGACTATGTATTGGGTTATAATCTCTTTCATAACTGTGTACTGACCAA
>Ga0098056_1001236_pt1 | contig 10331 bp, 10 predicted proteins | sample 17BtaG_FD_92583 | JGI IMG/M metagenome (GOLD analysis project Ga0098056, IMG submission 92583) | Marine viral communities from the Subarctic Pacific Ocean - 17B_ETSP_OMZ_AT15314_CsCl metaG | ecosystem: Environmental > Aquatic > Marine > Oceanic | place: Subarctic Pacific Ocean | collected...
GACAATGCGATCAAGAGCTCAACATCATTAAGAGATAGAGAGCCGACTGTGATAACGTTTGAGCTTGCATTGTTGTCTCGCACGATGATCTCTGTTGCATTGACTCTGACCTCAATCTCATAGTCTTGAGATCCATCATCGATACGCAGCAGTACTCCTCTTACGTTTGTTGTATTGTTGCCTCCTGTCATTCTCGAGATACGAGCATGTACAATCAAACCTTTGCGTATTATGTCTGCTGTAGGTAGACCGAACACGCTCGGGTTCGTTGTCCAGTATTCAGAGTTAGCATTTTCGACTCCCAAAAATGCGAGAGCTTCGCCTCCTGACACTGCAACCTTTGACACATTCGCATAATTAGAGAAGAGATCAAGTCCGGGATAGTTGTACGCGTATGATAAACGATTCCACTCTGCAATTGCTGACTGTGCAAGAGCTGACGCAGGAAGAGTCACAGAGCTGTATCCTCCCATTGATAATCTCATGATACTATTATTGACAGCAGTCGTCACAGGTTCGCAGACGATCACTGTCTTTCCTGTCCATGTGATCGCTTTTATATTCTCGACTTGACTGTTTGCGTCTCCTGTTCGCAGAGCTCGTCCTGCTCCGTTGATGTCTTGGCCCATCTTTCTCCATTGGAGAGTGTCTGCACTCCAATAGACTCGGAAGTCTCCGACAGAGAGCGAGGATGCTCGAGCGATAAGATGATGACTCGCTCCTTCGTCTGTCCATACTGACAACTCTCCGTCTGTCATAAAGTCATTTGTACCATTGCAAGAGATCGAACCATCAACGATGATATAGGCCCCGGCAGTACGCAAAGCGTGAGCACTGGTGAAAGCTGACGGGAGAGTCATATAGCTTGGATCTTTGTCTGCGTAAAACCCAAGACGAAAGAGTCCTCCTTCGGTATACAGATCGATGCTGTGAAATGAGTGATCTTCTATCTCTGTGTCTGTGGTGATCTTTCGAAAGGTTCCACCGAGATCAGTCGAAGCATATTGCAAGAGTCTATTTCTCTTTGTTGCACTTGTATTGTTCCATATAGATTCCAAGAGCAACAAGACAACTCCGTTTGATTGTGCAATCCTCAGTCTTTGGAGATTGTGATTCTCAAAGGATGCTCCACTTCCTGTTGTTGTGCCGACAAGAATCTCGTCTTGCACTGCTTTGTCTGCTCTCTTTGTCCATGTCGATCCATCTGTGCTAACGAATGTTTTGATGTTGACGCTCTCCGAGTCTCCTGAGAGGAAGCAGATCAGATAAGATCCATCTGGGAGTATACACATGTCAGACAATAGATCATATCCTGACGTTGAGCTGTCTTCTGCGTATATCGTTGTATTCGATACTGTGTCTCCGACATCCCATGTATCGACCTCGAGAGTCCTGTATGGAGAGAGTTTCTTTTGATAGCTCACCAAGAGATCACCGTCTCCCATATCAAGAGCCGACGGATGTTTGTATATCGTGAGAGCCGATGACGAAAATCTCAGATTCTGAAATCTAGAAAGACTATTCTGTGGATCTCGTCCGAAGGTTGTGCTTGACTGGTTATCTGTAAAGACAAAGCCTGCTCCATATCCTGCGAATCCCGGGCTCTTCGTCTCAATCGTCAGATTCGAATTGCCTGACTGCTGTCCTTTGGCGACAAGTTGCATCGGGCTGTTTTGAGCAGGTACAGGATCACCGGCTCTCTCGTCTGCTGTGGAGTATGTGCTCTGTGCTTTCCATACATTATCAGAGCCAAGATCCAAAGGAACAAGAAAGCCTCTCATGTATGTCGGTGTTACGTTTGACATTAGTATCCCCTTCTTGCTGTGCGAGCGGATAGACCTGCTCTTTGTCTGTCTGTTATGTATCGATCAAAATGTTTGTATGGATTCATCACTATAACCTCTGCTGATCCTCCTTGTCCATTCTGTAGTCGATTCACTCCCTGCTCTCCTCCGAGTCTGTCCACGGTTGATCTATCGAGGACTGCTTCTCCTGCCTTGACGACTGCGATACTCTCGTCTGGAGTCATACCACCCATGTGAAAAGTCGGAGCTTTCTGTGCGAAGATGCTCGCCATTTGTGCCGCTCCTGCTGCGACTGCACTCGCTATCATAAGACCGTTGAAAGGAGGAGGATATGCTTGAGCTGCTGTGATCGCTTTCGCTGTATTAAACCCAACCTCTCCGACTGCTGCGGTACGTTGAGCAAAAAACAAAGCCTTGATGATTGCTTTGTTCTTGTTGCCTGCTGCCTCTGCAATCGTTGTCATCGTTTGGATCGTATTCGCAAAAGTGCCGACGATTCCCTGCTGCATAAGATTGAGAGTTTCGATGTCCTTTTGTATTTTTTCTTTTCTGAGCTCAGATTCAGACTTGATATTTTCTTTTGTCTTGTTGATATTTTCATCTTTGAGCTCTTGCAGTTTATGCTCTCCTTCTACTTCTATCGCATGACGTTCTGCGACGAGTGCCCGGATTGTCTGCTCTCCCTCGGCTCTGACTTCTGCTGCTGCTGCTCTGTCTTTGTCTGTCTTTGCAAGTGCATCTGCACCTTCGATCTCTTGCATGATCTGCTCTTGTAGGAGATCATTTTGTCTCACTCGCTCCTTTGTCTGCTCGATGATTTGCTGCTGTGGTTCAAGTGTAGAGATAAAGATTTGTCGAGCTCTGTCCTCTGCTGTGATTCTTTTATCTGAGAGTGATTGTCCTATCGCTTGGATCTCTTGCAATCTTGCTTGATTCTCAAGTCTCTTTGCATCAAGAGCTGCTAGTTTTTCAAGTCTAGCCTCTTCTTTTTGTTGCTCTGCTGTATACTCTGCTTTTGCTTTTATTATCTTTTCTTCGAAATTTAATGTCTCCTGTCGTCGATTCGCGATTGCATTGGAGAAATCTTTCTCTTTTTGTAATCTTTGCACAAGCTCTTTCCTAAATCTTGACATGTTCATAGCTGCACTGACCGCAGACATATCCAAACCTTTTTGAATTTCCTTGTCGGCACTCAATGCCATTGATGTATTTAGCAGCTCTTTCTCTTGATCTGTCAACGATGATAGAGATTTTTGAGCTTTATCAAAAATCTTTAAAAGTCTTTCTTGTTCTGCGATTCTTTTTTGCTGTAGCGTAAGTTCTCTTTTCTCTTTCTCTAGCGAGATTTCTCTCGCTGCTGCTAAGTCATATTCGACCTGATTGATTTGTCCGGTCAATAATTTATATTCGAGATTAAGCGTATTAAATTCTGTTACGATACCTGATGCAATATTTGCTTGCTCTGTTAATTTGTCATTTGCTTCTTTTTGAGCTTTTGCCATTCTTTTCTGTTGCTCTGCTGCGAGTCTTGTTGATCGAGTATATAAATCATAAGCAGCACTTGCCACAACTAAAGCAGCGGTTAGCTTCATCGTTACCGGCCCACCTGCTGCCGCTTGAGCTGCAACACCTCCCAGAGTATTTGCAAGATTCAAGGCTCCTTCTGCACTTTGATACAATCCCGGTAATAGGGATTGTATAACTGCTGTCGTCCCTCCCAAAGCAACAGAGACATTATCGGCATTTTTTGATAAATCACTTGTTGATTCTTCTGCTTCCATAAAGCTAATCTTGACTTCGTGAGCTGATACTTTGGCATCTGATGCCATTTTATCCATCGATACACCGACACTGTTTGCAGTATCCTTATATGATTTGCTTGTCGCCTTTGCTGCTTTCTTGCTTTCCTCCGCTGCCCTGCTTGCTGCTTTCTGTGCCTTGTTGAACTCAGAAGAAAGAGCACGCGTCATCGCTTTCGCTTCCTTCTTTGTCATGTTAGGGATGTCTTTTAGGGACGATTCGAGTTGCTTGAGATTTGCGCGTAGCGTTATTTCTACGCTCTTATTCACGTCTGACATTGTTCTACGCCTTTTTTGCTTGGTTGATGAGATCTTTTGCTAGTTGTCTAACAAGTTTATTACCTGCTTTTCTCATTGGACTCCAGAGAAGCTCATTGCTTGTCCGAGTGCCATATGCGAGATCATTGAGAGTATACTGTCCGGTCTTGATTGCCCAAGCGTAGGGACTATTGTTGCGTACGAAAGCAACGAGATCGGGCCCGTCAATCATGACTCCTCTCTCGAGCTTATTCTTTGAGTCTTGGCTCTTGTCAGATACCTTTGCTTCTGATGCGTCTCCCGGCACAAACTTTCCTCTGTCCTGCATACTTTTTGCGATTGCGTATGCTTGACTCGAGCTCTTGCCGGACTTCTTGAGTCTTGACATCTCTGTCATCATCTTTCCCTTGATACCCTTCGGAGGATCGACTCGGACAGGCCACTGTCTATAAGCGTCTTGATATATCTCTTCGACAGCATCGGTCATGGTTCGCTTGATGATAGGATTCGCGTCCAATAGCTGATTGACAAGTCTCTCGAGCTCGTCAGAGACTCCGACCGCAGCATTGCCATGTTTATAGAATACTCTAGCCATCTTTCATCCTCTCCTTAATACGTCTCGCTTGCTGTATATTATACTTCTTTTTACGCTCGTCTCTGTCTTTTTGTGATTCGTGCTCAAGAATATAATCTGCAATCAAGTCTGTCTGTGTCTGGGGATCAAGAGATGCGAACCATCCCGGAGGCTGTCCCCAAAAACGACACAGTCGGAGAGCTAATCTGTCGAGATGTCCGGCTCTTGAGTAGAGGAAAAATTTGCCCTTTCATCGACCTCTCTCTCTGTCGGTATCTTCTGCGACATGAAAGACAAGCACTTGACTCCTTCCTCATATATGACAGACGCAGTCACTCCCAGTCCGAGCAGACGATCAAGACAAGTATGACCGTAATCAGAAGCACGATGCTTAACTGGGCGGTACTTTGGTAATCTAGCAGTATGATCAAGACATACTCCGATTGATCCTGCACAAAGACGAGCGAGCATCGCATTGTCTGTCTCAGCAGACCAAAGCGATACAAACTCAAAGCAGGTAGCAAGAGACGGAGAGGAGATGTCTATCTCCCCTCCGAGCTTGTGAATGTTAATTTTCATTGTAGTCTCCGATGTATATCTATGTGTATGCAATAGCACCATAGCTAGTAAAATTCAAAGTGAAAGAGCTTGGATCACCTTCTGTAAAAGAAGCAGTACAAACACACTTAGAGAGAGTTGCTGTTGTTGGTGCGTCGTCTCCGAGAGCTGTCGCATCGATTGCATACTCTATATTTATGCAATAAAACTCTACGAATGGAGTGCCTGCTGTACCGGTTGAGATGTTGCTCGCATAGTTCCCGGTCTTGTTGATAAAGTCAAGGATTGAGCCGGCCTCTGCTCCGTCTGTAAACTGTCGGAAGTATGCAGAGAATGATCCGCTTGCTACTGGCTCGTCGTCTCCCTTGCGTACTGTGCTGATTGTTCCTCTGTCGCGGATAACAGTCTGTGCAGCTTTGGGAGTATCGAATGTGAGATTTCCTTCCTCATATGCGATTATGAGTTCGACTGGTGTACCTGTTGCGTCTTTCAAGGTGATTACACCATCGCGACGAGTCTTTGGTAATGTAGAGTAGGCCATGATTAGCTCCTGTTATGTTAGTTCGATTGTATGCAGAGCTTGAAGCTCTATTTCTGAAATTAAGTATTCTTGAGAGTCTGGAGTGCGACGAGTAGCCCGAAGGAATCTAACCTCGATACCCTTTGCAAAGTTGCGATTCATGACTGACTGAATCACCTCTTGCTCTTTGTCGAGTGCATTGCCATAGTCTAGCACAAGATCATGCGGACGGAGTCGATAAGCAAGTTTCACTCTGACTGTTGTATCGACATAGAGCCCGACTGCAATCCTTTGTCTCTCGTTCGCTTGTTGAGAGTTGGATACCTCGACGGAGAAACCAAGATGTGCAAGCGTGTTCTGCGTGCGTCCGAACATCTCCGGGAGTTGTCGGATCTCTCGGAATCCTGACAAGTCTCCGATCTTGATTGCGATTGCTCGCTGCACTTCTTTAACGGATACAGACATTAATATCTCCGTCTCCGATAGTATTGACCGGGGCGATTGAGGAAGATTGTCGGCTGCCCTCTTGTTCGCTTGTTGGGATCGTCTGCCTCTCCATCGTGATCTTCATCGTAGATAAAATTGATTGAATCAAATTCATCTCGATAGAGTCTATAGTGCTCATTCGCTAGGTCAAGATACCGACCGTTCGACTGTCCGAGAGAAGAGTGGAAGTCTCGGAAGATCAGATACAAAGAGAGATGTCTGTGAGACTCAAAGAAGGACTCTGCTGACATCATGAGATACTCGTATCCCATACCTCGGTTTCTTATCCGTCTCAGAATCTGATACCAAGCGTCATCGATATACTGTTGATAGCTTGTCAATGAGCTCGGTCGGACATTCTCGAGATCGGAGTATGTTGCTGTCAGATCAATGTCTGCAACAACAGGATACAATCGTCGCCTGACGAGTGCAGCCATACGACGAAAGAGATACTCGTCTCCGTCAATCGTGACTGTCCACTCCTGCACATATCCCTCTCCGAGCGTCTCAGTGTCTGCGAGTTGCTCTGCTGTGTGAGCATAGGACACAGTGCCAGCGACCGAGATCGCTGCTGTGGCTCCTGTGAGCAAGTCCGATCCTGTCGGCTTTATGAGAGTATATGTCGCAGCAGTCGGAACGAGTTGCAAACCATCACGATAGAATTTGAGCTCTGTTGTCTGAGCTTTGCTTCTCTCGAGTAGTTCGATTGCTCGAATCTGTGCTGCGTATGGAGTAGACGAAGACATCGATTATTATCCTTTTATTACGTCCCACCAAGCCGTGGTATTAGAGACACAAAGGACACCTTCACCAGCTCCTAGTGTTGCGATTGTGTTCGCGTCTGCATCCTTGACGACTACATTGCTTGTTGAAGCTGCTCTGTTCTTGATCCAAAAAGAAGCTCCATCCTTGTAGTCAGGGAGGATACAATCAAGAGTTCCTGTGACATTTTTGAGGAGCTGATATTGTGCATCCTTATATGTCAGAGTCTTGTTGACTGTGATTGTCTCAGGATTGACAGATCCGGGCTGTACGATGTGACGAGGAATCTTGAATTCTGCTTTGTCTGTGAAGGCCATTATGAGCTCCTTTTCTTGTTGTCTGCTCGAGTCAAGTGCTTGACTACTATCTCTCGAGCTTTGGTATGTGAGATGTTAGATTGTTTGGATACACGTTGAGCCATGCGATCGATCGCTGCTCTTTTATTATCGGAGCTCATATGCTGCTCCTCCGAGATCTTCGACTCGCTTGATTGCTTTCTTGGTGAGTCTCAGCTCTTCTTGCTTTGACTTGAGTCTGTTCGCTACTTCTGGAATATGCTGATCTCTCTCGAGTCTGCTCATTGCTCTATTCATGGAGATCAATCTCAATGAAGCAATTTGCGGATGTGGAGGATTGATTACTCCGCTTGTCATGAGCTCAAGTCTCCACTGATCGAATCCTTCCTGATCGAAATGCTCGATCACTCTGCGTCCGACCTTCTCGAGACGTATCCATTTAGATGTATGATAGTTTCCTTTGTGAGCCGGGTATACTCGCATATAGTCATGCTTCGCAGGATCGAGCAAAGTCCATCCCTTATCCTGCATCATTGTCCGCATGATTGAGGAGTCGATTCTGTTGCCGACTGCTCGAGTACCATTGACTCCGGGAGTCTCTCCGACAGACGACAACACAGGAAGCAGGAGAGGAATTTTTTCTTTCTTCCGCTTTCCTTCGCTATTTGTTGTGTATGTGTCTATCACTTTGAGTTCCCAGTTTTCCGGATTGTGTGCAAACAGAAATCGGCTGTTTGCTTTCTTGGGTATTCTCGTTTGTACTTGGGCCTTTTGCTCCCAAGGTTGAGAAAATTTTGTATAGTCTGTCATTGTAGTCTCCATAACAAAAAAAGAGTTGGGAGATCGCAGAGCCCGGAGACTACAGGATTTTGAACCCTGCAATCTCCCAACAAAACGATCAGATTAACGCGCACTGAGTAATTTTACTCCACGAGCGTCTTCGATGATTCCTATTCCGAGATAAGCGTGACCTACGATAAAGGTACTTGCTGACATAGGACGACGATCAAACTCTACGACAACCTTACCCATAGACATAAGATCAGCTGATCCCTGTACACCGGAAGGAATACCATCGACAAAGCCGAGAGCCATCGGAGAAATCATATAGTTATCGAATCCTGAAGAAGCGTTTTCTTTTACGTGAGCAGAACGATAAACGTCTACACCGAAGAGATTGCCTGCAAAGTTTTCTCCTTTAGCTTGCAACATGTCCATTGAAGACTGCATGCGAGATACTGCATTTCCAGTCTCATTACGGAGAGAGTCTTGAAGCTCTGTCAATGCTTTTGGCGCGAGTACGCATGCGTATGGGCCGGGAGCACCAGCACCAGAAGCTGCTTGCTCAAGCTCAAAGATAGCGTCGAAGAAGTCATCTACTGAGAGAGTAGTTGTATTTGATCCTTTGGTTGTTCCAAAGAGTGCTGCTGCTTCTCCTGTGAGCTCTGCAAAACGAGTCTCGTAGCTTCCTGCAATGCTTTGAGCGATGCGGAAAGGATCAACGTCAGATCCACCGAATCCGGACATTGAGCTAAGATCGGACATTTCATAAATGATGTACTGACGCGCGGCTACAAGATCAGCACTGTTAATTGTCAATGCTGTAGTGTTTGCGGATTCGTCTGAGATTTCAGAAGTTGCAGCAGACATTGAATCATATCCATCGAGGCCGGCCAATCTAACTCGTACGGTATCACTACCTGTAGAATTTATGCTTCCTTGGTAGCTCAAGAGAGGAGTGTTTCGAAGGTTTGTATTATCTTTCAAAAGGAGATTGATCTCTTGAGAAATCATTGCGGATAATCTTAGGATGTTTTCCATATTGGAAAATCTAATTGGATCTACTGTTGCCATGATAGGCTCCATTCGTTAGGGTTATATTGAGAGTGCGTCTGGGCTGCTCTGCTGTTACCGGTGCGACCGTACCCTGCTGTATTCTTACCTAGTATAGCATAAAAAAGGAGCATGCAACAATGATCGATATTTTTGCTCGATATATTGATAACAAGATTGTCTTTGAGCCAAGGAAGAGACGAGGAATGAGTAAAGGAGAACACTTGAGAGCTGTCTCTGCATGTCAACGTCTCAACGCAGACGGAATCCCGCACTCTTCTTCTGTAGTTGCTTTTTTGCCTCCTGATATAATTCCAGATCAGGCCCCTTTGTTACAGCTCCACCTTTTTGGAGAAACGAATATACTCGAGCCCGAGCCCACTGCGATTGAGTCGCTCCGGGCCGATGACCGACAGCCCAAGCAGCAAGACCTCTCTTATAAACTTGAGAAATGATTCCTTTGGAGATCCCTGTCACCTTTGCGACTCCTTTCATAAATCTCTCTTGCTGATCTCCGCTCTTCATTTTTGATGTTGCTTCTCGGACTTCTTCCCGGAGCTTCTTCGCACTCAGAGTATATTTGCTCGGCTTTGTCTTCTTGGTGTCTCCGGCTACAGGTTTAAAGCGAGCAGAGCCTGATCTCTTCCCTTCGATGCGTTTGCGAAATTCTGCTTTGCGTCTCGAAGATGTACTCTCTCCTAGTCCTCTCGTATATTTCTTTTGGATCTTTGCTTTTGCCATGTCTCACCTCTTGAAAAAGTTATTCATAGGCTGTGTATAACTTGTGTATAACTTTGTATAGCATAAAAAAAGCCCGGTCATATAGACCGGGCTAGGCATTACGTAAGATTAAATACTAGTACCAATACCATACAAGGACACCGTCGCCATTAGAGAGATTGCCTCCGAATGTCACAGTAGATCCTGAAATACTGAATTCGTCTTCGTCTGCTGGAGTATCTCCGAGAGCTGTCATGTTGCGAAGAGATAGACCGTTCTTGAATACAAGTACAGAGTTAACGCTATTGCTTGGCAATGATTGACCGAGAGTTAGAGTTGATGTGCTTCCTCCTGATACTTGGAATCCTTCCTGTGCGAAAGTAATACCGAGTTTTCCGGCAGTCACGGAAGAAGATCCGAGCTTGTCAGAAGTTACAGAACCAGTAGCGAGAGCAGTCGTTCCAACAGCACCGGACGCAATCTTTGCAGATGTCACAGAAGCAGCGGCAATCTTTCCAGATGTGACGGCAGAGTCTGCAATCTTTGCGGTTGATACAGCAGAGTCAACGATCTCGGCAGTGTCTACAGCGTTGTCGTCGAGCTTTGCATTTGTCACTGCATTGTCTGCGATCTTGCTTGCGTCGATAGCAGTTGAAGCAATCTTTGCTGTAGTTACAGCACCGTCAGCAATCTTTGCAGTCGCTACAGCATCGTCAGCGA
>Ga0098056_1001239_pt1 | contig 10320 bp, 13 predicted proteins | sample 17BtaG_FD_92583 | JGI IMG/M metagenome (GOLD analysis project Ga0098056, IMG submission 92583) | Marine viral communities from the Subarctic Pacific Ocean - 17B_ETSP_OMZ_AT15314_CsCl metaG | ecosystem: Environmental > Aquatic > Marine > Oceanic | place: Subarctic Pacific Ocean | collected...
TACATTAAATAAATCGGTCACCCAGTTGGTTCTTATGAATAAAAAGTCATCTGCTACATTAAAATAAAGCACAGAATCCGGATGTGCTATAGTTCCCATATAAGACAAAAAATCATGTATACTAGATCTACCTTCACATTTATCATATATAATACTACGAATTGCTAAACCTTTATGCAGTTTAAACAGTTCTCCACAACCGGTGTTATCATAATGTTCAACATATTCCCCTAAATTATCTATAATAAACTTCATATTATCTTGTTTATCAAATTTTATTATAAGCTCTAATCGATCTCTCTCTTCGGTAGATGTTGTATCAATAATTGATTTTATAAAATTCTTTAGATAATTAACATCCCTGCCTTTTATCTTTGAACTAAATAAAATGGAAATATTTTCTTTAGGAGAGGATTTACTTTCCAAAAATCTATAATTATATTCTTGCACTATTAATACAGCCTCCTTTTTAGTTTTACCTTCGTCATTTGTAATATGTTATCCACTTGCTTCTGTCCATACTTACTTTTAACTAATTCTAAGAAAGGACCATGAGTATGATAATCAGTATACGCTTCATCTCTAAATTTTAATATGTCAGCTGCTGAACATTGATCTGTTTGTGATGGTAAAGTATTATAACCAAAGAAAGAGTAACCCTCATACGTCGATGGTAACGAATATCCCTTATCAATTGCATCTCTATATAATTGACTACCGGGTAATGGCATAGCTGCATATGCATTCCACCCCATTGTACATAAATCTTTACTAAGTTGTAGTGTTTTTTGCATGCTTTCTTGGGTATCGCCAGGTAATCCGAAAATATAGTTACCCATTACATTAATACCTGCATCATGTATCTGATTAACAACCTTTTGTATATCAACTTCCTCAAATTTACCCTTCGCAACCTCTAATCTTACTGACTTTTCACCACTTTCTATACCGAGTGCTAACCATTTAATACCAGCTGACCTGACTGTAGTTAAAAGATCCGGTCTTCTTATTGTATCAATCCTAGAATACGCCCACATTGTTAATTTATCAACATATGGTCGTTGACTTAACGCCAAACATAGTGGTTCATAATACTTTTTATTGAATAAAAACAGTTCATCTGTAATTTTTATTGTATAAACGCCTAATTCTGCTAATTTATCAAATTCTTTAATAATAAACTCCGGAGACCAGTGTCTCATGAGACTATAATTACCAGCAACGCCAATTTCTTCATTATCATTGCGGTTTAGTATATTAATCATGCAAAAGTTGCATCCAAACTGACATCCTAGTGAAGTTTGAATAGCAGCGTAGGGAGAACGCTTGGTTTCATCGTATTCTGCGTGCCACATCGGGGCTCTATACAAATCCAACGGTGTTTTATCGTATGGTAGTAAGTCCCACGCATATCCAGGTAAGTCTATGTCCATTCTATCACGTGGTACCACCTTTTCAGGAGGATTAAACGTGGGTTTACCGTCTTTTCGCCACACAATACCGTTAATATCACCTAAATCGTCAATATCTATGTTTTTTAAGCTTAGAACGTTTCTTAAAGAGTAAACTCCCTCGTTTGCAAATACGAAATCAATAGAAGGCTCATCTTTTAGTGTTTTTACAGGTAGCGCCTGTACATGTGAACCGACATAAGCTATAGGTGTTTTAATATTATGAGCTTTAAGATGACTAGAGAGGTATACCGCACCAGACATGTTAACTGTACCAGCATTAACGTTTTGACCATATACTACAAAGCATATAAGGCGTGGTTTTAGCTGTTTAACACGGTCTAAAACATCTGAACATGTTAATTGTTCAGCATTTGCGTCACATATACCAACTTTATAGCCTATTGACCTGCAAGATTCTGCAAGAAGTAGCGACCACGTGGGTGGTTCGATAGCAGCATACTTATCAGCAAGGTCTTGATATATACCTTTACTATTACCAGGTGATATAAACAGAACATCCATTATAAATTTGTAAAATCTCTATCTTTAAATGTTGCAATAAATTGATAACCTTTAATTAACTCTTCAATTCCGTCATCTAATGTAAAGGATGGAGCCCATCCAAGAGATTCGAGCTTTTCATTTGACACAATATAGTTACGTTTATCAAAATCTTCTGCGAACTCGTCTTCTATAATCACTAAATCTGGGATATATTGTTTAATACGCTGAGCTAACTCCAGTTTACTTAAATTAGCTGACGATAAACCAACATTAAATGGCTCTCCAACACATTTATCGTAGTTTTCTATAACAAATAAGAACGTATTAGCAATATCTCTTACATGAATGTAGTTTCTCTTAAAGGAAGCTTGAAATAACACCAATAATTTATCTGTAACAGCTCTATATACGAAATCATTTACCAATAAATCCAATCTCATACGTGGTGATAAACCAAATACTGTAGCTAATCTTAAGGCTACACCTGATCGTTCACTGTTTAACAAGCATAATTCAGCGTCACACTTTGTTTTTGCATAATGTGATAGTGGATTGAATGGACTCTCTTCAGTAATAATGTCTGTTGAAGAGCCATACTGTGAATTAGTGTTTGGTAATATTAATTGTTGATCTTTTGATGTATTTTCAACTAAACTATCGATCTGATCGTAATTAATATGTGTCGCTTCAATCATATTACGATCACACGCTGGCATTCCAACGATAGCTGCTAATGGGATAATAACATCATAATCTTTAAGGTTAACTAGTTGCTTTAAATTGCGTACATCACCTTTTATAAAGGTAAAATCTTCATTATAACAATAATCTGTTAAACTTAACTGTTTATAAATTAAATTATCTACAACTGTAACTTTATATTTGTTATCTAATAGTAGACCTGTTAGTATACTACCTAAATAACCCGCTCCTCCTGTAATTAACACTTTCATATTATTTGTCTCTATCTGAAATTATAGCTTGGTTTAAATCAATTGGCCAATTAAAATTATAATCTTCATCGTACCACTTTACCGTGTATTGGCTATCAACACCACCGTAATGTTCTGTCATTTTATAACTAAATAAACATTCTTCACTAATACAATAGTGACCATTTACACAATCTGCAGGTACCAGCACTTGATTACGGGTTTTACTGTCTAAATAAAATTCTACCCATTTTTTTGTCGATGGTTGAGCCACTACAAGGTAAATTTCACCATATAAACAGCTTATAAGCTTCCATGTTTTATTATCACCATGTAATCCTCTAAATACGTTCTGTTTAGACTTGGAAAGAGTATCTAATACAAATTCTTTACCCTTAAACTGCTGTAAAAGAGTCGGGCTACCGTTTATAAACTCTTTAAAGGTATGTGTATCATACGCTTCAAAGTTTTCACCACGGTCATCTTTATATAGATCAGGTTCAATTAGGGTTAACCCTTCTATGTCTGCAATAGACTTAAAATACATCCCAATTTTGCAAGTTTGATTTAAGTTCTGCAGCAAGGCAGTCTGTTTTTAGGTCGACTCTCTCCCCTAGCTCTTTTGAAATTACATTTTTAGCGGTATTTCTAACACCGTTAATAGAATGTGTTAATTTAAGTAGGTAAGATTCATCATCATCCGCGCTATTTCTAACTTTACTTTCGTTTTCCCATATATACCTATTAGATAACATTACAATACTAACCGCCCTAATCAGTTCTGCTGTAAGATCTATATTCTTTTCCTTAATAATTTGATCTAGGTCATACTTTATATCACTAATCTCTTCATCATACGCCTCTTTATTATCAGGTATAAAGATAGACTTTAACTGACAAATAGTCATACGATCTATAAGCTCTGCAAACGTGGGTAAATATTTTCTATCGGTCATTTTTTATTTGTTTAAGGTTTTTTATTACTTCATTAATAGGTACATCTGGAACTGAGGTAGGCCCAACACCATGTTTATCGGTAAACTTGCCCCATGCCTCTTTAATGTTAGATTGCCAGTCATCTCTGGGCCTAATAGCGGAGCTATCTTCAGAACAAGCTTGTTCAACAACGTAATCCAAACTATTAGCAATATCTGCCCACCACCAATACGGCGTGCTATAGTTATCTTTAGCAAGCTCGTAGGAATGATCTACATGTTCAAACGCATTAGTGTAAGTTTCATCATATATACCCACTTCAGTTAAACACTCTCGTGTATAAAAACAAACAGCCCCTACACAGTGCTGGTTTAAAGCAATTTTTACTTTACCGTAGTCGATAATTTTACGTGGTACAGGCTTACCACCACTAATTCCAGCCTTGTTTGCTGGGCCATGGTATGCAAACATAAAATGGTGGATGCCAGTTGCTTTATGAGCTTTAATATATTGTTCAAAAATATCACCTTTAAATAACATATCATCTTCTACCAAAATAATATAATCACAATCCTTCTCCAGTAGGTGTTTAAGAGCCATATTCTTAGCGCGTCCTACACCCTCCATTCCAGTTGTTGCAATTATTGGTGAATTAGCGTCAAATAGCGGCCCTTTACCGTCATTAACTACAACGATATGATCATACCACTCTTCTTTAATAGACTCTCTACATTTTTTAAAAAACTCCGGTCTATTACATGTAATAATACCAACTCCTATCATATTCCAAATTTTCTATGTAAGTCTTTCATATGTTCCTCATGATCTACTTCTGCTTTCTGTTGGTATACTAATGACTCTAGCTCTTTTAAATTTTCTGAGTTTAAAATCGAATCTTCATCACCATACATGTCACCATCTTCGGCTACATATTCAGAAATTAGATCTATTCTTTTCTGTGCATCACTAGGTACGGTTAACACACACGGTGAATCACCTTTCGGGAAAAATATATCCGATTCAACGTTCTGTGAATACTGACTATACAATGAATTAAAAATATTATCTACCTCTTTAATATACTCCTTATCAGTCTCCCTCGTACCATCGTCTTCGATTTGTTGACTTTCATCAAATTTACATAAAAATATAATATCTAAATGTTTCATTGATTCACGCATTATTGCTATTTGGTCTGCACAAAATTCTTTAGTAAATCCTTCTATTCCTTTTTCATGTGACCATAAAGTATAAGCAATGTTATCTAAAGTACATCTATCGTATACAATATGTTGTACGTCTTTATTTTCTTCTTGTACTTTTGACATAAAGTCAAGAATAGCTGATTGTGTATCAGGAGTTGTGTCTTTTGAATGCTTTAGATTATCTTCTTGTATTAAATCCCTATATGTTTTTTCAGGTGTTGTATAATTATCCCATGTGTAAAGAAAACTCTTTACTGTTGTAGTTTTACCTGAATTACCTGTGCCAGAAAATGCGATTCTCATTACGTTATTTAGCTATTTTTTTTTCAGATTCTATACCTTTAATGCCATATCCCACACTAATAAGTGTAATCTTGAAGAAAATTTTACATTTAAAGCTTTAGCATATTCTGCAACTGCAGGAGCGTTAGTAATATGTTCTTCTCTACTACCAGCTACAGGCATTAACCATATACGATCTAACGGTAAATTAATTTCTTTATCATCTGTCACATACTTATCCCAAATTTCATTAATATCTGAAGATTTATTAATAACAAACTTAAAACCAGATCTATTATTTTTATGCCATTTAAGCACCTCCGGTTTATATGTATTAGATTCCGGATCTCCGTTGGTTGTAAGTTTTGGTGAAGTTGTAAAGGTAGCTAAATATTTATCTACCCATATATTATCAGGCATTATTGTAGCATTAGTTTCAAAGTCTATACGTGGAATAAAATCATACTTTTCAATAAAAGCTTCAATAAATTTTAATAGTTTCTTTTGCTGTACTAGTGGTTCACCTCCAGTAATTTTAAGTATTACATTGTTTTTAAGCTTTTCAATATATTGTCGTTCTTCCATATATTGAAATATTTCATTAAATGTCATTTTATTTCTGACAGACCAAGAAATAAATGAATCACAACCATTAGGTGAATCTTTTGAAGCAAACCCTTTACATGTTAGATTGCATAAAGATAATCTAAAAAATAAAGATGGCTCTCCAACATATTCACCTTCACCCTCTATAGTATAAAAGATCTTATCGTCAGATATAAGCAGTGTCTGTTTATCACAATCTACCATATACTTTATATTATAGTATTCATAAGCGTGTTTTTCAACTAAATATTAGTACATGAGCGTAAAAACTGCGCGTAAGCGTAAAGAATTTAAAGTGGAAATGCCAGTAGAGGATATTTTCAGTCCTAACTGGCTTTTAAATTTTAAAATAAAAAAACCTTTTTATTTTAATCCCGTACATAAGGAATTTTACAACTGTTTAAAACATCCTAACACAAAGATAACTTTTGTTGATGGTCCTGCAGGTAGTATGAAAACATATATAGCTGTGTATGCTGGTTTAGAGTTAATTAAACAAGAAACTTTTAGTAGGGTAGTTTATATACGATCAATAGCAGAGTCAGCTGAACGTAGTCTAGGATCTTTACCAGGTGAGATTGATGATAAATTCTCTCCATATGCGATTCCGTTAGAAGAAAAGGTAATTGAAATTACTGATCACTCTACTTGTTCGATGTTAAAACAAAAAGGTGTTATCGAAGCTTTACCTGTTAACTTTGTAAGAGGTTTAACATTTAATAAGAGCTTAGTTATAGTTGATGAGGCACAAAATCTATCACGTAAAGAGTTAACGACTATTCTTACAAGATTTGGTCGCGACTCGAGATATATTGTATGTGGAGATTGCAATCAAGCTGATGTTAATAGATCAGGTTACAGAGAGATCTTTAATAAATTTAATAATAAAAAATGTAAAGACAATGGCATACATGCCTTTGAATTCGGCCTTTCCGAAATATCTAGAAGTAAGATACTTCGGTTTATATGTGCAGTGTTAGGAACTTAACCCCATGTAGTTCCTTCAAACCAACTACCCTTACCACGTGATACCTTATTACCTACATTTGCTCCTCGTCTAGGTGGTGCAGCTGCTGGCTGAGGTACTGGCTGAGGTACTGGCTCAGGCTCAGGTGCTGGCTCTTCACTTTTGACAAAAACCTTTCCACCTTCTTCATCAACATATGTTGTATCCTCTTCAATTGGTCTTGTATAACTTGCCCAATTATTATCGTGTTCAGTAATTGCTACATTTATAACAAAACATCTGCCTTCAGTAACTTCTTCGATAAAAGTATCAGCGGTTTTAAAAACCCATTCAGCAAATTTTTCGGTACCAACACCCTCTTCCATTACTCTTAACTGTATAACACCTTTATCATTAAGATCTTTAAAGCTTTGCAACTCCGGATCATCACCTGCAACTACTGTAGTATGATCAAATTGATCTCTAAGAATTTTCTTAAGATCAGCTAGCCCTCCAAAGTCAACACACCAGTTTTTATCATCTAAACTATTGCAACCAAATGTAAATCTAGCTTTAAGTTGATAACCATGTAAAAATCTGCAGTGACTGTGTGATGCTCTCCACTGACGAAACGCTGCAGAGCCTAATTCAATTTGTTTTGACGACGTATAAACACTCATATGTTTATTATATGATAAACGCGTTAGATGTCAACGGGTAAAGTGTTAAAAGATTAGCTCCCCCGTCCCAATCACGGTTAATTAGTTGGGCGAAAACAATAATCAACTGCAATATAAAATTTCTTGATATTATAAAATTATACAATATAATGATCATATGGATCAGACAATAAAACTGCACACAGCTAATGGTAATATACCACTAACAGAAGAACAAAAATTACAAATTATTGAAGATGCATCAAAAGCTTACGAAAAATATTTAGATGCATTAAGAATCGATTGGCGTAACGATCCTAATAGCGATAATACACCAACACGTGTTGCTAAGGCTTTTGTTAATGATTTGGCAGCAGGTTGTTATAATGACCCACCTAAAGTAACCGCATTTCCATCAGATGGTTATGACGGAATGGTCTTTCAAGGCGGTATACCTGTTAAATCTTTTTGTTCACATCACCATTTACCGTTTTCTGGTAGGGCTCATGTAGCTTATATACCATCTCCAAGTGGTAAGGTTATTGGATTAAGTAAGCTAAATAGAATTGTTGAACATTATGCAAGAAGACCGCAAATTCAAGAAGGTCTTACTATTCAAATTCATAAAGCTATTGATGAAATTTGTGAAGGTAATAAAGGTGTAGCAGTAATGATATCTGCAACACATACATGCGCTTGCTTGAGAGGAGTTAAGCATGATGGATGTGAAATGAAGACTAGTCGACTAAGTTCTGACTTTTTAGAAGATGTCGCAACCAGAAATGAGTTTTATCAGTTTGTTTCTGACTGGAGAGGTAATTAAACCTCAAGGTCAACATTACTATACGCGATATTTTCACGATCTGGATCTATAATACCATCTAATTGATCTACTATAAAATCCTTACCTACTAAAATTTTATAGAGATTGGTCGCTCTATCACTTAATGTAAAAGGTATACCGGTAAATTCCTTGTCACCTATAGTAAAATCAAACTCCACGATGGGTCTATCCTCTGTATTACCTGCTCCAACGTTAATAGTAATCTCTCCCTTTTTATCCTTTAGTAAGGTCTTGTTGTTAACAGTTCTAAAAAACACCTTATCACCTTGTACCTGAATATCCTCTCCATGTAATACATTATATGCACCATTGCCAGAGTCTAACTTAGCTGGTACCTTACCTACCCCATCAATATCGAAAAACTCTATAAGACCGAAGAGTTGTTTTTCAATAAAGAACTGTTTAAAATTTTTCATAGCAAACTGCTTACAATCCTTCCGGTCATCCAATTTCTATATCTTCATATCCAATATTAGATATACCTACAACTTCTTCTTCTGTTTGTATATCAACAACAATGCTCGATCCTGCTGCTTTTGCTAATTCATAAATTGCGGTAATAGCATTATGAGCAATTTCATCGATGCTAGTATCATGCATTTGCGTAACTGCGTCGCACGGCGTCGTCTCTACTTCTACAGCATCAATTGGCTCTTGTGTAACGATGACGTCAGTGTCAATCATTTCATTACAAACCTTACCATAGGCCTCTTCTAAGAGTTTACTTTCTTTACGCTTCTTATCTCTCATATTATTATTTATGGTTAAAAGCCTCTAATTGCTGCAACCTCTTCATCACTCGGCCATCCTAACCCTCCGTTAACTGCATCAAATAGCTCCCTCTTATATATAAACCCATCCGGTAGCGAGTCAAAAAACCCTTGCTCATCATTGTTTTTAACCAGCTGCCTCATTTTTGAAGCACTCATACCCTCAACACCTTCTGCTCCCTCAACTCTCTTACCGGCAGTTTTAAATTCCAGACCATCCGGAAACTCATAAAAGCCATGCGCCCCTTCTTTCCCGTGATAATTTTTAATTAGCTCTGTCATTGAACCTAATCTATCATCTCCCACCACTAAAGTAAATTTTGTATAACCATTATCATATGCCTGTGTTAATATATCCCACAGTGTTCTTATATTTGTATCGTATACAATATCATCTTCGAAAGCCGGAAACATTGCTTTCATAAACTTCACTTTATCATCATACGGAATAGGATCCTTAAACAATTGATCTTCCGGATCCTTTTTATCTTGGTGAGTCTGTGAAACGAAAATTTTAAAATCACCTCCTCGAGCAACTTCCTCTACTTTGTTGAATAACTTCTCATGACCAATAGTAGGGGGATTAAACCGACCAAAAGTCGCAGTAAACTCTTTTGTTTCTTTTTGCTCTAGATCTTGATGCTCATCTGGCTCTTGATCTTCAAAATATTCTCTAAATGTCTTCATTATTAAGTTGTTCCTTATACCAATCGTCGTAAGATAATGTTTTTACCTTCTGAATATTATTTATAGCAGATGGATCTAATATGACAAGGGCTAGTGGCGGTGCACCAGCAGGTACTTCATTGTACATACTACCATCCGGATTATAATCATCAAACAAATTAAGATAAGCCATTACAGAGAATCCTTTAGACTCAGCTATGCTAGTGTTTTCTTCTGGATCATCATATTCATATAATTCCGGGTATAGCTTATCTAAATTTACTACTACTTTATACAAGTATTGGTCGCTTTCTTCACCAAGCTGAGCCCATTTATAATCCGCTCTATATTCAGATGTAGTTAAAGGGCCTACATGTAGATTTTTTCGTTCGATTGACTCTTTTGTTAAATTAAAATCACTTACATGATAACAAATTACTTGTTGCATGTTCTTAAGATCATCAAAAGTAGTACTATTAGTCAGTTCTTGCTTATGATTAATATATGCCTCTTTAA
>Ga0098056_1001241_pt1 | contig 10311 bp, 14 predicted proteins | sample 17BtaG_FD_92583 | JGI IMG/M metagenome (GOLD analysis project Ga0098056, IMG submission 92583) | Marine viral communities from the Subarctic Pacific Ocean - 17B_ETSP_OMZ_AT15314_CsCl metaG | ecosystem: Environmental > Aquatic > Marine > Oceanic | place: Subarctic Pacific Ocean | collected...
AAAAGGTGTAGATGCCCCAGTTTTAAAAACAGATGGTATTGATGCTATAACTGGTAAGACAGTTGATATGATAAAAAGCGGGATTATAGATCCGGTATTAGTTACAAAAACAGCTTTAAAAAACGCAGTATCAGTAGCACTTACGATTATATCTGCAGATTGTGTAATTTCAAACATACGTACTAATGAGAGCAATTAATTTATACCTTGTAATCAGTAAGATTAAAACTGAGCAAAAGAAAGTGGCTGGATTAATAATAACCGAAAAAGCAGATGTTGACAATAGGTATATAAGAGGTGAAATTATTAGTACTGGAAACCTTGTTGAGGGGGTTTGTGATGGCGATATTATACATTATGACAAGCATGCTGGACATGGTTTAACCTGGGAAGGTAAGGAGTATCAAGTTATTTTAGCTAGAGATATTGTTTTAGTAGAGTAATGAAGTTAGAAGCCAAAGATATAAGAGAGATGGGCTTATTCAAGTACTATAGGTTAGTTAGAAAGTGGGCGTGTAAAACCTATGGTTTAACAGATTCTGAACTTGAGTTTTTGATATACTTAGATTGTAAAGGTATGTTTACTCGTAATGAGTTTATTCAAGGAGCGTATACGTTGACTTGGGATAAGAGACGCTGGGAAAAATTACGTAATAATGAATGGATAGATGTTTGGAGGCATAGGAACAGAACAACTATAAAATATAGTATCTTCAAAGTTTCCTTTAAAGGTAAGCAACTAATAAGTAGGATTTACAGAGTGTTGTTAGGAACTGAAGATTTGCCTTTTTCCGAAAGAAGTGTTTTTTACAAAAACAAAACATACACTGACAAGGTTATGAATAAAGCAATTGATGATATGATAAAAGATAAAGATAGATAAAATGGGTATATTAAACAAAATATTTAGTGGTGGCGGATCAACTTTAGTTAAAAGTATCGGTGAGGTCATAGATAGTGTTACAACTACTAAAGAGGAAAAACTAGCTGCGGAGTTTAAAATTAAAGAACTTGTAAGTAACTATGAAATAGAGATGGAAAAACAAGTTACTACTAGATGGGAAGCTGATATGAAGTCAGATTCTTGGCTAAGCAAGAACATAAGGCCTCTAGTATTAGCTTTTTTAGTTGTATCAACAATTTTAATTATCTTTATTGATGCTGGTGTGCTAGATTTTGTGGTTGAAGAAAAGTGGACTGACTTATTACAGGTAATACTAATAACAACTATAGGCTCTTACTTTGGTGGAAGGTCGATAGAAAAAGTGAAAAAATAAATGGGTAGAATAAATAGTTATGAAAACGATCCTGTCGATGAAGGAGATAAGTTTATTGGAACTAACAGTGGTGGTTTAACAAAGAACTTCACTGTTGGTAGTTTGTCTCAATTTTTAAAAGAAAATAATGGAGCTGGAGTGGTGGGTCAATACAACTATGAATATTTTAATAATAAATTTGGTGGAGCGACTGATAGACCTGATGGAACTATAACCATCAATACTGCAGATTCTTCAACTTTATTTTCAAGCATAAACAACGTAGTGCTTTCAGAGATACTTTATAATAGTTTTATAAACATCGGGGTTATTATAGAATCACTTATTGGTGAAGAATTAACAATAACCAACCCTGCTCTACCTACAAAGAGAGCTGTTTATCTTGTAAACACCGTGGTAGAATCAACAGTTGAACCTGGTTTTTACAACATGGGATTAACCTTTATCGAGGGAGACGGCTCTATAGAGGATGGGTATGTATATAGCCTAAGCCATGGTAAAGCTGGAGCTGGTGGAGACAAGCATTACGCTCACACTCAGGTCACGTCAAGTACTACGTGGAATATAGTTCATGGTTTAAAAAAATTCCCTAATGTCACTGTTGTAGATTCAGCTGGAACCAATGTTGTAGGTGAGGTTGAGTATGTGAGCAACACGGAGGTAAACTTAATATTCTCAGGAGCTTTTTCAGGTAAGGCTTATCTAAACTAATAAAAAACTTAAAACAAAAATAAAATGGCAGTAAAATATTTACACGACATATCCTTAGAAACCAACGAACTTAAAAACTTTGTTGTTGACAACCTAACAGCTAACCCAACCGCTAAACAAGGTAGGGTTTATTATCATACAACCTCAAATGAGTTGAGAATCAGTGATGGTTCAAGTTGGGCGAGTTTAAGCACTGGTGGTTTAACAGGTGTAACAGCAGGAACAAGACTAACTGGTGGTGGAACCTCTGGTAATGTTACGTTAGCTTTAGACACAACAACTATTAACGAGATAACAGCAAACACTGCTAAGACGGGAATAACAACAGGTCAAGCTTCAGCTATCACAACAAATACTGCTAAGGTTGGAATAACAACTGGTCAAGCTTCAGCTATTACAGCAAACACTGCTAAAAACAGTTATCCAAGCGCGGATGCTAGTAAGTTAGCTGGTATAGATACTAACGCTAACAACTATACTCATCCATCGAGTCACGCAATATCGTTTATTACAGGTCTTACAGCTGCTTTAGCTGGTAAAACAACAGAGAGCTATGTAGATACAGCAATAGCTAACTTAATAGATTCTGCACCTGGAGCTCTAGACACTCTTAACGAGTTAGCAGCTTCCTTGGGTGATGATGATGATTTCGCAGGGACTATGACAACCGCTTTAGCCGGTAAGTCACCAACAGCAGGTAATACCTCGTTAACAACCTTAGGTACAATTGCAACTGGTGTATGGCAAGGTACTGCTATTGATCAAGCATACTTAACCGGTGTATCTGGAACAAATACAGGAGATGAGCCTGATGGAAGTGTAAGTGTGAAAGGTATTCTTGAGTTAGCCACTACAACGGAAACAATTGGCGGTACAGATACAACTAGAGCTGTTACTCCAGCTGGAATAGCAGCAAGGTCACACAAAGCTGTAATTGGTGATGGGAGTTCGGTATCAATAGCGGTATCACACTCTTTAAACACTAGAGATGTTATAGTTCAGATGTACGATGCTTCAACATATGACACCGTTATAAGTGAGGTGGTTAGAACAAGTACGTCCGTTGTTACTTGTAGCTTTAAAACAGCGCCAGCTACTAACGACATTATTGTGTTAATTACCAAGGTAGCGTAATTATGGCTATTAGAATACTTAGTGACATAAGTGGTGGTCTTGATAGTTTCGCTGGGACAACAAGCATTACTACGGTTGGTGTTGTTGCTTCCGGGACGTGGCAGTCAAATAGATTGCTAAGAACTGGTAGTAGCACTAATAGTTTCATGGGTGATTATATAGATTATGGAACCGCTACAGGTTTAGCTGAAGGAAAATTAGGTCAACTAGAGACTGGGGGTTCTTGGGGCGAGACAGACGCTAGCTCAATAGCTGGATGCAGCAATCAACTTGGGATAAAGCTATCTAATGGCAAAATATTAGTTAGAGGTATGTTTAGGTTATCTAGCGCTATTGGGCAAAATGGAACTCCACTATATGTTAGCACAACTAGCGGTGGTTTTACAGCTACAGCGCCATCGGGAGGTGGTGAGGTGGTTAGAATTGTTGGTTACACAGCGGACCAAAACGGGAATATATACTTCAATCCTTCTAATGATTGGATAGAAATAGCATAACATGGCAGAGGTAGACAAGTTATCAGGAACAACATACTCTTTACTATCAAAGGTAAGTGGAGTAGCTGTGGCTGGCATTGGAAAAATAAACAATATTTTAACAAGCGCTGTTGCTTGGGTTAATGACTACGTATTAACATTAGACGGTGTAGATGATTACACACTTGCTTCAACAACAACTTCTGATTTTCAAGTTGTAGAAACCGATGCTTGGTCAGTTTCATTTTGGGTTAAACCACAGTGGACTACAAATATGAGCGGTAGGCAGTTTCTTGTAAGCTCATCAGGTGCTGGGGGTATTAACGATAACCATTGGGGTGTTTATTACTATAGAGTGCAGAATAGGATGTACATCAGGTGGAGGAGCGCTAGCGGCCAAAAAACTGAAAATTTTTGGGTTTTTCATACTAGCCCATCGCAAACTGTTACGGGTTTAGGCTCTTCTTATTGGGATTCAACGAATCCAGGTAATGTTAATAACGATGGATATTGCTTGATAACTATGACTAAAGGAACGGGAACGCAAGCAACTAGCTCTAATGTGAAATTATATTGGAACGGTAGTGATTGTGGAAACGCATACTCAACTAATGGTAATGGAGCTGGTACAATAGCAATGAACGCCGCTACGGCAAGACAGTTTTCTGTCGGTGCAAGAACTTGGAATCCAAGTGGACAAAGCGGAGCTGTAGATATGGATGGGGTTGGTTTTTGGACAAAAGAACTATCACAAACAGAGGTAACAGCTATTTATAATAGTGGCGTACCAAATGATTTAACTACACACACCGCAGCTTCTGATTTAAAAGGGTATTGGAATTTTGAGCAAAATGGAGACTGTGAAATATCATCTACAAATAATTTAACATTGTCAAATGGGGCAACTTATGATAATTATGGAACTCCACAGCCAAGTGCCCTAAGCGGATTGGTTGGGTGGTTTAAAGCTGATGCTGGTATTACGTTAGACACTAGTGGAGGAAGTACAACAGTGAGTCAATGGGACAATCAAGCTTCAGGACAAAGCTGGAATATGACACAAACAACAAAGTCTAAACAACCTCCATATGATGGTACAAACTTCTTATTAGATTTTGATGGGACTACTCAAATGATATTCGATAACACCAAAATAACACCAACCAATAATTGGTCAGTTGTCTTCATTACAGATGTAGATGCTATGAACTTTTGGGTTATGTTAGGTGGTACGAGCGTACAAAACTACCTTAGAATTGGTCAGTATCAAACAGATTCAATTCATAGGTTTGGAGGAGCTCTTATGGGGTGGAACCCACCTGTAGCGCAAGATTTTGGATTTACACCTGCAAATCTTTTAAATACTGATTTTAATGTAATTGGTTTTACTCAAAAAGCAAATCCAACTTCTGAATTAGATTTAGGATATATAGCTAACGAACATTTTTATACTGGAGCAGATTGCACACATGGGAATCATTATTTTACAGCGCCAACATCAGGGTATTTACACACTCTTGGTGGTTATGCTGGTGGAACAAATGGGGTTAATCAAAACATAAAAGAAGTGTTATTTTTCGATAGACAAATAGGTGCTACGGATGCCGCTGCTATAAAAGCATATGCGGAGTCAATAGTAACATTAAATGTGATAGCTTAATATGTGGATATATAATAACAATAAAGAAGAACTAGAAACAATATTATCTGTAATAGACAATGCTCTAGGTTACCCTAACGAAAAAACTGAAACTTGGGCTAATATTATGGAAAGTGAAATAGGTACTTACCTAATGAGTATATCAGAGTATACAAAACAATATTTAACAAGTGAACAGGAGCTTTTAATAGTGAATGATATTCCTACTGAGTTTATAGAAGACGAAGATACAATATGAGAAAATATGTAGAACTACCAGCAAGCATGATTGATACTATAGATTTTTCCGAAGTGCTACAAGACTCTGCTGATACGGTAAGATGGAGTGATGATAAAAGTACTTTCTTTGTAAAATTTGAGGAAGGAAATGTCCCTGATTTTATAGGAGATAGAACTCAGCACTCTCGTGCAGATTATCGTGGTAATTCAGAGTTAAGAGGTAGATATGCTAAAGAAGAAAATTATAAATACAAGAGAGGTAGCTACGCCTTGTCTACGGATGCTTCTGAAGAGATGGAAGAGGGTAATCAAATAAATTTTACTATTAATTCTCCAAGTAATCGAACTGGAGAAGAGATTCCATATAAGATTACTGGTGTAACTGAGGATGATATTGATATACCTTTAGAAGGAACTATTATTGTTCCAGAAAGCAAATCAGTAACAATAAGTATTAACTTAATAGATGATAGCTCAGCTGACCCTGAGACGTTGGTATTTGAAATTGCAGGACAGTCAACTAGTATTTCAGTGCAAGATATAGTGACAGGGTCTCCAATAGAAAACGGTATTGTATATGAAAAATCAATCGAGCTAGACGGGGCGAATGATTATCTTAGGTATATGAGAAGAAGCAACGCAGATTATCCTACTATATCAAATGGAGCGAGTTTATCTACGATAGACAGAATAACAACTCACGAGCCGCTATCGTTTAACGCGTGGGTTAGATTTTTACCTAGTGGAGAAAGTTCTCAACAACAATTTATTATGTTTTGGTCTCCAAACAATTCTTATGTAAAATTTTACATGCAACCAAGTACACAGTGGTCATACATGTATGCTTGGTATAAACAACAACCAGAGAATAAGTATAGATACACAAGAAGACAGATTCATAGCTCATGGGGAGTGCCAAGGTTTGACGCTAATTTCCATGATGTCTTTCACATGATAACATATACTAAGAGCACTGGTAATGACTTGAGTGATTATAAGATGTACATAAATGGGTTTGAAATCACCACTGGGGTTTATAACGCTGGTAATATAGAAACTCTTACTGACCAAACTGCTACAAACGAAAGCGGTATAAACAGAGAAATTCAATTTGGTGCTGGAGGGGCTGATTTTAGATGGGGAGAAATGCAATTTTATGACAAAGAATTAACACCTGCTGAAATTGCAGAATTATATGATGGGAGTGGAGCTGAAGGAGGTGTTGGTAATCAAAATGCTCAAGCTAAAAGTACTAACACTAATTTAGTGCATCATTGGTATTATGATGAAGCGGTTGATACCTACCCAAATGTTCAAGATAAGAAATCAGATTTACATCTTGAATTAGTAAATTCAGCTGGTTCTGACTTTGCTTTTAATGTAAACACAATTAACTTTGAATCGTTTGAGGTAGATAATATCCCAGCTCAACATATAAGTTCTGACGTGATGACTATAAATGTTACATCACGTAATCCAGGTAGTACTATAACCTGGTATACTGATAGTTCAAAATCAACATTACTACACGAGGGAGATTCTTACCAAACCACTTGTGAAGAGCTGGGAGCAAGAACCCTTTATGTTGAGGAAAACATTAACGGGAAGACTCAGTTTGCGGAAAGAGAGTGGGAGGTTGTGCCATTGTGTAATGCAACGCACTCCATAAACATGGGGTATAACAAACTTTCAGTAGCTACTGATGCAAATAATTATCTACCACCACTTACGGATGGGAGTTTTACCTTTGTTTGGGATTTAAGTAAAGACCCTAGTGTTATGACTAACTCTGGTTCTTGGAACGCTACGTTAATGATGGGGAATATTAGATTAATGATGATTCCTTACGGGACATATTGGCTGATGTCTTGGTATGTTAATGGTGCTTACGAACATAAGTACTTCCATATCCAAACCAATCCTAAACCAGGGCTAGTTAATGAAGAGTGGCATCAATATATGGTTACTCATAACGGGACCACAGGAGAAACAGTCCTCTATATAGATGGAAATAGAGAAATAGCAATAATTCACAGTACTTCAATTACATCTCCTATGGTTGGGGAAAGTGTTTCGTTTACACTGCCAAGAGTGGGTAAGTATAGTGACGTAGCAATATACGACGCTGCATTAACCGATGCTCAAGCGGCGGAACATTACAATGGGGGTACTCCAGCTGATTTAAGTGGAATGTCATCATGGCAAAACGTTATAGATTGGTGGAAGATGGGTGATAATGACGATCCTGTTGCTTCGAGATTTTTAACGTCCGAGGCTTCTGGTAGAGCCTTATATATAAGTGGAACTCAAATACCATTAGACGAAGTGAAAACAACAGATAGACCATAATTATGAAAGATTTTTTTACAATATTAAACAGGGATGAAATAGATATAATAGATTATACTTTAATTCATGATACAGACGAAAATTCATTGAGATGGTCTTTAGATGGCACAAAAACATTTGTTCAATACAATGATAAACCTAGATTTTTAGAAGATAGAGAAAGTATTCCTGGGGAAATATTCGGGCAAATGTTAAATACACCAGAATGGGAAGAAGTGGAGATTATAATACCAGACGAGATATAAATCATAAAAAACACCTAAAATACGTAATAATAAAAGTAGAATTAAATTAAATTAAATTAAATGGCAAAAAAATCAAAAAACAACAAATTAAAGAAATCAATAACGTCCGAAGAGTTACAGGACCTACAAAATTTAGTAAAAACAATCAACAGTTTTCAAATGGAGTTAGGTTCTCTTGAGTTAAAAAAGCAAGGTGTGTTTGCAAAAGTAGAGAAAGCATCAGAACTTTTAGTGTCTCTTCAAAACTCTCTTGAACTAATATATGGTGAAGTGAACATCGATATTAACACTGGAGAAATAACAGCGAGATAAAATGCCGATAATTAGAAAGATAAGTATTGGTAAGGAATACAAGGATAATGCCATGCATTATAGTGTTGGTCAAAACGTTTACGGTGGACACTGTGTTCACGCTATCGTTTCCGATAATACTTTAGGCACTTACAAAGTGTATATAAAAAAGAAAAATGACATTATACTATGGAAAGAGTTTAACAAAAACATGGCTATCTCCATTGAATATATATTAGAATACTAATGAAAGCGGTTTATGATTTTGTAATAACCCCTAAAAAATCTAGATACGAAAACACTAAAAAAGTTGGTGACACGGAGTTAATTTTAAATACTGAGATCTACAATCATCAGTTTGTTAGTAGAGAGGCTATTGTCACTTCAGTTCCTTTAGCTCTCCCCACAAACATTAGTGTTGGTGATACCGTTATAACTCACCATAATGTTTTTAGAAGATGGTTAGATGTTCGAGGTGTTGAGCGTAATAGTAGGAGTTATTTTGATGAAAACACTTATTTTATAAAACTAGATCAAATATTCTTATACAAAACAGGGGAGAGTGAATGGAAAGCTGCTGATGGATTTTGCTTTGTTAAACCGATTATTGACGAAGATAATTTCGCTGTTAAAACAGAAAAACCTTTAACAGGCGTTGTAAAATATTTAGACGAAGGTTTATTGAAACAAGGTATTAAACCTGGAGACGTTATCGGTTTTACACCTCATAGCGAATATGAATTTAAGATCAACGGTGAGAGACTATATAGAGTCATGACTGATGAAGTACCACTCGTATATCCAACCGACACGGCAGTGACAGAGTTTGTTCCCAACTGGACTAATAAATAAAATTTTATAAAATGAATGAGAAAATTAACGATACCAAACAGCGAATTATAGAAGCTGGACACAAAGCGGTTGAAGAGTTAATAAAAGTAGCTAAAGAAGCTATAGTAACAGAGCATTCCGAGGACGATTTAACGGCTGATAAGTTAAAGAACGCTGCAGCTTCTAAAAAGCTAGCTATATTCGATGCATTTGAAATACTTGGTAGAATACAAGAAGAAGAAGAATTACTTAATCCAAGTGAGGCTTTAGAAACAAAGGTCTCTAAGTTTAAAGGTTTTGCTGAAAGCCGCATTAAGTAATGTACGAGCAAACTTTATACAAAATCGTTGAACCTATAAAGAAGACAGTTATATCTAGGATGAACAGAACTAGAAAGTGGAAATACGGGTATGACAAAGAGCATGATATTGTTGTTATATCTAAAACTGGGAAAATAGGTGAAATATACGAGATATATGGTTTTAGAATAGCCCTTCCTCTTGCTCCTAAGAAAGTCCACTCTTTGAGTGGTGTTACTAAAGAGCAAAAGTGGAGCGTTATAGAGCTCCCTAAGGAGCTTTCTAAAATAAAGAGTGTGATAGAGTGGGACAGTTATCCAGATTCATTTAAGGAGCACTGGGTTGAATATATAGATGAGGAGTTTAGGCGTAGGGAAGAGGGTTTTTGGTTTAAAAACAAAGGAGTTGATACTTATGTAACGGGAGCTAATTATATGTATTTGCAATGGGCTAAAACTGATATTGGTCACCCAGATTTCCGTGAGTCAAATAGATTATATCACTTATTTTGGGAAGGTTGTAAGGCTGACGATAGATGTTACGGTATATGTTACCTTAAGAACAGACGTTCTGGATTTTCTTTCCAAGCGTCTAACGAATTAGTTAATTTAGCTACAATTACGAGTGATAGTAGATATGGTATACTATCTAAGACTGGACCAGATGCAAAGAAGATGTTTACAGATAAAGTAGTGCCAATAAGCGCTGGTTATCCATTCTTCTTTAAACCCGTACAAGATGGTATGGATAGACCAAAAACAGAACTTAGTTATAAGATACCAGCTAGTAAGCTAACCAAAAAGAAAATGCAATTTGACA
>Ga0098056_1001259_pt1 | contig 10253 bp, 16 predicted proteins | sample 17BtaG_FD_92583 | JGI IMG/M metagenome (GOLD analysis project Ga0098056, IMG submission 92583) | Marine viral communities from the Subarctic Pacific Ocean - 17B_ETSP_OMZ_AT15314_CsCl metaG | ecosystem: Environmental > Aquatic > Marine > Oceanic | place: Subarctic Pacific Ocean | collected...
TGACACACGCAGTTTCCTTGAACGTTCAATGTGTTACCACTTTGGCAGACGCTACTTATACTGGACAAATCAAGATAGTTGTTGTAACTAACATATCTTCAACAGCTTCTGTTGCGATGACAACTACACTTGGTGCTGGTACAACTTATACTTTCCAAACAATAGGGGAAACTCTAACTGTTCTATGGACAGGAGCAGCATGGGCAGTATTGAGTGTTGGTACTAACGCAACTGTTACCAACTATACAAGTCTTACTACTATCGATATTACATAATATTGATATAAGACATATTATAATCCCAAGCAGATAATTTCTGCTTGGGGTATCTTGAAATATTAATTAAGTGAATAAAAATGAAACTCAATAAAATAAAAGAAAAGCGAAAAGAACTCGAAGCGAAGTTTGAAGAACTCCAAAAAGCTAGAGTGAATACTGAACAAAATCTGAAATTAATTAACGATGACTTACTCACTCTAAGAGGTGCGGTTCTTCTTTGTAACGAATTTATAGAGATAGAAGAACCACCAAAAGACAAAGAACCCAAACCCCTCTTTCCAGAAAAAGAAGTGGTTGTTAACGATTTAGATAAAGAAGAAAATAATGGCTGATAAAAGAATAGCGGAGTTAAATGCTCTAACTGCAACTGCAAATACTGACCTCACATTGGTTTCGGATACTTCTGCTTCGGAAACCAAAAAAATAACAATCGAAAATTTATTCCAGACAGTTCCTACTTATCTTGGATTAGCAGTTACTCCCGCCACAGTCACAAGTGGTGTGATAGATGTTACAACTCCAATTACTTTTATTTCCACAACAGGAACACAAGCATATACACTTGCAGCTGGAACTGCTGGTCAGATTAAAATGTTGGTATGTACCGTTGCTGCCAGTACTCCTGTGGGGGTTGTTACTCCTGCAGCATCAGCTAATGATGGATATAATACTATTACCTTTAAAGCAGTTGGTCAGACAGCAACATTATTATATGTTAATTCTGGATGGATGATTCTAGCTTTGGGTAGTACATCCGCTGGACTAGCAAGTGGAACTGTAGGGCCTATCACTGCATAACATTTTTGTTAGAGTTTGGTAAAATGAATTTATTTGATGATTTGAATGATAAGAACTATCTCATGTTTGCTATGAAATATTATGACAATCGACAATGTACTTCTGTTGAAGAATTTCACGAAGACTTGAATAAAATCAAGTATGTCAAAAGACTCTTCAATCGTTTTCTTGATACTGGTGAACTGAGAACTGTTTTGATTCTCAATCATTTGATTGTTATCTATAATGTGTTTGAGAATGAAGCTGCAACTCGTATGTTGTTCTTTAGAGTGGAAAATAAGTTTCATTCAATCCTCAAACCATTTTTGATTTTTTTAGACAGATTGCCTAATGTAATAAAAGGAATAGATGGTGCGGACATTCAAACAAGTCATATACCCTTGAATGAAACTACCATCAAAGAACTAAGGAAGATAGAATAGTATTATGGGAATAATCTCAGGAATTGGAAACATATATTTCGTTTATCAGTTTATCAAGAAACTGGTAACACCATTTGAAAAGACAGATGCCTTTAAATTGGGCATCATTGACGAAAAAGGAAAAATTCTCAAGAAACGAAGAGACCTAGAGGGGTCTAAAGAAAAAGATGCTTATACTCTTTCTGATACTTTAGTTTGGAACATTAAGAAATTAATAGGAAAAGTTCCAGGCGGTAAATCGAAAATTGCATCTTATGCTGCAGCACTTTTCCTTATCAAAGAACAAACAGGGGAATATAGGATTGATGATGAGGAATTGGAGTTACAATTTTTTGACCAGTTTGAAAAAATGTACAATGGGGATTTAGAATTTGAATCTACCACTTTAAATAGATTACAAAGAACGTTGGATGAGGATTCACCAACTACAACAACTGGTGGTATGGCTTACAGAGACAAACCATTAGATTTAGGAAAACCACCTAAAGGATTAGTGAAGAAAAAATTTGGTGGTATAGATGTGTTTGGTGTAGACACATCTCTTTTTGGAAGATCACTACTTGGCAAGAAAAAATACGGAAGGTATAAGTCATATGTTGGTGAAGATGATATTGGAAAATATATTACAGCATGGGCGAGAAAGTATCCGAAGAAACCCATTATAGTAATGGATTCTGCTACTGGATGTATGCAATACCTTAGACACGGAAAATAATTATGTTAAAATTTAAAGAATATTTGCAAACATATGCAGATGATTCAATTGAACAAGTGATGGATGCGGAATGGATTCATAAATCAAGAACAACTTGGAAAGCCGTTGATAACGATGATAATCAAATTGAGATACATAACAATGGTCACGACCCTGAGTTGAATGGAGAATCGTGGACAGTTCATAATACCACTTTTGCTCCAAAAGCTTTTGCTTATTTTTGCAAAGAATTCATTCAAGAAGTACAACCATCGGAAGTGTTACATGGCAGAACAAGAATCTATTCTAAAACTTAATACGGAAATCAATACTTTAAAAATAAAAGACGAATACAGAACTAAAGAGCTTGATGCTCTAATGAAGAAGTTAGATACTTCTACTAGTAAACTTAATGATTTGTCTGAAAATATTGGTAGGTTATTGACTGCTCAAGATGTCAATAAAATGACAGATAATGAATTCAGAGAAGAGATGAAAATTCTCCATTCTCGTATTGGTGATCTTCAAGATAAAATGAATCAGATGGTTGATAAGACCGAAACCCGAATGAATTCCGATATCAATCTAATTTACACAAAGTTAGAATCCCTTGAACGTTGGAGATGGATAACCATAGGTGCAGCAACTCTTGTTGCATGGTTATTGACACACGTTATCCCCAAAGTGATATCCTAGAAATGAATTGACATTTTCAGTTCAGCGTGTTATACTTACTGTATAACAATTAATAGAGAATTATATTATGCCTTCTTACATCGACACAAAATATGTGAACCTTCTATCTTCACGGCTTCTCCTTTTCAAAAGAAAAAATAACGGATTGTATAATTTCCGTTGTCCTTTTTGTGGTGACTCTCAAAAAAGTAAAACCAAGGCTCGTGGTTATTTCTACCAAAGAAGAACAGACTTATTCTTTCGGTGTCATAATTGTGGCCAGAGCAGTACATTCTCAAATTTCCTCAAACAATTTGATGGGGAAACCTATAAGGAATATGCTCTTGAAAGATATAAGGAAGGGATTACAGGAAAGGGCCACAATACTCCTGACCCAAAGATAGATTATGAACAGCCCAAATTCCATTCAAAGATAGAATTACCAAAAATCAGCGATTTGGATGATGACCATTTTGCTAAGACATACTTGGTGAATCGTTCTATTCCGCCTCAATTTCTGAATTACCTATATTATACAGATGATTTTAAAACGTTTGTCAAAAAGATGACAAAACGAGATTATGACTTGAGTGAAAATGAACAGAGAATTGTTATTCCCTTCTTTGATAAAGACAAGCAACTAATTACATTTCAAGGCAGGGCATTTACCAATACCAAGCTCCGATATATAACTATTAAGATGAACGAAGATTCATCTAAAATATTTGGATTGGATCGATTGGATTTGAAAAAACAATTCTATATAGTTGAAGGGCCTTTCGATTCTATGTTTCTTGAAAATAGTATTGCTATGGCTGGTTCAGATATCGGTTTCAAAGGGAATGATGATATTAAGAAAGCGATGGATGAACACAAAGGAACACTAATATTTGATAATGAGCCTAGAAACAAAGAAATCATATCCAAGATGGAAAATGCGATAAACAAGGGTTGGAATATTTGTATCTGGCCAGACTCAGTTGCTTGTAAAGACATCAACGATATGATTCTTTCTAGTATCAATGAAACAAGAATACTCGACATCATAAATAAAAATACATTTAAAAATCTACACGCAAAAACTCACCTAGCACTATGGAGAAAGAAATGACCGTACCCGATCCCGAAAGATTACCAACTCAATACCAACAATTTATTCATTTATCAAGATATGCGAGATGGGATTATGAGAAGAAACGGAGGGAAACATGGGGCGAAACAGTAAATCGGTTTTTTCAATTTTTTCAAGAACACCTCAAGGATATGTGTAAATATGATTTGGAAAATGGAGAATTAGAAAAACTAAAAAAAGAGGTAATGTCGTTGAATGTTATGCCTTCAATGCGATGTATGATGACTGCTGGGGAAGCACTTAGAAAAGAGAATATCGCTGGATACAATTGCTCTTATGTAAAGATTGACAATCCTAGATCATTCGATGAAATCCTTTATGTTCTTATGAACGGAACAGGAGTTGGATTTAGTGTAGAGGCAAACTATGTATCCCAATTACCAGAGATAGCAGAAGAATTTCATCAAACTGATACAACCATTGTCGTAGCAGATTCCAAATTGGGATGGGCAAAAGCATATAAAGAATTACTCAGTTTGTTGTGGAGTGGTCAAGTTCCACAATGGGATTTGTCTAAAGTAAGAGAAGCGGGAACACCTCTCAAGACATTTGGGGGAAGAGCATCTGGCCCAGAACCACTAGATGACCTATTTCATTTTTCGACAAAAATATTTCAAGATGCAGCTGGTAGAAAACTAAAACCAATTGAATGTCACGATATTGTTTGTAAGATAGCAGCTATTGTTGTTGTAGGTGGTGTTCGCCGTTCAGCACTTATCAGTTTGTCAGACCTCAACGATGGTGAAATGAGGAAAGCGAAATCTGGTCAATGGTGGGAGTATAACGGACAAAGAGCACTTGCTAATAATTCAGTAAACTACAAAGAGAAACCAAATGTGGGAACTTTTATGAGAGAATGGAATTCGCTTTACGATTCCAAATCTGGTGAAAGGGGAATGTATAATGGTGCTTCAGCAAAAGCACAAGTATCAAAATTAAATGAAAGAGAGAAAGATGAAAATCAAGAGTTCATTAAAAGGAGAGAGCCCAGAGAAGATTTTGGAACTAATCCATGTAGCGAAATTATACTCAGAAGTAGAGAATTTTGCAACTTATCAGAATGTATTGTCAGAAGACATGACACTCCCGAATCTCTTGCTGAAAAAGTGCGGATTGCGACTATCCTTGGCACATTTCAATCCACCCTCACAAACTTCAGATATCTTACTAAAGAATGGGAAAGAAACTGTTCAGATGAACGATTACTTGGTGTCTCGCTCACCGGCATTCTAGACAATCCGCTTACGAGTGGTAGGAAGAAAGGATTAGATGAACTTTTACAAGACCTTAGAAAAGTTGCTGTGGAAACGAACAAAGAGTGGGCGGATAAATTGGGTGTTAACAGAGCGGCGGCAATTACTTGTGTTAAACCTTCTGGCACTGTTAGTCAGCTTGTTGATAGTGCTAGTGGTATTCATGCCCGGCATAGTGAATACTATATTCGGACAGTAAGGGCCGACAACAAAGACCCTCTTTGTAAAATGATGAAACAAAATGGTTTTCCAAACGAACCCGATGTGACTAAACCAAATCATACTACTGTTTTTTCCTTTCCAACACAAAGTCCAAAAGGTGCAATATGTAGAACAGATATGACAGCAATAGAACAACTAGAATTGTGGTCAACATACCAAGAACATTGGTGTGAACACAAACCTTCTATTACTGTTACAGTTAAAGAAGATGAATGGCCAGAAGTTGGTTCATGGGTATGGAATAACTTTGATGATATTAGTGGAATTTCTTTTCTTCCATTTAGCGACCACACATATCGTCAAGCACCTTACCAAGATTGTACTAAAAAAGAATATGATGAAATGGAAAAGTTAATTCCTAGAGATGTTGATTGGTCAAAACTATCTGAATTTGAACAACAAGATTTTACAGCTGGCTCTCAAGAACTTGCTTGCTCTTCTGATGGGGGGTGTGAGATTGTAGATATATAGAATCATAATGTAACTTATTAATTTGGAGCGAAATGGAAGACGTAGTAGAAATAGATGAGGATTGTACCGCTTGTGGTGCTTTGTATTCAGTAACATTTGATATTAGTGAATTGAGGGGAGAGACCAGAGAGGATACTGCTAGACATTGTACATTCTGTGGTATATTAATGGAGCCGTATTACGATGAAGAAGATATGTGAATATGTCGCAGGGATAGATTATTCATTGACTTCACCAGCTGTTTGTGTGGGAAAACTTGTTGATGGTGAATTGAAATTTGAAAATTGTAAGTTTCATTTCATTAAGAAGAATCAATCTCACGAATCTTTTGATAATTTTAGAGCTTATGATTATCCTAAATACTCAGATGAGATAGAAAGATATGTAAGACTTGCAGAATGGGCAATTGAGTGTATTCGCTGGTTCAATGGTAGAGCGAAACACGTTTACTTGGAAGATTATGCTTTTGCTGCGACAGGAAGAGTTTTCAATATTGGAGAGAATACTGGAATACTCAAACAACAACTCAAACAAAGTGGATTTCTTTTTACAACGATTCCACCCACAGTAATTAAAAAATTTGCTACAGGAAAAGGAAATGCTAATAAAGAATTGATGTATGAAACATTTTTAGAAGAAACTAATATTGATTTACAAAGCCGTCTATCACCAAAGTCAATCAAAATTACTAATCCTGTTTCAGATATTATAGATTCATATTATATTTGTAAGACAGGGTTACTCTAACTAGGAAAGTTATGTTACCCCAAACGACATCTAACTACCCATATTTAATCGAAACAAGCAACAAACAAATCCAGAAATATACTAAAACAGAAGCAGATCAAGAAGCAGAAAGAGTTCAAGAAACTGGAACTGATGTAGAAGTATTTCATCGTGGACATCTTCTATATCGATTGAGTGGAAAATTTCAAGGAACTCTATTTTAATAAAAAACTTGACAATGTTGTCAGGAGTTGTTATACTTATATTATATAAATGAAATGAGAAAATTATGAGCATGATGAAATTCGATGACTCTAAGATAAAAGAGATCAGAGAAAGAAAAGAAAAAGGTTTACCACCACTTCCTTCTACTAATGATGTGGTTATTGCTTCAAAGGATGCAAAGGGCGGTAGTGAACTAATTTATGAAAGAATCAAGGAGAGAGTGCCTGAAGACCTCTGGAACTACTTTCAAATCATTCTTTCAAGAGTTCGTGATTATGAAGACAAACCAAAAATCCTATGGTTTCAAGACACATCTAAAGACCCCGAAGTTCAATTCCTAAAAGAAAAATCTTATAGAGACAAGTTTGAACGATTTGTATTTCCTTCCGATTGGTCTCTTGAAAAATATCATCTTGATCTTGGAGTGGAATATGAGAAAAGTGTCGTTCTTAAAAACGCCATTACTCCCATTCCAGTTCACACGAAACCCAAAGACGGCCCAATAAGATTAGCATATATTTCTACTCCACACAGAGGATTGGATTTGTTGATTGGAGCATTTCGTGCAATGAAATTAGAGAATGTAGAGTTGGACATATATTCTAGTTTTAAGATTTATGGGTGGGAAGAAAAGGATTCCGAATATCAACCTTTATATGATGCTTGTTTGGATACACCGAATGTCAATTATCATGGCACAGTATCCAACGATGAAATTCGAGCAGCATTACAACAAACACACATTTTAGCATATCCGAACATATACCAAGAGACAGCGTGTATTTCGGTGATTGAAGCGATGAGTGCTGGTTGTGTAGTTGTCTGTCCGAACCTTGCAGTCTTACCAGAAACGTGTGCTAACTTTGCTTGGATGTATGGATATGTTCAAGACAAGACCGAACACGCTAGGAAGTTTTCCTATGTTCTGAAAGATGCAATTGACAGTTTTTGGCAAGGCCCAGTTCAGGCTGGTCTTGGATTCCAGAAACAATATTTTGATATGCACTATGACATTGATACTACCGCTAAGCAATGGGAAATGATGTTAGAGACTATCAAATCAAACATTGAATATTCTAAACAAAAAAAATAATTATGGCAAAGAAAGTGAAAGTAGAAAGAGAACCTATGAAGGTTAAACGTACTCGTAAGATTACTGAGGAACAGCGAGAGGCGCTTCGTGAGAGAATGAAACTCATGAGAGCGAAGAGAGCTCCTTCCGAATATAAAAATGTCAGCAAAATGGTAATGAGTTTACCAGATGATGATACATATTCTTTCAAGAACATTAAAGCATGGATTAAACACAACAAAGAGATGGTTGCTGCCCTCAATGGTCAAGCAAGAAGTAGAAGTGCTACAGATAAAGAACGTAGAACCTCAGAAATTTCCGCGGCTTCCAAGAAAGCATATATTCGCTATATGGAACATTATCTGAAAACAGGAGATTGGATTTCTATGTTTTCGGGCCAAGATGAAGAACATAAAGTAGTTCCTAGATGTGTTGCGATGGCATATTACGCTGACGGAACTCCTAAGAGGTCTGTAGGGGTATTCTATCCAGATATTAATACTGTGTGGACAAAGAACATGAACGAAACGGAACATGGAACATCACATGAATACGTTCCAAAAATCAAAAAAACTGTTGCAATGACAGATAAGCAATTTATAGGAGAAGTATAATATGGCTGAACATAATGTTATCGAAACTCTTGAGATGGTTGATGAGGCTAAAACAAGAGAAGAGAAAAGAGATATCCTCAAGAATAGAGCTAACTATGCAACTCAAGCATTGTTACAATTGAACTTTCATCCAGATGTTAAGTGGCACATTCCGAAAGGTTCACCACCATATACACCAAGTCAGGAAGCGGATTCTGTTGATGGTGCTTTACATTTTGAGGTGAAAAAATTAGATTACTTTGTCAAGGGTGGTGGACATGAACTTTCTATGCTCAAGCGTGAATCGATGTTTGTTCAATTGTTGGAAAGAGTTGACCCAAAAGATGCTAAATTATTGATAGCTGTCAAAGACCAAAATCTGTCTTACAAGGGATTGTCTTACAAATTGGTCAGAGATGTATGGCCAGAGTTGCTCCCCGAAGTCGAAGAAATGGAGGATGTAGAGGTGGAAGTTGAATCAAAACCCAAGAAAAAATCAAAGAAAAAGTAGTTGTAGAATATTAAAAGTATATAAATATAACTACAAGTTTGGTTGAGATTGATTTTTCATGTATTTTATTGAACTGATTGAATAACCAAAAAAGGATACAAGTATGGTAAAAATAGTAAGGGTGTTCCTTGCTTTATTTGCTACACTATGGTATACTACTTCATCTATTAATAGTAACGCGCCATCTCAGATATGGAAACCTGAAGAGATAGAAAGAATTCTCAATCAAAAGGTTGTGAATGTGTCGCCACAATACTATTATAAAACCCCCGAACCAACAACTAGATATTCATTGAAAGACGTAGATTGTCTAGCAAAAAATATTTATTTTGAGGCGGGTGTGGAGAGTACAGCAGGGAAACTCGCAGTAGCAAACGTTACGATTAATCGTAAACTCAACAAAAGTTACCCTAATACCATTTGTGGTGTAGTTCAAGAAGGCATTCATTATTATAGTGCTAAGTTAAATGATCATGTTCCTGTGAGAGATAGATGTCAATTTTCGTGGTATTGTGATGGCCGTTTGGATATTCCAAACGAAGGTAGAACATGGAATTCTGCACAAGCACTTGCGGTAAAAGTACTTGATAGTCACTATGAAGACAAATTGATAGACATAACAGATGGTGCTACTCATTATCACGCTAATTGGATGGAAACATATCCAACGTGGAGTAAGCAAAAAAAGATTATGGCTTCTATCGACAGACATATTTTTTATAGAAAACATTGATTTTTTGACGAATTGACTTGACAAATATCTCACTTTTCTGTATAATAGTATATGAAAAGTGAGAAATGTTTAATTTTAATAGAGATTGAAAATGAAAAAGTTACTATTGACAACAAGTTTTTTAGCACTACTATGTTCAGCTTCTGCTGCAGAGACAAGAACAGAAATCATTACAGAAGAAGTCTGTCATGCTATAGCAGGATGTTGGGTTGACACTACAACTGGTGAGTGTCCAGATTGTGTAATGGAAACACGAAAAATTGTTATCGAAAATAAAGTTATAGTGGAAACAATAATGCCAACTATCAAAAAAGTTGCTTTAGAAGTACCTAGTTCCTATTATAATTACGGATACCCTACACTTGCTGGAATGAATGTATTAACAACTCCATTTATTCACAATTAATCTAGTTACTATATAATATATTAGACAAATAACAACAGGAAA
>Ga0098056_1001265_pt1 | contig 10245 bp, 5 predicted proteins | sample 17BtaG_FD_92583 | JGI IMG/M metagenome (GOLD analysis project Ga0098056, IMG submission 92583) | Marine viral communities from the Subarctic Pacific Ocean - 17B_ETSP_OMZ_AT15314_CsCl metaG | ecosystem: Environmental > Aquatic > Marine > Oceanic | place: Subarctic Pacific Ocean | collected 2015-01-18
AAGAATGGAATGGGATAAGTTGGGTTAATAGTTGTAATATGATTACAGCAAGAAAAGATTTAGGCTCAGCAGGAACACAAAATGGAGCATTAGCATTTGGAGGGTCAACTCCTACTATAAGCTCAACTTTAACAGAAGAATATACAAAAAGTGATATAGTACCATATACAACTTGTGTATGGTCAAGTGGTGCTGGAAATATATTTAATAAAAGTGGTGGTAAAGGTGCTGGAGATGCAAATGCTGCTTTATCATTTGGAGGTCATATAACTCCTACTAGAGTAGCTTGTACAGAAGAATTTAGTGGTACAAATTGGTCAGTAGGTGGTGCTATGATTAATGCTGTGGGTAATGGTGGTGGAACAGGTACCCAAAATGCTGCTCTAGCAGCAGGTGGTGAACCAGCAACTTGTACTAAAGCAGAGGAATATAATGGCTCAACTTGGGCTGCAGGTGGAAATTTAAGCCAGGGTGGATATGGTAATGCAACTTTAGGAACACAAAATTCTGCTATAAACTTTGGTGGTAACTATACAGGTAAAAAAGCAGAAACTTATAATGGTTCTTCATGGTCAACAATATCTGATATGAATTGTTGTAGAAGAGCTTCTGGTGGGGGAGCAGGAACATCAAATGCAGCTATAGTATTTGGTGGTAGATGTTATACAGCACCAACCACTTGTCAACTAACACTTTCAGAAGAATGGAATGGTTCCTCATGGTCATTCGGAGGATCATACACAACTGCAGCAAGTGATGGTGTGGCTGGTGGAACAACTGTAAGTACAGCTTTATCAACTGGTGGATATAACCCATCAAATCCTACTGGTACATTCCAAACAGAATTATATAATGGTACATCATGGTCGGCAGGTGCAAATGCATTAAATGTTATAAAACAAGCATCAGGAAATTCTATTGGTAATAGTGCTTTTGCCGTAGGAGGAAACCAATCTCCAGCTTCTCCAGCAGAGCACAATAGATCACAATTTTATAATGCAGTATGTTCGGCAACAATGTGTAATACTATAGGAATATGGTCAACATCTGCTAATATGCCCGCTGTAAAAGCTGGTGGTAATAATATGGGGTTTGGGACACAAACAACATTAACAGCAACTGGTGGATCTACACCTTCAGTATCAGATGTTACATTTGAATATAATGGTTCAGCTTGGGCATCAGGTGGAGCTCTAATTACTGGCCGTATTCAGGCAGGTGGAGCAGGAACTCAAAATGCAGGACTTATAGCTGGTGGATCACCTGCAGCACCTTATGATGGATTAACTAATACAGAAGAATACGATGGCTCAACTTGGGCAACAGGTGGAAGTATGGGAACAGCTAGATGGAATGTTTCAAGTGCTAATCAAGGTACACAAAATTCCGCATTTATAATGGGAGGTAATCCTAGTACAGCAACAATGACATGTAGTGAAACTTATAATGGTACATCTTGGTCAAGTTCAGGTGCTATGCCAAATAATGTTAGTAATAAAGGTGGAGGTGGAACTGCAAATGCAGCAATAGTAATGTCTAGTTCACCATCACCAAATTGTACAATGGAGTGGAATGGTAGTGCATGGAGTGCTGGTGCTAGTTTTAATGATAGTGGTTGTAGTTCTTATACTACAGCAACTGGTCCTAACTATAATTTCCTAAAAATGACAGGAAATCAGGTCGCTGTACCAGAGGGAATGCAATGTAATGTAGAAATTTATAATGGTAGTACTTGGAGTTATGGTACTATAAGACCTAGAAAAAGTAATAATTCATTTGGAGCAGGTACTGGTGCCGGTATGACATCTGGAGGTGGAATGTTTGGAACATGTAATAATGATGGGGTAGCACAAGCATTTACTTTTGAATACGATCATGTTACATCAGGAAATTGTATTGGTGCCTGGAGTGCAGGTGGTACTTTAATTAATGGAAGAAATAATCATGCAACAGCTGGTACTCAAAATGCAGCAGTAACTTATGGTGGACAAACTCCAACCCTTACTAATGCAACAGAAGAATATGATGGTACATCTTTTTCAGCAGGTGGCGCTATGAGTATAGCAAGAGATAATATGGGTAGAGGTGGAACACAAAATGCAGCATTAGCAGCAGGTGGTAGTACAGGAGGCGCAACTAATGCTACAGAAGAATATGATGGTTCATCATGGTCAGGTGGTGGTAATATGATTACGGCAAGAATAGCTCTTGCGGGAACAGGTTTACAAGATGCAGCAGTAGCAGCAGGTGGTAGAACTCCATCTGTAGTAACTTGTACAGAAGAATATAATGGTTCATCTTGGTCATCAGGTGGTAATTTAATTACAGGAAGACGTTCTTGGGAAGCAACTGGTACCCAAAATGCAACTGTTGCCTTTGGGGGATATTCTAATCCTACTTTTTATAATCTAACAGAAGAATATGATGGTACATCTTGGTCAGTAAGTAATCCTTTACTTAATTGTGTATGGACACAAGGAGCTGGAGGTACACAAAACGCTACTACAAGTTTTGGTGGTAGAAATCCTGGTGATGTTAGTAACGTAGAAGAATATGATGGTACAAATTGGTCAATGGGTCAACGTTTAATTACAAAAAGAGGTGAAACATCAGGAACTGGAACTCAAGAAGCTACATTAGCAATTGGTGGTATAAGTCCATCAGTTCTTTCATCATCTGAAGAATTTAGTTGTAATATTCTAAAAGGAGCAGGATTATCATTTAAAAGAACTGAAGTATCATTAAGTTAAAAAATATTTATAATAAATAATTAAATGGCAGAATTATTAAAATCATCAATAACAGGATCAACCACTGATACAGGATCACTTATAGTAAGTGGATCCTACCCTATTACTTTACCTCATATAAGTAGTGGATCAGGAGAAGTTTATTTAGGAAATGGTACATCTGATTTAGGTAAATCTAATCAATTTTGGTTTGATAATGGAGATAATTATGTAAAATATAGTGTTAATGGTTCATATCAGGTTGGAGCGTGGAGTGCGGGTGGTAATCTAATAGTTGCAAGAGCTCTTGGAACTGGAGCTGGTACACAAAATGCGGCATTATCTATGGGTGGAGGTCAAACCCCAAGTAATTTTTATACTTGTACAGAAGAATATAATGGTTCATCTTGGGCAGCAGGTGGTGCTTTAATACAAGGTAGATCAGGTACAGGTGGTGGTGGAACACAAAATGCGGCTTTTACAGCAGGTGGATGTAATACCTCTGTTGCTCAAAATTTAACTTGTACAGAAGAATATAATGGTTCATCTTGGGCAGCAGGTGGTGCTTTATCTGTTGGTAGATATGGTTTAGGAGGAGCAGGTACGCAAAATGCAGGAATAGTTTTTGCGGGTTATAATCCCCCAACAATGACAACTTGTACAGAAGAATATAATGGTACATCTTGGTCATCAGGTGGTGCTATAATTAGTGCTCGTAACTTTATGGCAAGTGGAGGAAGCCAAAATGCAGCTTTACTTGCAGGTGGTACTCCAGGAGCAAGTGATTCCCAAGAATATGATGGATCAGGTTGGTCAACAGGTGGTACTATGAATAATGGAAGAGATGGAGTAGGTCAAGGTTGTTTAGGTACACAAAATTCATCTTTAGTACATGGTGGTCAAATAAGTTCACCTGCTGCTACAACTTGTGTTGAAGAATATGATGGTACATCTTTTACAAATGTTAGTGCATTACCTTCAGCAAGAAGACAGGCAGGATCTGTAGGTACTCAAGACAGTGCATTAAGTGTCTCTGGTAGAGGAGTATCTCCAGCTCCAACTTATATTAGTAATACTGAAGAATATTCAAGACCATTTGTTCCCCCATTTTCATGTTATATGCCAAGTGCTTGGAGTGCAGGTGGACATATGATACAAGCTAGAATGAAATTAAGTGGAAATTCATCATCTATAGGTGCAGGTATAGTTATGGGGGGTTGTGCTCCGATTCCAATTAATGTACATTATGCTTGTACAGAAGAATATAATGGTTCATCTTGGTCAGCAGGAGGAACTATGATTAATGCTAGAGGATTATTAGGTGGTTTTGGAACACAAGATGCACAAGTTGCAGCTGGTGGTTCAACATCTATGCCTACCAACACATCTGACTTAACAGAAGAATATAATGGATCATCTTGGTCAGCAGCTACTGCTATGATTACTGCAATGAGGGAAATAGCAAGAGCTGGAACTACAGCACATGCCGGTTTAGTATTTACTGGAGGTAGTAATAAAACACAAGAATATGATGGTACAAATTGGTCAACAGGTGGTAATTTAATAACAGCAACAGTTAGTCCTGGTGGGTTTGGAGAAGCAAATGCAGCTGTAAAAATAGGTGGTGAAGCGGGTGCTCTTCAAACTTGTGTAGAACATTATGATGGTTCAACTTGGTCATCAGCAACAGCATACCCTCTCATAACTTGTGCTGTACAAGGTACTGGTACTCAAAATGCTGGATTAGCATTTGGTGGAGCTACTTTTCCATCTCCATCAGATCTTGATTTAGATAATGTTTATTTATATGATGGTCTTACATGGACTACAGATGCAAGTTTAAGTTGTGGAAGAGCAGTTGCAGCTGGAAATGGTACACAAAATGAGGCTTTTGCAGCAGGTGGTGTAGGTCCTGCTGTTTTAAATCTAACAGAAGAATATTCTAGACCATTTATTTGTACAAGTGATACATGTAATATAATCAACCCAGCTGCATGGTCAGCAGGTGGTGCTATGATAGTTGCAAGAAGATTAGCAGGTGGTGGTGGAACACAAAATGCAGCATTTGTAGCTGGTGGATATACTGGTGATAGAGTAACTTGTACAGAAGAATATAATGGGTCATCTTGGTCAGTAGGTGGTAATTTAGCACAATGTAGATCTAGTGTAGCAGGTGCAGGTACTCAAAATGCTGGTTTAGCATTTGGAGGTGAGTGGCCTGGTAATAATGATGCAGCTTGTACAGAAGAATATGATGGTTCATCCTGGTCAGCAGGAGGAGCTATGATTACGGGGAGACAAGGATTAGCAGGATATGGTTTACAAGATGCAGCATTAGCTTTTACTGGATGGAATGCTCCTACTGATAGGGCTTGTACAGAAGAATATAATGGTTCATCTTGGTCAGCAGGGGGTGCTATGATTAATGCAGGATCGGGTCAAGGTGGATTTGGTACTCAAAATGCAGGTACAAGAGTTGGTGGTGCAACTCCTGGAGGACAAGTTAGTTGTGTAGAAGAATATAATGGTTCATCTTGGTCATCAGCAACAGCAATACCTACAGTAAATGCAAATATGGGTAGTGCAGGTACTCAAAATGCAGGTTTAGTATTTGGTGGAGATTCAGCTGATGATGGGACATGTTCATATGATGGTACTAGTTGGACAGTTGAAAATAGTCTAATTACAGGAAGAAATGGTTTACCTCAAAACTGTATGGGTACTCAAGATGCAGCTTTAGCTGCTGGTGGTAGATCTCCTAGTCTTGTAACTTGTACAGAAGAATATACTGCATCTAGCACCCCAAGTTTTTATAACTATGCAACTTGTATACGTTGTTTAACAGGTGACATAACATCATTATAAGATAAAATATTTATATATAAAGAATAATAAATGGCTAAATTAAATCAAACCTCAATTACTGGATCATTTATAGTATCTGGATCTACTATATTAATGCCTAATTTAACAGGAAGTGTTGATAGTGGTTCTTCAGGCCAACTGTGGATTGATGATTCACCAGGTTTATATATGAAATTTACTAAAAATTTTTCACTAGCAGCTGGAACTTTTAGTGTAGCTTCAAGTATAATAAATGCAAGATCTAGTGGTGGTTCTGGTGGTACAACATCCGCTGGATGGATAGCTGCTGGAAATAATGCTCCTAGTTCAACTGCTCAAACTGCCACAGAAGAATATAATGGCTCAGATTGGTCAGTAGGTGGTGCTGTAATAACAGGACGTTTTGGTGCAGGTGGAGCAGGTACTCAAAATGCAGCTCTTTTATTTGCGGGGTACAATGGTGCAGCAAGATCTTGTACAGAAGAATATAATGGTGATTCATGGTCATCAGGTGGTAACTTAATTACTGCTCGAGAAAGGCCTGGAGGAGGTGGAACACAAAATGCAGGATTAGCAATAGGTGGAGATGGTACAACCTGTGTAGAGGAATATGATGGCTCAAATTGGGCAACAGGTGGTGCTTTAATTAATGGAGGTAATGCACTGATGGTAGGATGTGTTGGAACACAAAATGCTGGTTTAGCATTTAGTGGTCAATCCAGATTAGCATGTACAGAAGAATATAATGGTACTTCTTGGTCAGTAGGTGGTGGTATGATTTTTGGAAGACATTTTGTAGCATCCGCAGGTGTTCAAACTGCTGGTTTAGCAATGGGTGGATATAATTCTGGAGCATTAACTTGTACAGAAGAATATGATGGTACCGTTTGGGCAGTATCTTCAGCTACTCTTCCTGTAGCAACATCTGGTGCTGGAATGGGTATTGGAGTTCAATCCTCTGCTTTAATAGCAGGAGGAGATAATGGTACTAATTCATTTACTTGTGTACACGAATACACACGTGCTGCAACTAACCCATTCTCATGTAGTTATCCTTTAACTGCATGGACTACTAGAATGTCCCTTACTGTACCAAGAGCCTCAACGGCGGGAGCAGGAACAACTGATGCGGCTGTAGTTTTCCAAGGAACTAATGGTTCAAAATTAACATGTACTGAAGAATTTGATGGTCACACATGGGTCGCTGGTGGCGCTGTACCTAATGCTCACCAAACTATAGCAGGTACAGGTACTCAAAATGCAGCTTTATCAGTTGGTGGTAAAACTGTATCTGGTGATGTATTTGAAAAATGTACTTTTGAATATGATGGCTCATCTTGGTCTAAGGGTGGTAATTTGATTAAAGGTAGATGTGCAGCTGGTGCTGCAGGTACACAAAATGAAGCTGTTGCTTTTGGTGGATATTCTCCTTATTTAGATAACACAGAAGAATATAACGGTTCATCTTGGTCTAATGGTGGTGATTTAATTACATCAAGAGTAGATCCTGGAGCAGCAGGAACACAAAATGCAGCTTTAGCAATTGGTGGTTCATCACCTGGTGGAAGATTAGATGATACAGAAGAATATAATGGTACATCATGGTCTACTGGAGGAAATTTAATTACATGTAGAACAGGTGTATCCTCAGCAGGATTACAAAATGCAGCAATAGTATATGGAGGTTCAAATCCAGCATCAGGACGACTTACATGTGTAGAACTATATAATGGTACAGCTTACTCAGCAGGTACAGCTAAAATAACGGCAATAAATTTTGGTGCTGGTCATGGAACACAAACATCAGCATTTAATGCTGGTGGTTATTCTCCAGCTTCACCAGGAGATGCAATTGTAGGTACAACAGAGATATATAATGAACAATCAACTATTTGTACAACCTCAGGATGTACTTTCCCAGGTTCATGGAGTGCAGGTGGTGCTTTAATTACGGCAAGACATTATGCAGCTGCGGCTGGAACCCAAAATGCTGGATTAGTATTTGGTGGAATTGGAGGTTCTAACTTATCATGCACCGAAGAATATGATGGTTCTGCTTGGGCAGCAGGTGGTGCTTTAATAACAGCACGTTGTATGGGTGGGGGAACTGGTACTCAAAATGCTGGATTAGCATTTGGTGGTGCAACCCCAACAACATTATCATGCACCGAAGAATATGATGGTTCTGCTTGGGCAGCAGGTGGCGCTTTAATTACAGCTAGATGGGCTGGAGGTAGTGCAGGAACTCAAAATAGTGGTCTTTTTTTTGGTGGTAGTCCTAGCCCAGCTAAATCAGAGACAGAAGAATATAACGGTACATCTTGGTCAGCAGGTGGTGCTTTAATTACAGCAAGATTTTTAATAGGGGGGTTTGGAACTCAAAATGCAGCTGGAGCAGCTGGAGGAGGTACTCCTACTAGATTATCAAATACAGAAGAATATGACGGTTCATCTTGGTCAGCAGGTGGTGCTTTAATTCAGGCTAGATCTATTCAGGGATCAACAGGTACCCAAAATGCAGGAATAGTATTTGGTGGAGGAGAACCTTCCGTTTCAAATAAAACAGAAGAATATAATGGCTCAACTTGGTCCTCAGCAGCTACTATGATTGATGCTAGAGAAGACGGACAAACAGGAATGGGGAGTCAACATGCAGCCTTAACAGCTGGTGGAGTTAAATCTTATCCTGCATCAACTAGTTGTACTGAAGAATATAATATTGGAACAGGTCTATACAATTTTATAAAAGAAACAAAAAGACTATCATAATTTAAACTCAATTAATATTTATATTAAACATTTAAAAATATATTAAAAATGGCTTATTACACAACAGCAAATACAGGTAAAGGATTTATTACACACGCTGATAATGAATCAGCACACGTTTCAGGTTATCCTGGTGACGTTTGGGTAACTGAAAATTCAACTTGGGCAACTAGAGTTGGCGCTACTGAAAAAACACAAGCAGAAGCACAATTATTAGTGGATGCAGCAGTATCTGGTTCTTATCATAAAATGGGACCTTTAAGTGGATCTGCAGTATCAGGAACAATAGTTCTTCCATAATTTATTTGGATATTCAAAACATATTCATTATATTATAACCCAATAAAAAAATAAAGTTACAAACATATGTCAGAAAATAATAAAGATACTCAAGATCTAGCCATAACGGATGATCTTAAACCTGTTCTTTCGGTTTTAAAAGAAAAAGATGCCCAAGCTATAGTTGCTCTTAGAGAAGAGTTAACTGATACTTGGACCAAAAAACAAATATTCCGTACTGAAACAGAAATGAGAATTTCAGTACTTAATGATGGTAAACATCCAACTCAAGCCTCTAAATACTGGCAATCAGTAAGAGAACAAAATGCTATGTTTGAAGCTCTTATGGGACTATCCTTTGATTTAAGAAGACAAGAAATTAAAAGACTTAAATTAGAGAAAAAAATGAATAAAGCTCAGAATGAGGGTGATGAGTTAAAACAAATGGAACTCCAAGTTGATTTAGATGAAAATTTATATGGTAGGGCTAATATGGAACAAGTAGCTCAAGATAGAGTTAGAGAATTAAATACTTGGTCTAAAATAAAATCTGAATTAGAAGATGGATCTTTTGATTCTGAAAATGTTAATACACACCAAGCTGAATCTTACAAACATACCTTAAATAATAGAGTAAAAGCATTAGGTCCAAATGCAGGTCCAGCTGAAGTAGTTAATGCAGTAGGTCCACTTCAAACAGTACAACGTTTACAAAAAGAAGACGGACAATTACTTGATTTTAAAGAAGCTAAACTACAATTAACCCAAGGCCAACAAGAAGAACAACAACCAGAATAATAATAGTAAATGTTTATTTACCGAAAAGAAGGTGCATTATCACCTGAGTTATGTAACTCTTTTATAGAGAGCTTTGAAGCATCAGATGAAAAACAACCTGGTATTCTATTTGGTCCTAAAGGAGAATCTTCTACCAGTGGTAAAAGATCAACTGATCTTACATTTCATCCTGGTTATTTAAAGGATAAAACTTGGAGCCCCTTATTAAACCCATTAATTGATATAGTTAATAATTCATCGTATCATTATTCTAATAGATACATAGATGCTTTTCAAAAATTAGATGGTTTTAGGATAGATTCTTATTTTAATATGCAACGTTATCTTCCTAATGAAGGCTTTTCAAGCTGGCATTGTGAAAGAGCAGGTTTAAAACATTCTAATAGAATATTAGTATGGATGGTTTATCTTAATGATGTAACTGACGGGGGTGAAACAGAATTTTTTTACCAAAGACATAGTGAAGAACCAAAACAAGGTAAATTATTAATTTGGCCCTCAGATTGGATGTATTTACATAAGGGTGTTATATCACCTACTCAGACTAAGTATGTATTAACGGGGTGGTTTACACATTTCTCTAATCCTAAAAACAACAATAAAAAAGATGTTTAATTTAAAAAACTACAACGACTTTACACCAACTTCAAATTGGAATTATTTTTCTTATTTTAAAAATGTATTTAATGATGAAATGATTAATAAATTAACCCAAGATGTTACTGCTAATTATGAATTTTCAAAAGGTAGAACAGGTGTTAAAGCATTAGGTACAGATACAGATTCATATAAAACAAATAATAGAGATATAGCTTATATTGGTTTA
>Ga0098056_1001270_pt1 | contig 10231 bp, 22 predicted proteins | sample 17BtaG_FD_92583 | JGI IMG/M metagenome (GOLD analysis project Ga0098056, IMG submission 92583) | Marine viral communities from the Subarctic Pacific Ocean - 17B_ETSP_OMZ_AT15314_CsCl metaG | ecosystem: Environmental > Aquatic > Marine > Oceanic | place: Subarctic Pacific Ocean | collected...
AAAGGCAGTATGCAATATGACCAGTATGGTCGTAAAAGAAAAGTATCTCATCTATACAAAAGTAAGAAAGCGAAACCAAATTTTGATGTACAGATGAAGAAAAGATTTAGAGATGTGAGTGATATACCTAGTATGCCTGTTGGAGAGTACAAAACTCCAGAGGACAACTCATACAAACAAGACATCAGTAAGCAGTATACAGTATCAATTGCTTACAACAAAGGTGCGTACCAAGTGATACCAAAGAAGGAGATAAAAGACATTGGCAAATAAAATATATGGAAACGGAAGACACTATGCAGTAGGCATGGAAGCAAATGGTAGTAAAATCAAAAGCATACAGTACCCGATTGACACAAAACCTAAGTACGAACACTGGGAGTGTCCAGCAAGGAACTGTAAACACATGACAATCTACCTAGAAGATGGAACAATACTTCGTGATGATGAACTTATACTGAAAAAGCAGTGGGATGCACTGCAGAAAGCAGAGAAGTTTATATCCGAAATCAGTGGAGGAGTGGCGTAATGAGTAAGATTAATGACTACGCTAAGTTCGTAGACCAGTGCACATCAGAAACCAGTAAAGATACGACCAAAATGTGTGATAGATTGGACAGATTGATGGGTGACCACACTATGTTTCAAGGGAAAGTAGTTGAGTGCGAAATCGACATGGCAAGATTGATGACTGCACTGATAGGAATGATGGCAGAGAGTGGAGAATTTGCTGAGATTGTGAAAAAGAAAGTATTTCAGAACGATACACAGTTCACAAACGACGAAGTTTTTCACATGAAAAGAGAGTTAGGTGACGTACTTTGGTACTGGGTTCAAGGATGTATAGCATTAGGATTCACACCTGACGAAGTAATGGACGAGAACATCAATAAACTAGAGAAGAGATATCCGAATGGTTTTGAAGTGATTCGTTCAGAAGTAAGAGCAGAGGGAGATATCTAATGCTTTTAACAGGAGAGTTTGATATACACATTATACAAGCATGTAACTTAAGTTGCAAGAATTGTTCTGTGTTAGACTTTAAATTTGGAGATGACCAAGAAGGGAAAAATGTAAACACGTTTATGACCTACGAAGAGGTTGTAAAACAGGTAGAATTGATTAAAAAGTGGGGATATCAACTAGAAACTCTTAAAATACTCGGAGGTGAGCCAACAACTCACCCCAAGTTTCCTGAAATCGTTGACTTTTTGCTAGATTCAAAGGTCGCCAAAGAGGTACATGTTAATACAAATGCTTTAAATATGACTGAAGAAGTAATTAGTGCATGTTCTAAGTTAGATAAAGTTCTAATTAGTATATATCCTATAGTAGATGTACACACTCCTATTCTATCAAAATGGAAAGAAAATGGCATGGTAAAAGAGTTTAAAAAGACACATTTAAGCGTAATATCATCATTTGAGAAGTTCGGAATACCACAAGAAGGTATAGAGTATACTCATAAAGGTAACTGGGAACAGTGCTGGACAAAGTATAATTGTAGAACTATTGTAGGAGAAACTATGTATCAGTGTAATGTGTCATACGCTAAAAGAGAAGAAGGCATGCACATTTCTGAGTGGGGAGATAGACTAGATACAATGCTAAACTTATGTGCAAAATGCCCGTACCCACCAGCATACGAACAATGGAGTAGTTTGAAACCTAAGAAGGATTACAGAAACCTTCACAAAGGTATCAAATTATGGGAAGATTATAACAATAAAATAAAAATTAAGGAGATTTAACATGGCAAATCATGTACACTTTACAATTCAAGTAGAAGGAATTGAAGATGAACAGTTCAATGAAGCAGTACTAACTGAGCAAAGAACTGTGAAAGATTATGAGGGCAACCCATATCAAACAACAGAATATGCAGAAATAGAAAATCAACCTTTCATGGAGAGAGTACATAAATCATTTGATAAAGATGGTCATCTAGAAAAATCCTATGACTGGTACTGTGACCAAGTAGGTGCTAAATGGTGTCACATTGAGGAATGCCAAGATAAGTTTATCGCTGGCTACAGTGCATGGAGACAACCACACGAATTAGTACTAAATGTAATAGAGTTCTACGCTAACAAGTACAATACTGAAGTGAGTGCAAGTATGACTTATGAAGATGAGTTCAGAAACTTCATGGGTAAGCAATACTATGGAAGTGATAACGCTGAAAGTGAGTGGGTTGCTTGGGACGGAGACTACAACGAGACTGATGCAGATGAACTCATGGCATCATTTAACGAACTATATCCTAGTATTGATACAGAACACGAAGACTTTGATTACTATGGAGAGTATAAAGTTGATGGAGAAACTATCTATCCAAACGAAGTGCTAGATGAAATAGCAGATAAGTTTTGGGAGGATTGCTAATGACTCAATATAACGATATAGTAGAAAAGCGACGTCTTTACCTAGAAGCAGAAGACTGGGGTAGTAAGATATGTCAACACTATTCCTGTAAAGGTGGTGGAGATATAGGATTTGGAGAAGGCTACTTTGTTTATTACAACAATGGAGCAGTACATAAAATGAACAAGAAAGGTTTTAGTATAGTACAAAACCCAATGTCAATTGAGGAGGTCATAGATGCGTATACTAGAAAAGATAATTAGTAGGTTTCTAGAGTGGTCATTCAAGAGAGAAGCAGCAAAACAATGGAGAAACAGAAATAATGGCAATTAATTACACACAAGACCAAGTAGAGTATATAGTAAACGAGTATAGATTAGAACCGACTAGAGAAACTGTGGAAGAATTAGCAGAAGAACTTAACAAGAGTGTGAAATCTATTATAGGAAAACTATCAAGAGAAGGAGTGTACAAGAAAACCGAGTACACAACCAAAGCGGGTGAGAAGCCAGTTACAAAGTTAGAGTTAGTACAAGAATTAACAGAGAAATTACAACTACAGGAATGGGAACTAGCAGGACTAGAGAAAGCACCCAAGACTGCATTAAAAGCAATATTAAAAGGAGTAGCAAATGAGAGTATGTAAATTAGTGAGAGCTGGAGAGAACATTCAGACAATAGACAAGCATGGAATGTATGCAGAAGTATTAGAGCTTATCGAAAGTCCCAGCGGGTATAAAGCAAGACTAGAGTTTGCTGATGGACACAAAGACTTGATATCAGTACGCAGACTAAGAATGCTACAGAGTGAAGTACCGAAGTCAAGAGGAAGTTTCTGGGACTAAGGGAGAATCACGTCAAATTAAGGGGACTCAATGTCCCTTTTTTATTGTCTTAAAAAATTTTGAATTGGCACAAGTTTAGTAAACTTTAGATGAAGTTTTAGTAATTAGTGTTTAGTGTAGGTTATAAATCCCAGAATTGGGATGTTTGGTTTCATTGTATGATATAGTTTACACAATCAGCTCTCTTAGGTTTGACTAATTAGAATATCCGTTCAGCACATTTCTTGGCGAAATGTGATTCTCGGATTCAATTCAAGGATTAGTCGAGTGAGAGCAGTTAGTGGTTTGTGTTGGTTAACTATCATAATTTATGATATTATTATATCACGACTTTCACCATAAAGCAAGAATTATTTTTCTATGCAGTATGGCATTGCTTATTGTCGTAGGTTGAAATTATAATAAAATATTTTTTAGAAGGATATATTTTCTGTTTTTGGTAAGATTGATTCTATGTTTTTTATCAATTGAGGTACTACATCTTTTGGAAATTGTTTATCTAACTTCTGCTTGAATCCACAAAGTGATTTATATCTCTTAGTTGGTAAAACCAGTCTTGAATTGGAAATCAGAGGTGTCTCATAATGAACTGTAGTATCGTAGGCAATATGTTGTTTACCATATTGAATTGCTCCCTGAGTTGGAACAAGTGCAAGTCTTGCAAAGGGTTCTTCTTCCCAAAGTGGTTCACCTGTAATTTGATTTAATGGTGGTGTGCATTTAAAGATAACGATTCTAGTATTATGTACTTCGATACAGTTGTCGTATGATGGTGTTGGTGCTACGTATTCTTCTACTTTTGCATCTGCAAATTTCATTCTATTTCCTTGCCTTGTGGCGTATTTTAAGTTCTAATTGGTATTTCTTCTTTAACTCTAGTTGTTTTGTTCTTTTTCTATAGTTATTTGTTTCGTTGCGTTTTTGATTGGGTTTGACATGATATTTTCTTTCTCTGCACTCTTCTTTTATACCAGCATTATCACATTTCTTCCGAAAGATACGCAGTGCTTTCTCGAAACTCATGTTCTTAGCATCAACTCTTGGCATCTGACCTCCTGTGGAAAGTCCATCCACGTTTCCTTAGATAGTATACTAATGAGGTGACCGATGCTGGACTCCTGTCCAGTGCAAGTGCAATATCTTCCGTTGACTTTACATTGTAATGCCGTCTGATGTATTCTTTTTCTGATGTAGTCCATGTTCTTTTTGTCATCCTTTTGGTCTCCAGTTTAGTGCAGAAAAAAGTGCCCACTCTGGTACTTTGTATCTTGTCTCTGTGTCAAATTGTATATTAGAATCTTGGTTGAACTCGTTATCTTCTACATGCGAGTACAAAGATTCCCATGCTTGTTTGTGGTCATGCCCAGCGTACTGTCCATAACTTTTGGGTTCTTTACTTATCTCACCATCATTTGTCCTTTGTACTTTTCTAATTTCTAGAAAGTTTTTATAAGTCAACTTCTTGTCTCCACTTAAGTGCTGATGTTTTTTGTAATCTTTCCAGCAACTTTTTAATTTATCTACCTCTTCTCGTTTTTCTTTCGGAGCGATTGGTAAATACTTTCTTCTTATTGGTTTCTTCATAAGAATATTATACTAAAAATTTTAATTGATGTCAAGAACTATTTTTAAGTTAGTTAAACATTTATCTTGACACAAGGTGAAAAAGTTGCTATAATATTATCTATGATAGAAAATGATATAAGTTACGGAATATTTTTAGTTATGTGTGTAGGTATTGCTTGGACACTAGGAAAACAGTTTGGAATACAAACCACGATAGACTATTTAGAAGATAAGGGTCTGCTAGAGTTTGATGACTCTGAAAAATAGTTCTTGACATCAAGGTTAATTTTTGATATAATTATTGAGTAAGTGATAGAATTCACTTGCATATTGGTGCGTCTACCGTAAGGAGGCGTGAATTATTTACTGAAAAGGAATTATGGAGAAAATTATGAGTATAGATTTAAGCAAATTTTGGCTTGGATTGGATATGCCCACACTACCGTCTTATACGGATGCAGCATATCCTAGATATAACCTAATCGAAAAGGCAGGAGACTATCGTATAGAAGTCGCAGTGCCAGGGTGGAAGAAAGAAGAACTGGAGATAATCTTTGATAACAAAGAACTCCACATAAAGGGTAAAAAAGAAACAAAACTAGGAGAAGATGAAAATTTCATTCATCAAGGATTAAGTTTAAAGTCTTTTGAACGAAGATTTATTCTAAACGCCGACCTACAAGTAGAAGAAGTAAGTCTACAAGACGGATTGCTGACAATCAGACTGTTACGAACTCCAGATTCCAAGAGGAAAATCTTGGAGATTAATTGATGAAAACATTATCAAAAGTTCGTGATAGTATATGTGAGAACGGAGAGTTCTGCAACATGGTCGCTAATTATACATTAGTGGTAGCCTTTGGTGGCATCATGGTAGAGAGCCTTGCAGTTCTTACTTAAACTGTCAGAATGTATTAGGGGAGCTTCGGCTCCCCAACCTATAGGAGAAAATATGCAAATTTCAATAGAGGGATTATCCCTAATTAAAAAGTTCGAGGGTATGGAAACAGAAGCATACAAGTGCGCGGCTGGAGTATGGACTATCGGATATGGACATATCAAAGATGTCAAAGAAGGAGATGTAATTACTAAATCAGAAGCAGATGAACTGTTAGTACATGAGATAGAGGAGTACGAAAACTACGTGAACACAGCTGTAACCGTTCCACTTTCTCAATGTCAATTCGATGCAATTGTATCATGGGTGTTCAATCTAGGTAATGGAAATCTTCGCGCTTCAACCATGTTGAAAGTCATCAACTCTGGCGACCATGCTGGAGTACCTGCTCAAATCAAAAGGTGGAACAAAGCAGGTGGTAAAGTACTTGAAGGATTAATCCGAAGAAGAGAAGCAGAAGCTTTACTATATGAGGGGAAAGACTGGAGCAATGTCTAAGTTTCTAGATAAAATAGGTGAATGGTGGTTTTGGTTTAAAAACTTATTCATTACCTATTATAGTCTCAAAGTTAGTTATAATGCTACTTGGGGAGACGCAGACGACCAAGAATTTATCGTCAAGAAGTTCATTAAAAAGCAACCAAAGTTTATATCATTCATCACAGAAGAAGGAGAACTAGTAGAGATTAGTGGTGCTGATGGACTTAATTACAGGATTCAAGAATTATGAACCAATTAACAATAGGTGGATTAGTTGTACTAGGAGGTCTATGCTACTTTCTGTACAGTCAGAATGAAACCTTAAAAGAAAACAATATCAAGTTAGAAAATGCAGTACAAGCCCAGCAAGAGGCAATGGACACACTGCGAGAGTCTTATGAAAAACAAGGTAAGTCTCTTATGAGCATGTCCCGAAGAAACTCAGAAATAGAAGCTGAAAAAGCAGAGTATCTTGCAATATTTAGCAGACACAATTTAGATATGCTAGCATTAAAAAAGCCTGGTCTTATGACTAATAGGTTCAACAATGGTAGTGAAAAAGTGATGGAGGGAATGGAAGATGATACAGAAAAGTTATACGAGCTTACTGTGCCTAGCACTGACGATAAGTAGTTGTAGTTTACTTCCTACTAAGAAAGTAGAGATAGTATCAAAACCAATTGAAATCGACATCATGCAACCCGATTTACCAAGACCAGTAGAGCTTACAGCTCCTCAGTGGTGGGTAGTATCAAATGCAAGAATAACAAACCCATGTATTAAAAGATTACAGGACGATGGCAGTATGAAAAGACCAAAGTCTTGTCTAAAAGAAGATACAGAAAACCCAGAGTGGCCTGAAGGTTATACCTACCTAGACCAGTTTTTGGATGAAATGAAAGAACAAAACAATGGAGAAGTACTTTTTGTAGGAACGACCATTGGTGATTATAAAGTCATGTCAGAAGATATGCAAGAGTTAAAAAGGTACATCAATCAACTAGGAGAAGTAGTAATATACTATCGAACAGTTACAGCTCCAAGCGAGATAAAAGATGAAAAATGAAAAAACTTTTAATAAACAACAGAGAAATACTTGAATGTTTAGACACCTTAGCTACTCAAGTATTACAACACCCTACTACATTTAGATATACACCACCACCTAATGTGACTATGGCTAGACTTAAAGAAGTTATGGACGCAGATGATGGTACAATAGAAGAGTCTAATGGTGTAGATTATGCAGGTAGATGTTTTAATACAAATGAGTATCAACATTACTCTAAGGTAGACACAGGTATAAAATCTTTTAATGCAAGAAGGCCTCTTACGTTAAAGTATCATTTTTTAAAGTGGTTAAGAGATACAACAAATAATCAAGCGTGGGAACTAGATACATGGGAACTACAACCAGAGTACCATGGGTGGACACCTTGGCATAGTGGAAAAAATAAACCAATAAACTTTGTAAGATTTATTTGGAATTCAGGTTCTGGAGTAACAAATTATGTATCAGAGGGCAAACACTATAAATACAGAGATTCTAAATATACAGGACAAAAGTGTTGGAATTGTTTATCAGGAAAGTTAGACGGAAGACAGTATTTATCTGATAGAAATATTGGTAATCATAAAAGAGTAATAATACAGTTTAGCCTACCCTCAAAATACAATGCACCATTAGAAGAGTTTTTACAAATCTTAGTAGAAGGACAACTTACTGCACCTTTAGAGAAAGGATATGTACCCTATGAATCAAGAGTAAATTGGGACTAAATGTTCAAGCTCATTAGAATGTTATTTTGGAAAAAAGATTTAACTTCTTCATCTAATTGGTTTGATAAAAATCAACCAGCACAAGACAGATTCTGGGAGTTAGAAGATTGGAATGAAGAACTTGAGGAACGAATAATAAAACTAGAAAATGAACTTAACAATATCAACGATAAAATCAATAGCAAGTAGAAATGTTTGGAGTAGTGATTGGACTGCACCATTTTGTGATTCAATATTATTTTACAAAGAAAACTTCTATAACCACAGCCACCCTGAGTGGAGAATCAATAGCGAGAAAATTTTACAAGAATTAGATTTATCTCACAAAAATCCTCAATTTAAAACTCCCTTTAAAATAACCCTTATTCGTTTTACTCAAAATGGATTTCATCAAGTAATGACAAGAAAAGCAGCTTATGTATCTATAGGAGATAACATTGCATTGGGTGCTATAAAAAGACCCGCAGACTTTTTATATGGAGAACTAGATAAAGTATTTGCTACTCCTTCTTGGACTGCTGATTTCTGGAATAAAAAACAAATCTGGAGTGAAAAGATGAAAGAAGGAGATGCACACTTAGTAGGAAACCTAGGAGTAAGCTGTGTATACCCCCAAGAAAATAACATGTTCATTGAGGTAGTATATAAATGAGTAAAAAAGATTGCAAGGAAGGTACACATTATATTGAAGAGTGGAATCATGAACCAACTGAGTGGGATATGGATTACGAAGAAAGTCCTCTTTTAGAGTTTAGTTATCTTCAAAATAAGAAAGTACTAAATGACCATAGACCACATGAAGAAAGAGCAGGTGAAAGAGCAGAAGAACGCAAAATGGGAGAACAGGTAGAAGACCTTTATCAAGCTCCTACTAAGAAGTCCAATTTTGAACTATTAGTTGCAGACCAAGATGGAATATGGGAAGTAAGACCCAAAACACCTACAGTTTTAAAAACAGGTATTCCTATATTCATAGGAGCTAGTGACCAAAAGTGTGATAGAATACAAGAAAAAATATTAACATATACTTTACAGAAAAACACAAAAGAAAAATTAAATATAACCTTTTTAAGACCTAGTATGTTTCCTGGAGTATCTAGCATGGGTTGGGGTACACCTTTTACAGGATTAAGATATGTAATACCAAAACTTATGAACTTTAAAGGTAAAGCTATTTATATGGATATGGACATGATTAATCTCAGAGATATATCAGATTTTTATAATATAAATTTATATGGTAAACCTTTCGGTATGGTATGGGATTCTAAGTGTTCTGGTACAGGTTCTTTTTGTGATAGTATGATGTTAATGGATTGTAGCGAAGCGAAACACTTTTTTAACTGGGAAGAAGTATATTCTTATAACTTAGACAACGCAGGTTTTAAATGGAAGTTTTTAGATAGAATAAAAAAATATGAAGAGCCAGGCCATCCCTTAAGAAATCAAGCAGTAATTAGAATTGATTCTAGATGGAACTCTTTTGATGGAACTATAACTGATGGAGTAGCAAATAAAGAAAACCAGCTACCAATGTATGAATTAGGTCGTATATTTCATTTACACCTAACAGCACTAAGTTATCAACCTTGGCATAGTAGTTATTTGATGGCTGCTAAAGCAACTCATATGAGGTCTGATATAAGTGATTATTGGTGGCAATTAGTAGATGAGGTAAATAGTCTTGAAATTTGAAGAGCTGCTAGGCCCAGTGGGGTTAAAAACATTTAAGGAACAATACGAAGGCAAGAGACATTTTATAATCAAGTCCAAGGATAGATTTCATGATTATTTTAGTTGGAAAGAATTTGACAACTATTTAAATCAGAAAGATATAGGTTCGTGGGATAGAACAAATCAACTACAGATTGTAACAGATAAAGGACGATGGTGTAAGAAGAAAGACCCAAACCCTAAAACTAGAGAAGAAATATTTAAACTGTGGAATGAAGGACATAGTTTTATACTTACACTAAGTGAGTTCTTAAATGAAAGATTATGGAAACAATGCCAAGAGTTCGAGAAGTATTATGGTGGAGGACAAGCAAACATATATTGTAGTAAGAGAAAAGATGCAAAAGTATTTCCAATACATGCAGACTCAACAGATAATTTTTTATTCCATGTTCGCGGAAAAATAAGATGGTTTATATATAAAGAGTTTCATAACAAAGGTATGCCTTACAGACCAGATAGTACAACCTTGTTAGAAAGTTTTGTTCTTGACGAAGGTGATTTACTTTACATTCCGAAAGGGCAATTTCATAGGGTAGAAACCCTAAGTCCAAGAATATCAATT
>Ga0098056_1001285_pt1 | contig 10173 bp, 17 predicted proteins | sample 17BtaG_FD_92583 | JGI IMG/M metagenome (GOLD analysis project Ga0098056, IMG submission 92583) | Marine viral communities from the Subarctic Pacific Ocean - 17B_ETSP_OMZ_AT15314_CsCl metaG | ecosystem: Environmental > Aquatic > Marine > Oceanic | place: Subarctic Pacific Ocean | collected...
AACGCTATGCAAGAGTATTTAAACAGAATGAAAAACACTCATAAGAAACATGGTATTAAAACTTCAAGGAAAAAAGGATACTCCATCTAATGGAAAATTTAGTAGCATCACCTACACAAATGGCTTACAAGTTAAGAGACTTGGAAGTTCAAGTAGCTGAGTTACAAGATGAAATAAAAAAATTAAAGGAATCTAATGGCAAAAAAACCAAGAAAGATAAGTGATGATGAGTTAGCTGCACAACTGAGTGCAGAGATTCAACAAGCTACAGGATACGCAAACTCAGAACTTTCTGACCAAAGAGAAGAGTCAATGAAGTATTATTTAGGAGAGCCATTTGGTAACGAAATAGATGGACGTTCAGAAATTGTAACAACTGATGTAAGAGATACAGTTGAATACATTATGCCAAGTCTTATGCGTATATTTACTACACATAACAACATAGCTGAATTTGAACCTCAAGGACCTGAAGATGAGGAGATGGCACAACAGGCAACTGACTATGTCAATTATGTTTTTAATCGCCAAAACAATGGCTTTAAGGTCCTCTATGATGCCTTTAAAGATGCACTTATATCTAAGACTGGGATTATTAAACATTATTGGGAAGAAAAAGAAGACGTCCATACAGAAACTTATACCAATTTAACTGACATTGAATACCAATCAATCCTAGCAAATGATGATTATGAAGTTATAGAACATACAGCAACGGTAGAATCTAAAGAAGTAGTAGATGATTATGGTAATTTAGTAGCACCAAAGGTAGAAACACATGATGTTAAAGCTAAATGCTACAAAGGATATGGACAAGTAAGAGTTGTATCTGTACCACCTGAAGAATTTTTAGTATCAAGAAGAGCAGTAAACTTAGAAGATGCAGACTTTGTCTGTCATAGAGTTAAGAAATCTGTAAGTGATTTAATTAAACAAGGATATGACCCTAAGATAGTTAATGACTTACCCGGATATGCACAGTCACAAGCAGAACTAAACACAGAAAGATTAGCAAGATTTAGTTATGACGATGATTCAGTTCCTCCATCAGAGGGAAGTGGTGCAAATAAAAAAGTTTGGATTGATGAATGTTACATGCACATAGACTATGATGGTGATGGTGTAGCTGAACTAAGAAAGATTACTAAGAGTGGACAGTATATACTTGATAATGAAGAAATAGAGATGATACCATTCTCTACAATTTGTCCACTACCTATTCCTCATAAGTTTTATGGAATGTCTATAGCTGATACAGTTAAAGATATCCAACTAATTAAGTCTACTATTATGCGTAATCTGTTAGATAACATGTACTTAACTAATAATGCTAGATACGCTGTACTTGCAGGACAAGTTGAACTAGATGATTTATTAACATCAAGACCGGGTGGTATTGTAAGGATGAGAAGTCCAAACGCAGTACAACCTTTACCAACACCACAGATACAACCATATGCATTTCAAATGGTTCAATACCTAGATGGCATTAGAGAAGAAAGAAGTGGTGTATCTAAAATGACTCAAGGATTAAATCCTGATGTATTAACATCACATGTAACAAGTGGTGCAATATCAGCAGCTACAGAATCTTCAATGCAAAGAATTGAATTGATAGCTCGTATGTTTGCAGAAACAGGTATTAAAGATTTGTTTAGAAATATATATTCTTTGGTACAAAAGTATGAAGATAGAAAAAAAATGTTTTATTTAAACAATAAGTTTATACCTATTGATGTATCAAGATGGAAAGAAAAATTAAACTGTACAATCAATGTAGGTGTTGGTAGTGGTAGCCAACAATCTAAAATGCAAACAATGTCTGGCATAATGACACTATTAGGAACATTAGTACAACAAGGTGGTATGGGTACATTAGTTACTCCTAAAAATTTATACAATGCTATTAGTGAATATATAGCACAATCAGGATATAAAAATACAGATAACTTTATATCTAATCCTGAAATGATGCCACCTAAACAACCTCCTCAACCTACAGTTGAAGAGCAAGTTAAAATACAAAAATCACAAATAGAATTAAAACAATTACAGTTACAAACTGCTGAATTAGAATTGGATACTAAGCTTAAACAACAAGAACTAGAATTAAAGAAACGAGAAGCTAAAGTAAACTTCCTAATTAAACAAGAAGAATTAAGATTGAAACAACAAAAATTAGAACAGGGTGAAATGGAAATTGCACTTGAAGCCACACAACAAAGACCTGTAAAGATAGGAGATGATTAATGTCTTTTCCAAAATATTCAGGACACGGTAAATCTGACAGAGCAAAATTAATTTCAAATAAAATAAAACAACTCAAGGATGAGGGAAACAAACAAGACCAAGCAGTAGCTATTGCTCTTGAGATGTACCCCAAAAAGAAAAGGTTACCATTAGCATGAAAGACTTAAACGAATTAAATCTTGAAATAGAAATAATTAAAAAAGATATACAGGTTATAAAGAACAATCATTTGTATCATATTGAAAGAGATATGCGTGATGTAAAGGTAGAAGTCTTTAGATTCAAATATGTTGTGTATGGTGCTATAATAGTTTTAGCTTTACTCAGTGATAAAGCTGATAAGATTTTTCATTTGCTATAGGAGATAAATATGAAATGCCCAAAGAATCACAAAAATAAAAAAAATAAAAAAAAGCCTAGTTATTAATGGCTTTAACAAAAAGACAAAAAGATACATTAGCTAAACATAAAGTTCATCATACAGCTAAACACATGACAATGATGCGTAAGTTAATGAATCAAGGTAAAACATTTACACAATCACACAAGATTGCAATGAGCAAAGTAGGTAAATAATGGCTAAACTATGTGCAAAAGGAAAAGCTGCTGCTAAAAGAAAGTTTAAAGTTTATCCAAGTGCATATGCAAATATGTATGCATCAGGCGTTTGTTCAGGTAGAATAAAACCAAAAGCATCTGCCAAAGGAAAACGTAATGGCAAAAAAAGGGCTTAAGAAGTGGGTAGATGAAAAATGGGTAGACATTGGTTCTCCTAAAAAGAATGGGAAGTACCAACCTTGTGGTAGGTCTAAAGGAAGTAAAAGAAAATATCCTAAGTGTGTACCATTAGCTAAAGCAAAAGCTATGTCAGCTTCTGAAAAAAAATCTGCTGTGAGTAGAAAAAGAAGTAAGACCCAAGGAGTAGGAGGAAAACCAACATATGTCTCAACATTCAAAAAAAGAAGAGGGGCAAAAGCGTAGTAAATATTATGGCTCTAGGTATGACCATTATATTTCTTTGGGTTATAGTAACGGACAAGCTGCCAAGACAGCTCATATAGACTTAGCAAAAGAATTTAAACAAAAGAATCCAACTATAGATAAATTAAAAGAGATTTGAAAAAAGAAGAATTACAAACATTTATGTTAAAAAACAGAATTTCTATTGAGGAGTTTCATCGTAGGGTAGGATATACTCCTGACACTATACGAAAATTTCTCAAAGGAACAAAGAAGATACCTATGGAATTAACACAGGAATCTTTACAAAAAACACTCCAACAGTAATTAACTAGACCCACATATACAGATAGACTCAAAATGGTTTGAGTACCTAGACCTGTGCTGTGGATAGCATTACAGGAAAAAATAATGGAAGATAAAAAAGAAGCTGCTATTGAAGCAGGAAAACAAGCAAAGCTATTACTTGAGAATCCTCAGATGGTAGCTGCATTTAATACTGTTCTTAATGGTGGATACCAACAATGGATATCTACAGACATTAAAGATACAGAAATAAGAGAAGCACTTTACCATAAACAAAGAGCAATACTCGAAGTTAAAAATACTTTAGTACAAACTTTAGATAACGGAAGAATACTAGAGGAAGAAAACAAATCTTGATTAAGGAAAGAATACCTGAGAATAGATTAAATAAACTTTGGGCAGCAGTTCTAAAACAAACATGGGACGATGCTTTAGAAAACAAAAAAGACTATGCCTATATTAGGTTAGGACCTGTTAGATATAAATGGACTAATGGTAAGTTAAGAAAACTTAGTCCGGAACAATTTAATAGAAGAAGAATAATGTCTATGAATATTTATACAGCAAGGACATTTTTTTTAGAACCTAATCAGGACTTAGACTTTTGTTGTGATGCAGCTAATTTAGATAAAGAAAGAGTTTTATCTATAGTCGTACCAAAAATACTAAAACAAATAGAGGAAGAAAGTAATGGATAATAAAGAAAGTAAACATAAAGGAATTCCAGTGACTGACGTTGCGTCAGCACAAGAAGCACTACTTGGTTTGATGGAGACTCCAAAAGAGCAAACTCTTGAAACTGAAGTAGAAACAGAAACCGAGGATGTGGTTTCTGAACAGGCAATGGATGTTGCCGAATCAGTTGAACCCGAAGTAGAAAATTCAAATGAATTAACTGCTGAAGATATGTCTGATGAACTAGTAGAGGAAGTCGAAGAACCAAACACTTTCACCGTTAAAGTAAACGGCAAGGAAGTAGAGGTAACCCAAGATGAACTATTACAAGGTTACAGCAGAACTTCTGATTACATGCAAAAAACTCGAGTATTGTCAGAGCAACGCAAACAAATAGACAATGAGCTAACTGCGACTCAACAAGAAAGACAGCGATACACTCAGGCACTTGAGCAATTAGAAGAATCTAATGACTATGAGATAGCTCATCTAAAGTCACAAGATTTGGAAAAACTCAAGGAAGAAGACCCATTAACTTATATGCAACGTAAAGATGCTTTGCGTGATTTGCAAGAAAACAAAACAAAAATTGCAAATGAAAAAGCGAAAGCTCAAGAAGCACAGCAAAAAGAAATGCAAGGACAGTTAATGAAGCAAAGAGAAGAACAACTTGAAATATTAAATAACAAGTTACCTGAATGGAATCATCCTGAAAAGGGTGCAAAACTTAAACTTGACATAAAAAATTATGCTCAAGCTCAAGGATTTTCTGAACAGGAAATTAGTATGTTAATTGATGCAAGAAGCATCCAAGTGCTTCACGATGCTATGAAGTATAAGAATCTTTTAGATGCTAAAATATCTAAAAAGAAAACAAAGGTTGTACCTAAAGTACAGAAACCGGGAACTTCTACTTCTAAAGGTGAGGTCAAATCTGAACGTGTTAAGCAATTAAAATCAAAAGCTAAAAAATCAGGGAAAGTCAATGATGCTGCGAAGTATATTGAATCCATGTTTGGATAGTTTTTTAATTAACTTATAACACAAAGGTGAAATAATGGCACAATTATCAAACACATTTGAGACGTTTGATGCCGTTGGAAATCGTGAAGACTTACAAAATGTAATCTATGACATTTCTCCAACAGATACACCGTTCATGTCGTCAATTGGGACAGGTGCTGCAACAGCAGTAAAACATGAATGGCAAACAGATAGCCTAGCTTCTGCTGCATCAAATGCTCAAATAGAGGGAGATGACTCTCCAAGTGCTGCATTATCTGCTACTACTCGTGTTCACAACTATACACAGATTTCTTACAAACCTGTTATGGTTTCAGGAACTCAAGAAGCAGTAGACCATGCAGGTCGTAACTCTGAACTTGCTTATCAAATAGCTAAAGCAGGTAAAGAACTGAAACGTGATATGGAACTAGACCTAACAGGTAAAACTGCTGCTTCAGCAGGTTCTGGAAATGGAGCTTCTGCTCGTAAATCCAGAGGTTTCGAATCATGGACAGAAACAAACAACGCTTATGGTTCAGGTGGAGGAAACTCTAGTGGTACTGTTACTGATGGTACACAAAGGGTTCTTACAGAAGCTATCTTAAAAGGTGAGTTAAAATCTTGCTTTGACAATGGTGGTGACCCTGACCTATTGATTGTTGGTTCATTCAACAAACAAAAAGTATCAGGATTTACTGGTAATTCTACTCGTATGGACATGGCAGAAGATAGAAGCTTAGTTGCTACTATTGATGTTTATGTTTCTGACTTCGGTGAAGTTAGAGTAGTAGCTGATAGATTCCTACGTTCTTCAGGTAGAAGTGCGTTAGTAGTTGATACAGAAATGTTTGGCGTTGGTTTCTTAAGACCTTTCCAAACACAAGAACTAGCAAAAACTGGTGATGCTGAGAAACGCTTATTGCTTTCTGAGTGGACACTTGTTGCTAAAAACGAAGCGTCTTCAGCTACTATTGCTGACTTGACAACTTCATAAAAAATACAACAACCCGTTGTACGGGGGCAGGTTTTCTTCATTTTCCTGTCCCCACCTAGATACATATTAATAATGACCTTGAAGAATGTATCACTTCGGAACGAGGGTTATTAATACAAGGAGAAATTTAATGAGAACATTAAACGATTATTTTGTAACAGCAGAGATAGAAGATATATCTACTGCTTCAAGCACATTTGTACCAGTACCTGACGGTGGTAGAATTGTTAAAATTATTACTGCACTTCAAGGAGCTATAAGTGGTGGCAATGCTGCTATTAGTTTTGAAATAGGTGGTACTGCTATTACTAGTGGTGGCATAACAGTTGCACACTCAGGTTCAGCAGCAGGTGATGTAGATTCATCAGTACCTACTGCACTAAATACAGTGCAAGAAGATGGCACAATTGAAATGATTACTGATGGTGGTTCTACTGGAACTAAAAAATTATTAGTAACATTTATAATTAGGAGATAAGCATGTCAAGAATGAGAGTAACAAATACTATCGTAAGAGGGGTTACTACTACATCTCAACAATCTACAGCTACTAATGCAAATACTGAATATGTTAGAATTGTATCTGATACAGATGGAGTACATATAGCTTTTAGTGCATCACCAACAGCAACAACAAGTACAACTATACTTGGTGCTTATGATGCTGAAGTATTTAAAATTGATGGTGGCATGAAAGTAGCTGCAATACTTGCAAGTGGAACAGGTAACATTTATATAGATGAGTTAAGTGAATGAGAAGAAAATTAGGTAACGGACAAATATTTCATTATCACGAACCTAGTGGTGAGTTCGCTATAGAACACATTGAAAATATACAACCCCTTATAGACCAAAATAAAAAATTACAGAATGAAGACCATAGTATAAAAGATGAGTTTAGACTCTCTGCTCGTATACCAATGACTGTAGTTTATGAATGGAAAAAATTATTTGGGGTTGATGTATATAAAAAAGACCACGCACAAGCAGTAAAAAAACTATTGAACAGTCCTGATTACAGGTACTTAAAGACAACTAACAGGCGAATATAATGGCAATTACTAATTACTCAGAACTCAAATCAGCTATTGCTGACTGGTTAGATAGAACAGATTTAACTGATTCTATTTCTACTTTTATATCATTAGCTGAAACAAGACATAGACGTGATTTTAAAATAAGAAGAATGGAAACTAGAGTTACAGCTAATACAATTACTAACTCTGAATATTATTCTTTACCTGAACAATATGTTGCTATGCGTAATATACAACTTAACACTGACCCAAAAACATCTTTAGAATATTTAACACCTGAACAAATGGATAGAATTTATGCAGGAAGTAATAAAGGTAAACCAAAAGCATATAGTATTATTGGAAACAATATTCAATTAAGACCTTTACCTGATAGTTCTTATGAAATAGAAATGCTTTATTATAAATACTTTACACCATTATCAGATTCAAATACAACAAACGATATGCTTACAAATCATCCTGATGTTTATTTATATGGTTCATTAGTAGAAGCAGAACCTTATTTACAAAACGATAAAAGAATTCAAACATGGGCTAGTTTTTATGATAGAGCAAAAAAAGATATAATAGATTCAAATGAAAGAGATAGACATTCAGGCGTAGCTCCAACAACAAGAGTAGACTACGGATTGTATTAATGACTACATGGTCAATACAAACAATAAGTCCTAACACATGGACAACTGTACCTGAAACAGCTAGAGGTTATATAGAAACAGAAGATAATTTATTTTTATTAACTACAGAAAATAATGAATTAATACAACAAGAAGATTTAACAGATATATCAGAACTTGATTATCAAGATACAACAGATTCTTCAACAACTTGGATAATACAATAGATGGCAACTAAAAAGATTTCAGAACTAACAACAACAGATACACCCTCAAGTGGTGCATTATTTCCTATAGTACAGTCTAGTTCTAACTTAGCTGTAACTTTAGCCAATATTTCAGCTAATTTACCTGATGTTACAGCAACAAGTTTAACTTCTTCAGGAACTTTAACTACCACAAGTAATGCAACTATTGGTGGAGATTTGACTATATCAGGTGATGATTTATTCATGGCTACCAATACAAGTGGTGCTGCTTTAATAGCTGACGGAACGAATTTTAATCCTGTAGTTATATCAGGTGATATCTCTATAGGCACATCAGGTACTGCTGCTATTGGAACTGGCGTTATAGTAAATGCAGATGTTAATTCTAGTGCTGCTATAGCTTTTTCTAAGATGGCAGATTTAACTGCATCAAGAGCATTAGTCTCAGATGGTAGTGGAGATGTATCTGTATCAGCAGTTACATCAACAGAGGTTGGATATTTAGATGGTGTAAGTTCTGCAATACAAACACAATTAGATAGTAAAGCATCATCAAGTTATGTACCTACAACAATTACAATAGCTGATGAAAGTAGTGATACAACTTGTTTCCCGTTGTTTGTTACAGCAGCAACAGGTGATTTAGGACCAAAGACTGCAAGTGGATTAACATTCAATTCAAACACAGATGTGTTATCAGGTACATTTTCAGGAAATATAACTGGTAATGTTACAGGTAATACAAGTGGTTCGTCAGGCTCTTGCACAGGAAACTCAGCAACAGCTACATCAGCAGCAACTTTAACAACAGCTCGTAACATAGGTGGTGTTAGTTTTAACGGCTCTGCTAGTATTGATTTACCGGGTGTAAATACATCAGGAAATCAAGATACATCGGGAACAGCAGCAGAAGCAACAATTTTAGAAACAGCAAGAAATATAGGTGGAGTATCTTTTAATGGTTCTGCCAACATAGATTTGCCCGGAGTTAATTCAGCAGGTAATCAGAACACATCAGGAACGGCAGCAGGACTATCAGCTACACTTGCAGTATCAAGTGGTGGTACTGGAGCAACAAGTTTAACAGCAAATGGTGTATTAATTGGTAATGGAACATCAGCAGTCACAGCAATTGACCTATCAACCAAAGGTAAATTATTAGCAGGTGATGGTTCAGGAAATCCATCAGCACTTGCAGTTGGTACAAATAACTATGTATTAACAGCAGATAGTGGTGAAGCAACAGGATTGAAATGGGCAGCAGCAGCAGGTGGAACACCTACAGATATTACTGTAGCCGATGAATCATCTGATACTACATGTTTTCCTTTATTCGTAACAGCAGCTACTGGTGACTTAGGACCGAAGACAGGTTCTAATTTAGCATTTAATTCTAGTTCAGGACTTTTAACAGCAACCTCTTTTGAGGGAGCTTTAGATTTAAACGGAGCAGAATTAATATTAGACGCTGATGGCGACAGCTCAATTACTGCAGATACCGATGACCAAATAGATTTTAAAACGGGTGGCACAGATAGAGTACATATTGTTTCTGATGGTGATGTAGGTATAGGTACAAGTAGTCCTGATTCTGTATTGCATGTATATAAGAGTTCAGGTGATTCAACATCAAGGATTGAATCTGGTAGTGGTAGTTCATGGCTAGTTATGAAAAACACTTCAGCAGGTTACATACATAATGTTTCAAACACACCTACAATATTTACAACAAATGGCACAGAACGAATGAGATTAGTAAATACAGGTGAAATATTATTTAATAAAACATCTAATAACTTTGGAACTGCAGGTGTAACATTTAATGACACAGGCTCAAAAGTAGGTGCTGTAGAAATGATATGTAGTGGTAATGAGCCACTAGCACTTAATAGATTATCTAGTGATGGTGGTATAATTGTCTTTCATAAAGATGGCTCTAGTGGTGGTAGTATTACGACAACAGCATCAAGCACATCATACAACACATCATCAGATTATAGATTAAAAGAAAATGTAGATTATACATTTGATGCAACAACAAGATTAAAACAATTAAAACCTGCAAGATTTAATTTTATTGCAGATGCAGATAAAACAGTAGATGGATTTATTGCACA
>Ga0098056_1001288_pt1 | contig 10163 bp, 14 predicted proteins | sample 17BtaG_FD_92583 | JGI IMG/M metagenome (GOLD analysis project Ga0098056, IMG submission 92583) | Marine viral communities from the Subarctic Pacific Ocean - 17B_ETSP_OMZ_AT15314_CsCl metaG | ecosystem: Environmental > Aquatic > Marine > Oceanic | place: Subarctic Pacific Ocean | collected...
AACTAAGATGAAGCCGGGGACCGTTCGTGATTTAATAAACCTCATCGGCACGGAGAGCGGTAGGGGAGTCGGTAGAGGTGAGATTGCCCTAGCTGCTATCTTTGATGATGTTAGTATGAGTGCCAGTAAAGGAGATCTAGATTGGAATGGTAAGTATCTTGAAGCTAAGGGTACTAATGCTCGTTTAGGTAAGCGAGATAGAGCTGCGAGTAACTTTAATAAGACACCTTTAGGTCAATTAGCTATACAGTATGATAAATCTGATAAACGAATCGATACTCTCATCGCTAATTTAGCTAATGAACCAGGAGCAACCAGTGAAGATGTGTTCGATGCGTTAAAAACTTTTGCAAAAGTAGAGTATCCACATAGTACTATCATCAATATTTTAGACAATATTAACCTTAATGACTCTCGAGCAGTAAGAAAGGCTTTAACAAAAATATACTTCGATAACTACGCTAACCACGAAGGAGTCGACTATTTTGTTTTTGTTAATACAAGTAGAAATAGATATTTTAGTCGTTATATTATTTTTAGTACGGATCAAATATCAACTCTAATCGATAAAAACTTAATCAAAGCTGGGGCAATTACAACCCTTGACCTTGACCCGTCTCTAGGTACAATTTAATGAAAACATTTAAACAACATCACAACGTAATTTTAGAATTCTTCGATGCTATCGATGGAGCTGTAAAACATATCGATCATCTAGAAGAAAATATACTCAATAAAGGTAAACAAGGAGTAATAGAAGCTATTAATCAAATAGAATCATCTATTTCTTACTTTGTTGACGAGTCTGATTATAAAATATCTACTAAATTTGACGGCGCACCTGCTATTGTCGCAGGTGTTGATACTAATAATAAATTTTTTGTGGCTAGTAAATCAGCTTTTGCAAAAAACCCTAAAATTAACTATACTGAGCAAGATATTATCGACAATCACGGGGCCGGCGGATTAGCTGATAAGCTTAAGCTAGCTTTACGTTACTTACCTTCTTTAAATCTTAAAGGTATATACCAAATGGATTATATGTTTGATCCACAGATGAAGCAAATTGAAACACCCCAGACTATTGACGGTGTTAAGAATGAAAATCGATTTCTTACATTTACCCCTAATACAATTAAGTATGCTGTTACAGAAAATAGCCCGTATGGTGATGAAATCAATAAAGCGAAGATTGGAGTAGCTATTCATATTGAATATATGATTCAAAATGGTATTTTAAAGGTAAAGAAATATACGTCATCACCAGAAGAGTTTTCTCCATCAAGCACTGTATTTGTCTTTAATGTGTTAGCTAATAAACCTAAAAATGCTAAGTCATCATTTAGTAAATTACTACTTAAAGACGTTCAAAAGAAGAAAAAACAAGTTTTAAAATTAGCTGATAAGGTAGATTTTAGCTCTCTTGATGATTATACTGCTTTATTAAAGACATATATTAACTCGGAAATAAGAGCCGGGAGATTTCTAGAAGATACAGCTATTTCATCTGAAGAGTTTGTTAATTGGATATCAGGTAAGTTTATAAAGGATATCGAAAAGCTAAAGAGTGAGAAAGGTAAAGCTAAAAAGACAGAGCAGATGAAGAATACTCTATCAGCTCTTAAAAGACTTAAACCTTCTATTAAGAATGCATTTGAAATTACTAAAATCATTGCAAATCTTAAGAATAACCTTATTAAAATCTTTAACGAAATCACTCAGAATGATTTATTAGGTACTTACTTAGAAGAAGCTCCCGGTGAATGGCAAACAACGGCTCCAGAAGGTTTCGCTCTTTCAAAAGTTACTGATGATGGTGCTCAGATTACGAAATTAGTTGATAGAGGTGAGTTTAGTCGCGCTAATTTCGGTACTGGTAAGCCAACTTCGCCAGTAACTAAAGAGGATCAAGAATCTTATATGACAAACCCCCCTACCCGCGGTGATTTTTATGGTAAGGGCAGATTTTCCTCAAAATCTGGCCCTATAAACGACTCTTTCGATAATCTATACTCAAAAATTATGAGTGAAGATGAAAAAACGCAGCCAACTATTGCGTTATACCCAGGTGGTTATAAGCCACCTACAAAAGGACATTTTCATTCCTTCGATTACATCTTACAAGATGCCGATAAAGGAGTAATATTTATTGGAAAGAAGGATAGAGATGGTATCACGGCTGAGCAATCAAAGCAAATATGGGAAATCTACGCGAAATATCTAGATAAACCTGTTGATGTTGTTATAGCTAATGTAACTCCTGTAAAATCTGTATACGATTACGCAGATAATAATAAAGACATTAATATAATTGTCGGTGCAGGGGATAAGGATGATGATGTAAAGAGATACTCGTACTTCGATAAAAATATTGATAAATACCCTCTTGTTAGAGTTGTAAAAATACCTTTACAAGCAGAAGGTATATCAGGTACATTGACAAGAGAGTTAATTGCTTCAGATATCGATAAAGCTATCGAATATTTTACCCCTGAGGTATTATCTACTGAAGATAAAGCTACAATTAAACAAATATTAAGCTAATATCTTAAGCTCCTGCGAAACCAGTATCTTTAGCTGTCTTTGCAGCATCGTAATCGTCGATTTCAAGCTCATCATCAACTTCTTCATCTTCAACGTTTGCATCTAAAGCATCATACTCTAAAGCATGGTAAACGGATGATAGATAATCGGAAGCTTTTGTAATTTTACTAGCTGTCCAACCTTCTAAGTTATCGACATCTTGAAGATGGTTGAATAGTTTCGTAGCATATTCAGCAGCTTTGAGTAATTCAGCTCTTGCCATGTCTATTTCACCGTCGTAATCGTCATTACAGTCACTGCAACCACAATCATCACCTGAAGCATTACCTGCTTGTATATATACTGCTTCTTCCTCTTTCTTTACATCGGCGTGTTCTTCATCACTGAATGCACTAAATGTTGTACCGCCCGGTTGACGTCTCGGTGGGTGATTAGTATTAGATCCTACTGTAATTGTTACGGTAGACATACCGTTCGGTCCTAAGCCAATATTCTCATTAACTTGTTTATATTGCTCGAATATTAGATTTGTTTCACTATCCATAATAATATTTATTAAATAATTAAATGACCTTCGATAAATTATACACTTATTTAATAGAAGCATTTGAAGAAGATGCTGAATATAGAGGTAGAAAAGTAAAACTTAACAAACCTACAAGAGGCGACGTTAAAAAATTTAAAGTATACGTAAAAGATCCTAAAACCGGTAACGTAAAAAAAGTTAACTTTGGACATGGCGGTACTTCTGCTAAACGTAAAGGCGAAAAAACGATGAAGATTAGAAAGAGTAATCCAAAAGCTCGTAAATCTTTTAGGGCTAGACATAATTGCGACAACCCAGGACCTAAAACAAAAGCGCGATACTGGTCTTGCCGTGCTTGGTAGGTTATGAGTATTAAAACAAATATAAGAACTCCGGAGAATACTCTCAACTACATGAAGTATGTTGAGATTGAAAATGATACTCGGTACCCCGCAGTTACAGGCGGTTCAGGTCAAGGAGTTTTCAATAAATCAGCCGTTTTGGTTCAGCCTATTGACCCATTTAATATCGGCGGTGGTTACGGTACTAGCGGGGAGGATTATATCGAAAAGTTTGGTGCTAATCTATCTGTCGGAGCTGATATAGAAACAATCTGGGAAGCTGGAGGCATATATGAATATTTAACTGTAGCTTCTACCGTATCAGCTATAAGTGATGATTCCGGTGATACAGCTACCGGTACCGGTGCGAGAACTATTGAGATACAAGGATTAGATTCAAATTACAACACTGTAACAGAAATCATTTCAACAAATGGTACAAGTAGCGGACCAGCATCAACAAACGAGTTTTTAAGAATATATAGAGCTCTAGTTAAAACAGCTGGTTCAACTGGTACAAATGAAGGGCAAGTTGATGTATATGCCGGTAGCACGACTGTTATATCAATTGGTACAAAAGGTACCGGTGGTAATAAAGAAGGGTTTGGTCAATCTCAAACTAGTGTTTATACTATACCAGCTGGTAAAACAGGCTATATAACCCAATGGTCTGTAGGGTCTAGTGTCTATAATTCCGGTGTACAGGCTTTCTTAATGTTATCTGAACCTAATGATGGTCCTATTATGAGAACTAAGGATATAATGTTTCTAAATAATTATTCAATAAAAGATTACAAGATACCTATACGAGCATTAGAAAAGACTGATATTGAAGTAAGAGCATACGACACTTCTTCTGGTATACCAGTTTCGACATCATATAATGTTATTTTAGTAGATAATGTATAAATACCGATATGGACACATTCATTAAATTTTTTGAGCAAACTAAAATTCGGAAAGGAGGGGCTGGTAAGTCCTCGTATACTGGTACACGTATAGAAAAAGACAAAAAGAAAGAGCAATCAAAGACAAAAGCTCGTGGTAAAGTAAGTAGTGAAGACGCGCAGGATCGCTGTAAAAGAAAAGCTGATAGTGTTTACGGTAAAAAAACTTCAGCGTACAAATCAGGTGCTATAGTAAGATGCCGTAAAGGTAAAATATGGAAAAAGAAATGAATCAATTTAACACAATATTAGAAGGTTTATGGGCCAATATCAACAAAAAGAAGAAATCCGGAAGAAAATCTTCGCATAAAAATAGTAATGCCTATAAAGCTGCTAAAAAGGCCGGTAATAAACTTGAAAAAACAAAGAAATGAAGTTTGACGATCTAGTTGATAGCTATCTTACTGAAGCTAGCGATAGCTTACATAAATGGTTTAAACGCGGGGGTACTGATCCTAAAACTGGTAAGAAGTTTAGCGGGTGGATAAACTGTAAGACAGGAGGACCCTGTGGTAGGAAGTCTAAAAAATCAGGCGGTAGTTACCCTGCATGTAGACCTACTAAAGCTGCATGTAAGAAGATAAAAGGTAAAATGTATAAAAAGAAGAGCTCTAAACGAGTCAATTGGAAGAAAAAAAGTAAATCACAATAAATATTGGTATGCCTATTGTACCGCAAAATCAAAATATTACCGTTAAGACGATACGTGATGTTATAAACTTAAAGAGTATCATGCTCGGGCAGGTCTTAACTCAGTCGACAACCTTTGGGCGATATGGTGGTGATCAAAATACTGGTAAAATATATTTAAAATTTAAAAATATAGCTAATAGTGGTTATATACCTACATACAAAGTTACTGTTACAGGTGTAACAGGTGGTGTAGTTACCTTTACGTTAAATCCAGGTGCAGAAAAATCTCTCAACTGGACCGGTCTCTCTAATGGTACAAGAAATGTTAAGATTGAAGAGGTTAGCGGAACAGGTACGGCTAGTCGATCGCAGAATCACAACGTCAGTACAAACCCCGCTCAGTTAAAGCAGTTTGAATTCGGTAGACAGAGTCCCGTTGTTGATATCAGTATGTCTAAAGATAGTGGTAGTAATACTGCAAATTATACAAGAAGGTATGGCGTTAATATACCAAACCCTTTACCGGCTACAGATCAAAATGCTAGTGTATTTAACTGGAGAAGTTCATCTGTTTTCGACGGTAATTATAACGTAAGGTCATCTACAAAAAGTAGATACGGCGCGGAACAAAACACAGGTAGACTCGACTATTATTTATATATCGATGGATTTACTGTCGGTGGAGCGGTTACTGTTAACTATAAAGGTAGATCTGTTACGAGAACATTAGCCTCTAATAATTTCTTCAAGTTCGATAATATTTCAGGCAGTACCGCGACTGCAACGATAACTGATAATACAACCGGTATTTCCATATCAAGAAGTATTACACCTGGTTATAGTTCAACGAGATGGAAGTCGTATGCCTTTAATGGTACAGATTACTTCTACGGGTTTAACTGGTAGGTAAGTTGAAAAAATAATATATATACATTAACTATAATGTATAATGTTAAGTGAAATTATTCAAGCAATTAGTGATAATTTAAAATTTTGTTTACGTAAGGACAGGACTTTTTTTATAGATGGTTGTCATATTTCTGGTAATACCATTAAGTTTGTAGATGCAGTTGACGGGGTTGAATATAAGGAGGATTTAGACGGGATTGATTTAATAACATTTGCAGACGCTACTATACCTAACAGGTCAGATCTAGGTAATATTAAATCTTTCTTAGAAGCTAATGTTAATGATCATATAAAGAATAATAACATTTTTGATGAGCTCTTACATAAATGCAATGAATATAAAAAGATATTTAATGAGCAGAGCATCAGTAAAATTAAAGAAGCTGTTTTAGATCATAATACTTCAGAATTAGATAAGTTAAATATACTAGGATGTGAACAAGTTATTAGTTTGGATAATTGCAATCAAAAAGAAATTAGCTTAATAACTACACTGTATATAAATTTAATAGATGAAAAGCTTAATAAAGCACTCTGCGAGTTAGATCAATGTATAACAGATATGAATGATATAGAATTCGAACAAGAGGCTAATATTATAAGGAAAGATTTAATCGATAATGTTAATGATTTTAAGCGATCTATTAATAATATAGACTTTAAAGATTTGTTTAATAACTGGCCTACACTATTAAACCCCTCACCGTTCAGTATACATGTATGATACAAGTATTATTATAGTAGGTAACGGTGAAGGTATTCTACAAAAGAAGAACGGCTATAAAATAGATATGTTCAATAAAGTCGTACGTCTAGGCAGATATGTTACAGATGGATTTGAAGAATATGCTGGTAAGAAGACTGATATTATATCAACTATATACTGGAAATTGGATAAGGAGAGGCTAAAAAAACATAAGGTTATATTGAATGTGCCACTAAACTACCAGCATAATTTTATAGAAAGCGAAGATTATATAAGTAAGAAGTTCCTGGAGTATAGAGAGAATATTATATATCTTAATAAATTTGAGGACGCTGAAAACATCAAACAGATGTACTTAGAAGTTATGCCGTCATTTAAAGGTATAGATAATGTAAATTTCTCTCTTGGCTTTAAAACATTCTATTTTATCCAAAAACTCTTCCCTAATCGAAAGATATATGTAACAGGGTTCGACTTCTTTAAGACAGGGTGGTATTGGGACCCTACACATAATAGAAATGATTCAAATATGCACCCGTATTTATATGAGAGATTATGGTATATGAAAATGAAAGTAAAGGGCGTTATAAATGAATTCTAAGTATCTAATATCGGTAAAAAGTTCAGGTTTATGTTTTAATATAATGCGATTAATTATATTAACAGATATCGCTAAAAAATATAATCGAATTCTTTACTTCCTAACCAAGCCAGAGCATATACCTATTCTTAAGAAGTTTAACAGCCATTGCATATATATACCTTATATAGATTCTCATACAGAGCGGTTTAATAATTTTACACGCAACAAAAATATACATGCACTGTATGATTTGAAATATTTAAGTTTTTTGAAGAAAGCATATCTCAATAACATATTTAACAACCCGTCAATCAAAGATTTTACTTTTTTTAGCGGTAATGCATATGACATACATAATACTAATAATAAATTTTTAATCATTGATTATAATGACGGAACATACGATACGGAGATTATAAATTCAATAGAAATAGAGCCGCTAGCGGTTAAAGATAATATATTAGCTGATATCAGCCATGATACTATAACAATTAATATTAAGATTAACATTCCCAATAGTGAGAGAATATATAGATTCTGGGACGAAATTATACCACGAGTTAAAGAGCAGTACAAACAGCCAATCCTCTTAATATCCGGTAATAATGATATTCTAGAATATCTTAGTAGAAAGTATGAATGTATGTGCAGATCAGTTAAGACAGAAACAAATTACTCGAATATTAGAGGTAATGATATAATCAGAGGCAAGCCGAGTGAAATATTTTCTGATGTTATACTTTGTTCACTAACAAATTTTATACCGTTTACCCGTCTGAAAAGAGATTATCCGGATATTATGTCAAAATATACTGATCTGAATTTTGTTGTCGAAAAGGTGGAGAAGTTTGATATATTAGTTGAATATTTAGCCAAATATATTACTATTCAGAAATCTTAAATTCTGTTTCAAAGGTACAGTAATTGACCATTACTGCTCTTCTACGCTCTTTTATATCAACAGACTCTAAACCGTGCCATGTATCATCTCCCGGGTAAAAGTAGAACCCCTGATTGTTAATATACGGTACAGTTTTAATATATTCTTTATCTTTATTATATAGAGCAGTACCGATACTCTCCGATTCATCAGTATTATTAAGATAGACTAGAAAGCTCATTATCTTTTCACTTATATCAGCATGAGGCTCGAGCCAAGATTTCTCTTTATCTTCTATAAACTCTACACGCAGATAATTACCTCTTATCGTTTTACCAGATTCTTGCTCGAACATAAGAATTATATCATCACGTAAGAAAAAATCTACAATTCTATTTAATGCGGAATTACTCCACATATTTTCCTTATCAACAAAGAATCTATTACTGTTTGTAGTGCGCGTACCGGTGAGAGATGCTGAATGACTCTGTAATTTAATACTATCAATATCAGCTAGCTCTTTATCACAAAAAAAATCAGTAAATGTGTAGTGATTAAATGGGTCGCTGCTGCACTGTTTATTTCGAAACTTCATTAATGTTATTATATATTATATCTATATATTTATCAAGATAGTTTTTTATATCAGCTCTATTTTTTGCGGAAGTGACTACATCTTCGTCCTGTAGTATACTATCGACATGACTTGCATTACATGACTGTAAATGCATCATTAAACAGACAAATAACGGTGATAAAACATTATTACGGTTACATATAAAAAGTATATTACCTGTCATCTCACTGAGGTTTAATAAAAATTCACTTCTTTCCTTTATAATACGATTTCGTATTGTTATTCTACTGCTAATCTCCTCACCGGATCTACTCTGCGGTGGTATACGTTTTATTCGATTAAGCTCCGGATCATCAAAAAAATCTAATGATTTAATTCCATTACTTATAAGAGCGATTCGATGATTAACGTTCAGCTGTTGGTATTCTGTCAAATTAATAACATACTGTATATCATTTAATATTAAGTTATTCAGCTCATCTTCTATAGATATATCTAGATTTTTGAAGGTGTCAATAAAGAGATTACGGTATACTTGTTTCATTGGATTTTTAAAAAACTATCAATAATTACTTAAGTGATAGCAGATAATAAGCAAGATATAATCGATCTGAGAAAAAGGCAAATAGCTACGGATATCGAGATGACGCCGATGAAAGCTCTGCAGAGTATTACTATCAATCCTACCGAGCTATGTAACCGTACTTGCCATTTTTGTCCTAGAAGCGACCCTAAAGTATATCCAAATCAAAATTTACATATAACTGAAGAGACAGTTCGAAAGCTCAGCTCGGAGCTCAAGCTTAATAATTATACAAATAGAGTAGGTTGGTCCGGTAACGGCGAGCCTTTATTAACTAAAGATTTTTATAAACTCGTAAAGATTGTTAGTGACGAAAACCCTCAATTAAGGGTACATGAAATTAATACTAATGGCGATAAAATAAAGGAAGGTACTATTGAAAAGATATATGAAGCTGGTATTAACCATATCGTTGTTAGTTTATATGACGGAGATGAGCAGTTAGAAAAATTTAATAAGATGTTTGAAGGTTACGATACAGATACATTTACGTTGAGGAAAAGTTATTATCATTCAGATAATTTTTCCGGTTTTACAAATAGAGCTGGAGCAGTCAAAATGAATGCTGATCTACTGAAGGATAATATAAAAAATAAATGTTACTTACCTTTTTATAAACTCTTTATTGATTGGAATGGTGATCATATTTTATGTTGCGAAGATTGGTTTAAATTATCTAAAAATAAACTAAACATTAATACACATTCATTGAAGGAAATATGGGAATCAGCATTTTTAAATAACTACCGAACACATCTTAAAGAAGGTAAAAGAGATTTAGCTGTTTGTAATAGATGTAATATACATGGCGAGAAGGTAGGAAAGCAGTATACCGATTACTACAAACTATGATTTATTTTGCACAAGCTATTAGAGAGAGGAGAACATATACTGACTTCATGATAGGTCTTATAATGCTCACTCAGTATTACAA
>Ga0098056_1001289_pt1 | contig 10152 bp, 10 predicted proteins | sample 17BtaG_FD_92583 | JGI IMG/M metagenome (GOLD analysis project Ga0098056, IMG submission 92583) | Marine viral communities from the Subarctic Pacific Ocean - 17B_ETSP_OMZ_AT15314_CsCl metaG | ecosystem: Environmental > Aquatic > Marine > Oceanic | place: Subarctic Pacific Ocean | collected...
AAAACAAGTAAATAAATTAACTACAACAAAGGTAATAAAAAAAATGTTATCATTATAAACATCTATTTAACACCAAGTGTAGCTTTTTTGTGTAAATGAATAGATATAGACACGTTATCTGGACCGTTGTGTTTTAAGTTTTTACACCTTACCCAAATCAAACCTTGAATAGGTATGTAGTCTAAGGAGTAGTCGTGTATGCTTTTATCAGTATCCCAATACATGGTATACAGTATTACATTTTCTGTGCCATTGTCTCTCATTATGTTTACTTCATATATAGTGTTGCTGTCTGTACTATCCCCAGTTATATCAATATGGTCTACATAATAAGTATTAGCAAGGTAAATCACCGCATCATGAGTAGATAAATATCCCTTTTTAACTACCAATATTGTGTTTCCACCAAAAACGCTTGCCGTTATATCTCCTTGTTGTCCACTAGTACCAACCCCAGAAACAGAGATTGACCTAATTAAATCAAACGAAGCGGTTGTAGTAACCGTAGTTGTTCCGTTCATGTCCACCTCTTCAAACTGAGCTGAGCCGTTGTTGTATCCACTTATACTAACCTTTTGAACACCAACACCACTAACAGAATCTCCAGCGTTAGCACTTACAATAGAAACCCTACTTGAAGAAAAAAGTTGGTTTGGCGTGGTTAATCCGCTTTGACCTAGTAATTCGTAAGAGTTTGTGACCTCTCCAGCAGCGTGTAGAATAATGTCTTCTCTCATTACTTATCTTCGTTTTTCTTTGAACTTCCACCGAAGAAGAAGTCAATTATAGTATTTACCTTAGCTGACATAGCTCCAAAGATAGTAGATATAAAGCTAATTTCAAACTCTCCCAAGTCAATAACTCCATTAACAAAGTGTTGAAACATAACAAAACTAATACCAAAGTATGCTACGGTAAATAAAGTGGCTAATACTTTTTGTATAATAGCATCATCTTTGTACAAGCTTCTAGCGTCCTTTCTGTCTTCCACTTCTTTAGCAAAAGCCTCTCTCTCAGCATCTAGCAATAGTTTTTTAAGCTGTAACTTAGCCTCTTCTCTTTCCTTGTCGGTAGTAATTACTTTGTCTAAGATTCCCTCAGCGTTATCTACAACCTTTCCTAATATTCCTCCCAATAAATTATTAATCATAATCTACATATTTTATAGTTACCTCTTCTCCTTTGTCTATCGCTTTCGCAATAGAAGGATAAATTCTTTTATAGGCATTATTACTTTTCCCAACAAAACCGTCCCTAATAATAACATTATTTTCCTGGGTATCCCCAACGAGAAGACAACCAGCAGTATGTTCATCAGTATTTCCAGTATGTATAAGAATATACTCAAACCCAGGAACATCAGTGACATGAAGCATACCAATATGTAAACTAGGGTATTTTCTACTATATCTTCCATGAAAACCTCCTTCTTTTCTTAACTCAATTTTATACGTTCCAGCAGGAACTCTTGTTTCACCCTTCACCTTAACATCTCTATCCTCGTCTTCTAGAGTGTAGCATAAAAACTTGTCTCCTAAATCTGTTTCTTCAAACAACAATCCAGAGGTAGAGTCTGCTTGGCTGCTAAACCTTAATACCTTCAATTTCATCTAAAACTTTTTTAATTTCTTCACACTTCTCATACTCCTCTGTGTATATAAAGTATCTCATGCAAGAGTTTAAAACCATATCAACCTCCCAGTCTTCTTCGTAATTAAAGGGTAGTGCTATAAGGTTTTCGTCTTCAGCATCCTCAACAATATCATCAAAAGACCTATTATTAACAATCATCTCGTATGCGTTATTAAAAGCCGCATCTTCAATCTCTATGTCTTCTAGTATTCTAGCGCTCTCTTCGTTCATAATCCTAGCGTTTAATTTGATTAGCTACCACAGTTCTCGCAATCCTCTTGATTTTCTATGTTACAAGTAGGCTGCTCCTGTTCTTCCAAACTCTTAGTCCAAGCATCAAAAAAAGCATCTGTGTCTTCAATGGAGTTGCTTTTTGACTCCTCCTTCTTAAACTCTTCAATTTTATCCTGAACAGACTCTGAGTATAGGCAAGTGCAAGCAGTTAAGTTTCTTTCGCAATCGCAATTAATTATTTTTTTGTCTTCACTCATATTTCTAGTATAGTCGTAATAATATTTTGATTTATTTGCACCCATTTAACTTTGCTAATTCTATTTCTAACTTACTAATTTTATCATCAGTTTCGTTAATTATTTTAATTTTTTTTTCTAATCTTTGCTCAAGAACAACAATGTCTTCTTCAAGCTGTCCTATTTGACTATAAGCTATACCCATGGTAAATATAATACCAATAATCCAAATAATATTTCCAATAGATATAGTAAAATCTTTTTGTATCATGAGTCAAAAAACATCTTAGCTATAGCAGCAGCAACAATACCATACAAAACCCAAAGAGCTCTTACCAATACTTTTCTTGCGGCAGTATTTTTATTAACTCTAGCCGTAACACCGTTGTCTGGGTCTAATAATTGTTTAACAAGACTATCTAGCTTCTCGTCCATCTTGTCTAACTTCTTTTCCATGTTATCCATCCTTTGTTGCATTAGTGCTATTTCTTGTGCTGTTGATGCCATTAGCTTATACCGTTAAGGAAGAGGCTCCTTCCGCTATTTCTGGTTCATTTTCAAATACATTAAGCAAATCATCTGCCGTCAAGTATTGCTCTTCGCTTTTATTTATTCCAAAAGTAAAATCAGTTGTTCCATCAACGGGAAATATCAAAGAACTTGTGTTAGGGCTAGATAACTTTAATCCAGCATCAATAAGTGCTAAAACTCTTTTTGTTTCTGTTTTATTGTTTATATAGTACTTCATATTAAGATATTCCGTTTCTAGACTTTAAGTCGTTTATTATGTTAGTATAGTCATCACCGCTTATGTATTGATTGTAGTAAGCTACTTCATATATTTTTCCGTCAAAACTTCTACCACCGTTAACTTTATATCCTAGTACGTCAATAGTAACTGGTATACCGCTACTGTAAGTAGTACTAGTATTCATTGTGTCACCATTGTTTGTAAACGTTGTTGTTCCATTAACAACAGAACTTTTGCTTACTCCAAATATAAACTTTGTAGCATTAGAAGGGGGATTACTAGTGTTTTGCAAAGCGTTTACTCTAAACGTTGGTGAGCTTCCGCCAATAAGGTAACTAAAAGTCGCACTTGTGCTACCAAACATTTGTATATGCTTATTGTTTGGGTCGTCTTTATCCTGACCTAAACCATAAAATTCGTTTACAGCATCTATAGTCATTTCTATTACGTAAAAAGCACTGAAGGCCTGTAGTGTTAACTGAGCGTCAAAATCCATGTAAATAGGCGTAACATTATTTGAGCCAGTAAAATCAAAGCTACCATCACTAGAACTATACGTAGGTTGAGAGTTTGCTACTGTTTGAGTAACATCGTTGCCGTTTCCAGATTGGTCAGCCCAAGTTAATGTAGCCCCAGTAGTTACATCTGTTTTGTTTTTAACCCACAACTGTAATCCTGCAACATCAGCAAGAGAAAATTCTTCTTCTGAAGCCGCAATAGATTTATTAATTCCTAGTCCTAATCCTAACATATGTTATATTATTATACTCTTCTATAACAAACAACAAGACCAGCGTTTACAACAACCTTAGTAAAAGGAAGATATATTACACTTCCAGCTTTTAATGTTGCTCCAGCCATGTTAGTAAGGTCTCCGTCAACAACCGTATTAGTTGTGTTAGCAGTACCACCACTTGGAGTGTAGCTTTCTACAGGAGTTCCATCAGGATTTAATGTTTGTATAGTTACATCGTCAGCAGAGCCAGTTTTACCCTTAATTACTGTTTTAATTTCTGTAGTATCAAAAGTAAGAGTAGTAAAAGTAGTGTCTTCTATAGCTTGTATAGCTAATCCTTTAATGTTATCTACCGTGTCACCATCGTGAAGTATTACAGCGCCAGCATATCCTAGCGATTCCATGTCAAATTTACTCATTTCAAAAAGTTTTTATAATTAGCAAAGTTACTAATAATTATTTATTAATACAATTCATATATTCATGGCATGTGCTAATAGCATATGCTCAAGCATTTTAGTCATAGTTAAACCAAATCCCAGTAGAAGCTCCTACATATAGCTCTCTTCGAACCTGCTTAGGTAAAAGTAGTTTAGGACTATTAATCATTTTTTTAATTTCTCTAATGTCAACTCCTAAGTATACAGCAGAATTAATCAAGTCTTTCATTTCCTCAACCTCCTGACCTACGGCATCAATAGACTTTATGTATTGCTCTTCAGTTTTATTTTTATAAACCAAACTTCTTTCTGAAGAAATTTTTCCAGATAAATTCTTTAATTCTCTTCTTAGTGTAAATCTAGGGTCAGACTTAGATTCTCTAACGCCAGTTATCATGCTTTTAAAAGTATTAAGTTTTTCTTCGGAACTAGCAAGCTTGTCAATTTGAGTTACAAACCCTGGAAGAAGAACGTCTAGTTCAGATATAATTTTATTTACTTTAGCGTCATCCGATAAAGAAGGGTCTAGCAAGACATCTCTAATCTGTAAAGTAGCTTCCGTACCCATACTCAATCCAAGATAAGAACCTATATAGTTTCCAATACTTTTACTTATAGCCATAGCTGTAGATTCATCTCCATAGTCAGGATTTCTAAGTAAATCTATAGAGGTAAGAACTTCCTCTAAGTCAGAGTGAGGGTCTACAGCTCCAACGTTAGTGTATTCAAATGTTCCGTCACCATTTATTTTTGTTATAATAACAGCTCCAAACTCATCATATTTTGGCATAAACTTTCTAGCAGCCAGTATTTTTTTCTCGTCCTCCTCGTCTTCGCCTCCAAATAAACCTAAGAATGCGTTTGTTGCAATTCCTCCAATAAGCTTAAATGCGGCAGTTTTTAACCCTAAATAACCAATAGTAGAAGCCATTCTTTTAGCCCCCTCTACCCTAAGGTCTGGGTCTTGCATATCTGAAGCAGCTATAATAATAGAGTTTTTCATTGTTCTTATAGACTCATATTTAAACGACAAGAAGTCGCCTAAAAACGGAGCCTTTCTAATTACCTCAACAACCTTTCCTACCCTAGAATACGTAGGATATGTGTTTTTTACTCTTTCAGCAACAAAATCATCTATTTCTGATTCTGTCATACCCTTTTTTCTTAAAGCTGATTCATATCTACTACGCTCCATTGCAAATGCGTAAATTTTAAACATGTCGTCTTCGGCTTGATATAGGTCTTGAGCTGCTTTTCTAGCAATACTAATCCCTTTTATTCCTTTATTTTTCATTCTACTTAGCCTACTATCTTCGTTAGACTCGTAGCCGTCCATGTTTTTAGAAAAATAGTAATCAAAGTCTCCGTTTTGAGAAAGGTCTATAATATCATTAACAGAAACGTTTTGTCTAATAACTCCCAGAGCTGTAAGTTTTTGTATTAAAACCTCAACCTCCAACCTATCTTGTTCTGTAAGTATTTTTTTAGCCCCAAGAAGTTTAGCCATTTTAGAGTCTAAAATATTTAAGTCGTACATGACTGTTCTTATGGAGTTTCCTCCAGCCTTTAATCCTGTAAACCCTATGTGACCATTCATTAAAATAAAACCAAGGTTTCCAATAACGTTTCTTGCGTGCGTTTGTGGAGACAGAGTTGTTTTAGACTCTCTAGTCCAACTAACAAAGTCAAATATTCTTTGAAGAAACAATCCTCTTTGTTGTGAGCTAGTTACGTCTTGAAGTTCTTTTAATACAACAGAATCAATATACATTCCGTTTAACGGTGCTAAAGCGTCATTTGATTCGGTAGATATTTGAACAGAGTCTCCTGGTCTATTTGGGTCGTTAGCTGAAAATATAAAGTCTCCATAGCCAACATCTTTTAATTTTGATAGTAATTTTTGCTGCTCTAATAAAGAAAAAATCTTCATTACAGAGTTTGCGTAATTATACATTGGGTCATTATACTCTCCCATTAAAGCTCTTATTTCTAGAGCTATTTCTTTTCTTTCTTTAAGAACCTTAGAGTCTTTTGAGGATAAGGCTCCAACAACGCCTAAAAACCCAACACTTTCTTTGTTTAAAATATTGTCTACAATGTTAAACAATTCTTTTTCAAAGGCTTCGGTTAGCATTCCATCTTTGTTGTTTAAAATATCGGATATTTCAGACATTTCTAAATCAAACTGCTCTTTAGTTATTTGGTTAGAAGCAAGCTGTTCTTTAATCCTAGTGGTTTCTGACTCGTAAAAATCCATTAACTTTTTATATACTTTGTCAGACTGCTCTCTTCTTAAGTAGTTAACAGCATTATTAAGAATAGAAGATTTATTAGGGTCTTTTTCATAACTTTCTCTGATTTCTTTACCAGTTTTATTGCTAAAGGCTGGGTCATCATAAATTGCATAAGAACGAGTTAAGTAAGAACCTAAGTTATCTATTATTTTTAAAGCAACACCATTTTGAGTAGAGCCAGAGTCAATAAGCTCTGTTGATAAACTGTCTATTTGATTTCTCATATACTCTACAGACTCAGAGACTTCTAATCCATACATTTTTGTTAGCTCACTAAAACTAAGCTCACCTCTTAATGCTTTTTCAATATTTTTTACTGTTTCAGCATAGTTAGGATTGTCCATAGTCATAGAGCCGTCTATAATATTTTTTAAAGCTCTTTTCAGTTTTCTTTGAGTAAAGTCAATATTAGCAATCATAGATTTAATATTTTGACCTTTTTCTTCTATAAGATTGTATACCTCTTTTCTTAACTGACCTTGAGGAGTAAATAGATTTGTAAAATATTTTTCAGCATTTTTTAATCTGTTGGTAATACCTTTCCAGACAGAAACATTTTCCGTAGACGGAACGGTGTTGTTCTCTCTAGGGGCTTCTTGTTCTTTTACGAAAGTATTTTTTACGCTTTCTTTTCCTGAAGAATCAAAAGCACTATTTATTTCTTCTACACTATATCCAACTTTACCTAAGGCTTCAATTATTTGTTGCTTAGTATATCCTTGATTAAGAAGGCTAGTGATTTCATTTTTTAAATCAAATTCAGAAGGTTTAGAGAACTTAACTTCTTCGCCAGTTTGTTTTGAAATAAAAGGGTCTAAGCTCTCAGCAGACACTTTGTATGCGTTTTTAGCTAATACAAGAGCTCCTACTTGAATTACTTCACCAGCAGCAACTATTGGCATTCCGTCTCTTTTATCGTAGAAATAAGAGTGTCTGTAAGGGTTCATTCCAACTTGAATCCACCCGTCTAATTGACCAGTAGTATTTTCAGCAGAAGAATTGTAAGCCTCACTATTCATTATGTCAGAAGCTGTATTACTTATTTCTTTAGGGTCGTGGTTGTTCCAGTTACCAAACATTCTAGCTATAGTAGATTTGTTTTTCACACCTTTAGCTATGTTTAATGCTGCTTTAGCTGAAGACTCAAAAGAAACATTTTTAATAACTCCAGTCTGACCGTAAGCTATAGATTTTCCTCCAATGTTAGGTATTCTTTTTACACTTTGAGGGTTGGGGTTTTTAGGGTCTAACTTTGCTCCTTCGTGAACAGAAACAACCCAAGTATTATACCTGTCATAAGCTGGTATGTCTAATCTTAACCCAACATAATAGTTTTCAGGAATTTCTTTGTTTAATCCAATGATTCCTTTTTCTACTTTGTTTTTATCTAAAGAAGCAGCAACATCTAATATAGAAGGAAATCTTTGCATACTTTTATCCATAATAGGAGTAATAGGTAAAATCTCTTTCGTTCTGTTGTTATATTCTTCTTGTGTTATCTCACCTCTTTCAAGAGCCTCAACAAGAGCAATTTGTTCCCCCTTAGGTTTTTGTCTTTGAGACTCTGGAAGCAATAGGTTGTTTTTTCTAGCGTCAAACTCTGCCATAGAAATAAACTTACCGCTTTCGTTCTGTATAGACTCTACAATGCTTTCAATATTTCCTACATTCTCAGACAAAGTAGGATTAGCCTCTACTTTTTCATAAGGCATAGAAAACTTAAGTGTGCTATAATCTAAAGAAAGCGAAGACTTAGCTTGCTGTCCTTTAAATATAGCGATGTTTTTATTTCCCTTTTCTGCTATGTGCATAGCATCAAATCCTAATCTTTTTACATTTGCACCAAGACCCTCCAATACAACCCAGTTGTTATCTGTGTTAGATATATATTTTTCTATTGCCTCAACTGTCTCGCTTTCAGTTAAAGAAGAATCAAATCCCATGGCTATCCCCATCGTTTCAATATCAATGCCACTCATAGAGTTAGTAAGTCTTCTTACGTGACTAGGGTTTTCATAATCAAAAGGATTCTTAGAGCTTATATACGATGGCATTAGGCTAGGGTATAAAGTCTCTCCAGAAAGTTTATCAGTAATATTTGCTTTAGTATAATTGTCAGCAAACTCAGGATTTGGGCTAAAGAAAATAGCATCAACTAATTGAGACGATTCTTCTACCTTAAACTCATCAAATACTCTTTTGGTTCCGTGGTACATAACCATTGGTGTACCGTCTGGATTAACTATTTTAGAATCACCAAACCACTCGTTAAATCCTTTTCTTTCAGAAGGAAAGCTAAACTTAGGAGCCTGGTTGTTGTTGTCCATTCTTTCTAGAGCCTTTTCTTTAGAGTAATTTATAATCTTTTCTATTATAGCGTCCTGAACACCCTCTGGTTGAGTTTTTAATGTTTCGTTAATTAAAGCCTCGGCATGAGAAACAACAATCATTTCTGACACGTCTTTTGTTTCGTAAGCTATAGCCATATCGTCTAACTGCTCTTGAGTATAACTCATTCTTTCTTGAACCGCTCTAGACTCATACTCCCCAAGAATTTTTTGGTAAGACTGAAACTTTAAATCAACTATTTCTTCCGCTCCAAGCTTTTCTCCTTTAATGGCTTTTTTAAGCTCTAAATCAAACTGTTCAACTAACGACATGTTTCCACCTTTAGAAACGCTAGCAATAGCTTGAGCTATGTGTTGTTGTTCGTGTAAAAATGTAGACTTTATTTCTTCAAAAATTTTGTTGTAAAATAAATCTTTTGCTAAAGACGTGTTGTCAGCATCTAAAGAATCGAACTTACCACTCATAAATCCTATACTGTATCCTAATTTGCTATTTACTGCTATTTCGTATATAGCTTTTTGTAATACAAAAGAAGTAACACCTTTACCTTTTAAATATAGGTTTACGGCTGTTTCACTTTGTATTCCAAGGGATTCAATTTCGCTTACCTTGTCGCTGTGAACATAGCCCACATACTTCCCAATATACTTTTCAGAAGTAACTAAAGGGTTTAAAAAAATATCATTTGAAACTTTACCCTCAGACTCTACATAATTAGAAACCATAACTTCTAATTGCTTTCTTTGAAAATCAGTAATCTTTAAATTAGGGTCTGTAATTATTTTTAAAGCATCATTAATATGATGAATCATTAAAGTTTTTGCAGAGCCCTTACTTCCTGACCTATCATTAAAAGAGTTCATTCGAACAGGGTTAGATTTTAATTGAGGATAAAACTCAGAAAGCATATTTCCTTCAAACATTGAGTCTATAGTCATTTTGTATCCCAATATTTCCCTGTTTCCAGTTTCAAAGAAAAGCTCCATGCTTTTACGCATATTTTTTTCAACAACATTACTAAATCTTAAGTCAGAATCAGAAACTTCAAATCTCCAGAAATTATCTTTTCCTCTGCTCCAACCAGTCAGCTTTCTGATTTGTAAAGGTTTTAACCCTTCCTTTTCTGCTAGTTTAGCTTCTTCTAAAGATTGTATCATTCTTGATGTTACAACCGCTCCGTTGTTTGGGTCTAAATTATTATCATAAACAAAAGAGAATAAAGCGTTTAGCTTAGGGTCTGAATCTATTTGAACCAACTCTTCAGGCGTAATGTCAGATATTTTGTTTCCAGACAATAAGCTTCCAGCAACTAAGTCTGTATATTGACCTATAGTCATGTTTACTGGAACACCAGCATTTCTAACTAAATCAAACACTCTTTTTAACCAAGCTCTAAACCCAGCTTTTTGTTCCTTAGATTCTAGTAATGCTCCTTTCTCTCCAATAGCTTGAGTAAGAGCCTCTTCTAATATTCCCTCTT
>Ga0098056_1001307_pt1 | contig 10077 bp, 6 predicted proteins | sample 17BtaG_FD_92583 | JGI IMG/M metagenome (GOLD analysis project Ga0098056, IMG submission 92583) | Marine viral communities from the Subarctic Pacific Ocean - 17B_ETSP_OMZ_AT15314_CsCl metaG | ecosystem: Environmental > Aquatic > Marine > Oceanic | place: Subarctic Pacific Ocean | collected 2015-01-18
ACGTCTATTTGAGTATTAAGTTCTTCTAGTCTTTTTTCTTCAGCCCTACGAACATCAATGTCCACGTCTCTAATTTCCATTCTAGATTCAACATAAGACTTTTCTTTTAAAAGTAACTCATACTCCTGAACTGATAGGTCTGGGTTTTTTAGCGTATTTTTTTGTATTATTTCGTTTGCTTTTTCAACCTTCTCTTCTTCTATCGTTTTTTCCGTTAGTATAGTTCCGTAAGTTTTATTTTCTACGTTAAGTCTTGATGCAACAAGAGCCGCATAGCCTTTACGAGTTACATCAAGAGCTCTATCCCAAAAACTTCTAGAAGCATCTTCTGTTACAACTTGATTCGCATCATCAAGAGACATTTCATTAGACTCTGTAGAAAGGATTTCTGAGTCTGATTGAGCAGAAATATTCGTAGATTCTGATAAAGATTCCTCTTTTTTTTTAAAATCTACCTGCTCAGAGTATTCAGGATATTTGCTTAAAATACTATCTACTAAAACAGTATCCTCAACGTTTTCATATTGAGGATATTTAGATTTAATTTTTGCAGCAAAATCTTTTGTAGTTAGTTTATCAGACATACTTTATTTTATTAAAGACCCAATCCTAAAGGGTCGTTGTTATTTATTTCTTCCTTTTTTGTAGCTTCAAATAAACCACCTTTTTTTAATCTTTTGTATAAATTATCGTAGTGAACATTTATTTGCCCCTCAGGAACATCAGAAACAGAGAACTCCGCTCCAGTTTCGAGTGCATCAGCATACTCTATCGCTTGAGCTTGAGCTTCATCGCTAGAAACTCCTTCTGCTATAAGAGCAGATTTTTTTGTTGCTATCGCATCGTTTCGCTCTGTCTCAGACAATTCTTTACCTGGCTTATAAAATACAAATCCTTGCCCTCCAGTTTCTGGGTCTACAATTATTGCCTTAGGAATAACATCTTCAAATGTCTGTTTTCCATCTTTAGAAGTGAATGTTATAGGTTTATTTTCTCCCTTAATAAAACCAAAGCTAATTTCTCTAGCGTTTTGAAATCCAAAATCAGAGTATTTAGCTCCAGCAGCTTCTCCAGATAAATTTACTACATCATAATTTACCTTACCAGTAGAGCCTCCACCAAAACCTATGTTTAATCCTCCTCCACTACCCTCTCTAGTTGTAGCTTTGTCTGACTTGATTCTACTTCTAACGTTTTGTCTGATAAATTCTTTTGCTAAATCTTCTGACTCAAAGTCTGAAAGAAACTCAATAGAATACTGATTAAAAAAGTTATTAACAACATTTTCTAAAGCATCTTCTTTAACTGCATATCTCGTTGTCTTAACCCCTTCTTCACTTTCAAATATACTTTCTTGAGATAAGTCACCTACTGGAATCTTAGAAAGAGCCGCATTTACATCCCTTCCTAAATTAAAAGATAATGCTTCGTTAAAATTATCATCAAAAATAGAAGTTTCTGATAACGAGTTTATTTTTTTTAAGTTGTTTTGATTGTAAAGGGATTCCTTACCCCCTATTACACTTTTAGAAGATTCTTGTATTTTTTTAGCAGCTTCTTTAGAAATTTGTACGTATTGCAAAAGTTCATTTTTTTTCCCTTGAAACTCTTGATAAGCTATAGGATTTTTTGATGGATTTTTTAAATCTACTTGATTATTTGCAGACCACTCTAAAAACTCATTATATTTTTCAGTATAACCTGGAATATCTACAGACCTAATACCCTTAGAGTCTACGGACAAAGACTTCATAAACTTTTCATCAGCCTTTAAAGCTTTCGCCTCTTTTCTTCTTAAAGCATCTTTATAGGCACTTACAGACCGTGAAGTATCAAATACTTGCGCAGCTCCGTATCCTATTAAATTATCACTCATTTTTGCCATAATATCTTTCTACTTATTAGGGTTGTTTAGGACCATACCCTCGACCAAAATTATTTGTAAAATCATATCGTCCATAAGCTGGTGATTGAAAAGGATTTAATGACGGACTAATTAAAAGAGAATCTTTTAAAGAAATTCCACTTTTAAACTCAAAATTACTTTCTCCTGAATCGTTGGTTTCTTCCCCTTCTTTTGCCATTTCTCCTTCAGCTATAGTAGATAGTCCTCCCATGAAGTTTTGCGTCCCAGCCCCAATTAATGCTTGAGCTTCCGCATAACTCTGCTGATATGGTTGCATTTCGTTTACTTCAAACGCCTTGTCTTTAAATTGCGCCATTACTTCCCTTTGCTGTTGAGCAGCTTGAATGTTTTGCATTCTTTGTTGAACGTCAGCAGAAAGCAAACTCATATATGAGTCTTGTTGTGATTGTTGTATTGTGGAAACCATTCCAAGACCACCTTTTCTGTCTGCAACACCAGCTAAAGCTTGTTGCCCAGCTCTTTGTATGTTTTGCATATACTGCTGCTTTTGAGCGTCTGGCATACCATAGTACGACATAAGCTCTGCTTCAGACATGTTTTTTTCTATTTCATCGGGTATTTGGTATTCAGGTCTTGTTAGATTCTTTTTTTTAACCCAACCAGCTACTGCTTGACCTATACCTGCGGCTGCTTGAACGCCTCCTAATATTGCTGTTACTGACATAGTTTACAAAATTAATGATTTAAAGTTTAAATTACAAGTTATATAACTCCAGACTTAGAGCTTGGTGAAACGCCTATGTTTATAGCAAAAAGTCTTAGGTAGTTGTTATCAGTCCAAGAACACCTCATGGTGGCAGAAGCAGACCTTATTTTTTCTCCGTTAATTATACCAGCGTACTTGTTTCCAACATCGTAGGCTAAGAAACTATTTACGTCTCCATATATGTTAGAGTAGTGGTAGTTTTCTTTAGTTTTCCAGTAACCGTTAAATATTTTAGAGTATTGTCTATAGTTGTTTTGTATTTCAAAATCTGTAGGCTTTAAATTAGCCTCTACTCCTATAGAGTTATATACTTTATTTGTTGAAGGCTCTATGTTACTCACTAAAACAACGTCACTACTAACAAGATTTTTTCCATTAGTTTGAGTTCCATATTCCTCTTGAGAGTAAAACTCATTGTAGTTTTCTGGATTGTAAGACTCAGTATTGTAGTCTGCCCTTCTTAAAACATAAAGATTTGCTCCGTCATGACTTCCCCCTACAGAGCCGTTAATTTTAAATGGATTAATAATATTTACAACCTCATTGTTTATGTATTCACACACTCCATATATGTCTTTAAAATAAGTCCACCTATTTGCAGGCTCGCTAAAGACTACGGTTAGTTTAGCAAGGGTTTGCTTCTTTAAAGACGTAATATTTTCTGTCTGTGCATTATTTGAGTAGCTGTTTCTTATTCCAAAATTGTCAAAATACGTACTCTCTCTAGCTTCGTAAGCTAAGTCATTAACAGGAGCAGTTTTAAATATATTGTTCCAGTCGCTCAAGTTTAGAGTAAGCATATACTCCTTATCTTTAGGGTTAAAGCAACCGTAAAGTTTCGGATATTTATTTGGAGAAGAAGGAGTTGATATATCTTTTCTGTTTAGTATTGTGAAAAAGTCTGTAAAATAATTCTTCATCTGATACTCGGATATAGGAGATATTCCGTTTTGAGACAATCTACAAACAGCACCTCTTTTTATATCCGTAAAGTATAATACTTCTGCGTACTCCGAAAAAGACTCTGGATTAAAGCTAATACCGTACTCTCCAGCGTAAGGAATTGCTTGAGAAATAACAGCACCTTGAGCTGTAAGTATTTGGTCTCCTGAACCAGTAGTAATTATATTCCTATTTACTTGAGCTCTAGAAACCTTGTCTTCTTGAAAGATAATGAGTTGATTCTCTCTAGAATGAAGTTTTTGTATAGAGCCATATGTTTTGTCAAACTCTTCAAAAGTATCGTCTGGAAATATAGAGCTAACTCCATTTATATTTGTGTTAGCAATAAAAGGCTCTGAGTAAAAAACAGTTGATTGTCTTCTCGTTTCTCTGTAGTCAGGATTAACAACATTAACTCTTCCTGCGTCCCAATTTTTTGAGGCAAAAAAATCTGAAGCGTTAAAGTCTTCTATAAAATCTAAATGACCAGTTAAATTACTTAATCTAAATCTATGGTAAACATCTCCTCTGTCTAAATAGACAATAGACCCTGTTCCTGCCGCTCCATTTATAGCGGTTTGATTTTGATTAGTGACACTATCGCTGGCTCCAGCATCATCATATATTCCAGTATAGGCGGTTGTGTTATCAACATGATGTAGGTAATCTCCTGAGGATTCTACTACAGGATGAACTTCACCTATTTCGTAGTAGAAGATGTCTTCATCGTCAGCAGCCTTTTTAGGTCTATATATTTCTATCAATCCTCCAGCAAAAAAATTAGTCAAGTCTCCATTCCCAGCTAAAGCAGCCGAAGAAACATCAATAAATAACCCAGACATAGGGTCTTGAGATATAAGCCCAGCCCAAGCAGGAAAGTTGTCGCCAGCAGAGGCAGTATCCAAGTCTACGAGAAAATTAAGATTATACCCAGACTCTTGAGCGTCAAATTCTTTAGAGTATCCTCCAGGGTTTGATAATAAACCAAGATTTCTTGAGCTTCCTGTTATTTTAAAATCTTGAGAGTCACTAGCAATCGTGTTACCTCCGTTAGCTATTGGTCTCATTCTATCTCCATCTACATAATCATAAACCAAAGCTTCAAGTCCAGCCTTTGAAACTAAATTGTTTAAAGGCTTTATTCCCATTAAATATCTTCCGTTGATATTTGTAATTCCAGAAACCCTAAATTGCCAGCATTTTTCCATGTTTCTGTTTCCAGAGTAAACAATTTGCCATGTTTTAGCCCAACTAGGAGCTTCGTGTTTTATTTCTAGTGAGAACGCAGAAGGACTAAATTGAGTCGTTGCATTTGGTCTGTCTGTAAAAAAAGGAACGTACTGATTGCCTTCTATTTTTTGAACTGAAGAACTTCTGTTTGCTTCGTCATAATACACTATTCCAAAGTTGTGATATGCTCCAGACTTGAAGCCCATATTTTCCGCCTCTTCTAAGGCTAGTGTAAAGTATTCAAGCCTTATCATGTCTGTTCCAGCTTTATTGGGAGACCATCCTGCACTTGCTGGTTGTAAAGCATAGTATTGATAAGCATAGTCATTTTGAAACGACCCACCGTTTACAAACTCAATTTGATTTCCAGTGTACCCCGAAGTAGGGGAGTTGTAAAATGTACTTCCTAGAGGAGGTGAATTTACTATTGGTTGTACATAAAGCTTTGGGGTGTTCGCTACCGCATCGTCCCAGTCAAATCCAAAGCCATATCCGTAATCATTGTTTATGTCTTGAGGAATAGGGTTTTCATTTCTAATGCTAAACCTTAAACTAATAGAGTCAGTTCCATTACTTTTCCACAAAATATTGTCTGAGTTTCCAGCACTTTCTGTTCTGTGACCAGCAACTAGGGTTGGAGCGTCCTCATCATTACCTTGTTCTTCTAAATCATTTCCTTCAAATCTTTTCTTAAACAATAAAGGCATTAAATCGTCAGTAGTAGTATAATCTGCTTGAAGAGCATCTAACACGGTATCTAAAAATGAACTAGCTGATAGTTGAGGAAGACCAGTTAGTGATAAATCAAAAGAAACAACTCCTTCAACTAAATTTCCCTCTTTATTATAGCCGCCAAAAACACCAGCGTCTACACCAGAAGTATACACAAATCCCATCTTGTTTATAGATATGTTTATGTTTGTGTTGTTAGGAACATTTCCTCCAGAAATTAAGTTGCTAAAATTTAATCTTAAATCATAGTTTGCAGCTCTTAAAGAGCCTCCAAGCCCAATGAAGCTTCCAGGGTCTTGCTCAGATAGCGGTTGAACGTTGATGCTGTAGTCTAGCTTGTCTGGGGTTGCGATAGCGCCAGCTCCTTCCTTATAATGCAAACTTGTATCCACATTTACAGCGTCTACACCATTTCTTCCATCTACAACATTACCATAAACAAGTCTATTTCCGTCTATGATTTCTTGAGACTTAGCCTTTAGTGGAATGTTGTCAAAAGGCTTTACTGATTCTTTTAGGTTTACTATTTCGTATAGTTCACTATTGTAAAATCTGTAGTAGAAATCTGTATTAACAGTTCCTATTGCAGAAACAGAAGCAACTCCAGTTGTAGATGAGGAGCTGTGAACATTTTGATTTAACCCTAATGTTGGGTTTGTAGTATGATTATATACTGGTATTTTTTCTACTGTAAAAAAATCTCCCTTTAAGTTTGTTTTTCTAGCAACAACTTCTATAAACCTAACCTCTTTTGTTCCAGAGTTAATTTTTATTTCAATGTAGTTGTTAGTAGTAAAGTCACTATCTCCATTTCCAGTACCTGTAGACGAGGTTTTTATTTTAGATATAGGTGAGTATGCAGACTTTTCTTTGTCGTCATAAACATATCTATACTTAAACTGCCACTGATTGTTTACTACGTTGTTTTGTTTTACGCTAGTGTCTGAACCAAATAAACATTCTGGAGAGTAAACTGGAGGGTATTTAGCGGCATCAAATATTCTTTCCGTTAAAGAGCTGTAAGCGTGAGTTATATCTGTATCAAATCCATTGTTATGATAAGCAGAATAGTATTTACCTCCAGATATTGTTGCCGACTCAACTCCAGTCATAACCTTTGCCTTAGCTATGTTTATTTTTCTAGGAGGATTTAAGTTGTCTGTAAAGTACAAAAGACCGTCAGGAGCCCAAGGCTCTCCGTGAGCAATAACATTAACTCCAGTAATAAGGTGGTCTTCGTCAAAGCCTAAATCAAATTTATCTACTATAACAGATATAGCGTTTTGTTTTTGAGAGTATTCGTATATAGAACATTCAGTGTCAGTTTCTCTAATAAAATATATAATTCTATCGTAAACTTCGTCTCTGTACTTTCCGATAACCAAAGAATCTGCGTCAAGAGAAAAGTCTTGATTAAATTCAATAGTAGTACCATTCCAGCCGATAGTGTTTGTGTTATCTATAAATTCAGAACCAACAATATTTTCTAAAGTTCCCATTCCGTCATTTTCTCCAGAAGGCTTCATGTTTATAGCAGTCCTGTAGTCACCTTGCTTTAGGTATCTAGCATCGGTGTCAAAATCCATTCCACCAATAAATGTTCTTTTTTCTTGAGCCATAAATTATTAGAATTTAGGAGCTTGGTAACTATTTTTGTTTCCAGCCTGCATAGCTTCGTCCTTAGTGAAATTTTTCATTCTAGACTTCGCTATTCTTTTTTCGTTAAACCAATCACGTCTTGCTTGCTCTTTCATATTTGCTGGTATATTTCTTTTTCTCTGTATTCCTTTCCAAAACATATAAGCTCTTAATGCTTCTTCAGCAAAAACATGAATTTGTGTGTCATTAGCCTTTGTCTCAGGGTAGTTTGGATTATTGTCTGTAAGCCTACTTATACCGTCACTTATGTACTCTAATACTATTTTTGCTTCTGCAAATCCAGCGTCAAACTGAATAGTGTTAGACTCCATATCAAATCTATAGTATCCATGTCTATTTTGACCTCCACCTAAGCCATATATTCCCCCCATGTTTTCTCCATTCCTGTACTCATCAATCCACTGAATAGTGTATGTGTTGCTTACACCAGTAACCCCTCCTTGGCTTGCCTGCAAATCAATATCATCTAACTGACCTACAGGAGAAATCATACCGCTTTTGGAAACACCAACTCTAGATATAGAAACAAAATCTGAAGGCAAAGTAATGTTTAAGTTTGCGTTTACAGTTAGCTCTATTGTTTTTACATTTCTTACAACGTCAAAGTTAAGTTCTTTAACTCCCCTTAACGCTATGTCTCTATAATAAAAAAGTCTATGCGTAGTTTCGTCACCTTCTTGTATTAATAAGGAACGAATAACTTCATTTAATGATACGTAATTTTTTGCCATTATACTCTATCTTGATTATCTATTACTGAATCGTATGGTTTTTGGTATGAATACCTAGCTACTACAGCGTCTATAACTGGAGCTACTAGCTCAGCAGGGATAGGATAGTCTGATATGGTTAAAGTTCCATGAGCAGACCAAGCGTAAGCTGCTTCAGCAGTAGTAGGAGTTGTTCCTCCAGGAATCTGAACTACTCCATATTGACCTCTTGTGCTAGAAACCGCTCTAATTCTAATTCCAGCCGAAGGAGTTGCTGTTGCCGCTTCCCATATGTGAAGAGTGTTTCCGTGCAGGCTCCACTTCTGATTTTTGCTGCCATCAAGGAACGAATCCAAATAGTCAGCATCATCACCTTGAGACGTGTAACTATAAAGACCTAATGACGGAGGCATTCTATCGTATGTTATTGTAGGATTTGTTTCGTCTGAAATTTCATAAACTCCCATGTCATAAGGTAATGATATTATCTTAAACGGAAGCACAAACGTATAATACTCAAAGTCAGTTGCGTTTATTGTTATTCTTTTTGACAGCCCTGACGTTCTAGGTATAGTAAAGTCAGTTAAAACACTACCCTCTATTTGTCTGTCTCCAGATAAAATTTTTCTTTTATAGTAGTCGCCAACTTGTCTGTCTCTTTCTTGGTCTATAGCAATCATAACCTCTCTAATATCAATATTAGATTCAGGCTTTGAGTGTCCTACGTTAATTCTTCTTAATGCTAATTCTCCTAGTTCTTTTCTACTATACATATTACATTATTTCTTTTTCCTGAGCCTCAGCGTATTGCGTAATCTGAGCGTCTCTTAAGTTAAGACCAAATAAAGATAATGTTCTCCAAGCCATTTCGTTAAACAAAGACTCTGGTAGGTCTGTAAAAGATACGTTGGTAGCAACGGTTATCGCTCCAGTTGTTCCGTCTATTGATTCTGTTAAAGTTCCCTTTGTAGGTATTTTTATGTATTGTATAATTGGATGATTAGAAGCGTCGTAAGGATAAACAAACAATGAGTCATCATATATGGTTCCGTAAGGGTAGTCTATTGTAGGTTGTAATATTTCACTTTCTAACAAGTAGTATAGTTCTTGAATGTCTACTATTTTAACAGACCTAACAAATCCATCACTAAGAGTTGATGAACCAGGTCTAGTAACGTTTAGTAGGTATAAAAAGCTGTCTGAAAGACCGCTCAAAGAAACTTTGCTAAAAGCACTTTGTGTCATACTTCCACCAGATTCTTGTGCTTGCGTGTTTGCTGTATATTGGTGATTTACAATTAACTGTCTTAAATCGTCTGTTACAAATTGAGAGGTTCCATAACCACCCATTCCTACAGGTCTTCCTGGTTGTGTTGAGTTGGGATTGCCTATTCTATCTCTTATAAGCTCTAGCTGAGCAGAGTTAGCGGCTTGTTCAAATTCATCGGTAGTAACAAACCCCGCTTGCTCCTTATTAGCAACAAACTGAACAAAATTATAAAGTGTTTTAGTATCTATAGCCATATGCCTTAAGAAAAGCGTTATTTATCAATCTACAAATATAGTAAATTATTAACACAAAAAAAAGGGGCGTTAGCCCCTCTTATCTAGTAAGTCTGTTTTTTTTACATCATATTTTAAATCTTGGAAGAAATAGCTTCATAAGCATCTTCTCCGTCTTCAGTCATGGAGTACCCAACAAAAAAGTCAATCATGTCTTGACCTTGAGGAACAGCAACAATCATTTCTTTCTTTTTACCGTCTAAAAAGCCAAACTCACGTTTAGTTTTATCCATGTATATAATTTTAAATTTTATAGCATCTTTGATAACCTGACTCATATCTGTAGTAGGATTTGAGGCTGAATCTAAAAACTCTTCTGGGTTTCTTTTTGCAAAAGCTAATATGTCGTGCTTAAGCTCGTACATACTTCTGTTAGAATTGATTCCGTTAGCGTCACAGTAAGCGACTAATTGCTGAGGAGTCATCTTTAAAGCCGTGTCTACCGCAGTGTGCTCAAGCTCTATATTGTTTACCGTAGCCTCTGCATTAATGCTGTGGTCTACTATGTCGTACAATGGAGTTACGCCTGGCATTCTGTTTGTATTAGACTTGTAGTAGTTGCTACTTTTAAGATACTCTAAAAGAAGAGTTTCTCTTTTGTCTACAAC
>Ga0098056_1001309_pt1 | contig 10071 bp, 12 predicted proteins | sample 17BtaG_FD_92583 | JGI IMG/M metagenome (GOLD analysis project Ga0098056, IMG submission 92583) | Marine viral communities from the Subarctic Pacific Ocean - 17B_ETSP_OMZ_AT15314_CsCl metaG | ecosystem: Environmental > Aquatic > Marine > Oceanic | place: Subarctic Pacific Ocean | collected...
CATACCTGCGGAAGCTTTTAGTGGTGCTAGAACAGCTCTTATACCAGAAGCCGCAAGTATCATACCACAAACTTTTAATTATAATGATGGCGGATATGCAAACATGTCAACATATCAAAAATTAAAAATGATGGCGGATAGTTATGGAGACTAATGTAAGAAATATTATCTGGTTGGGATTAATTTTAGTAAGTGCTGGCATAACTTACGGAATGATGTCGCAACGATTAGAAGCAGTTGAAACAAAACAAAACCAATTAGAAATGATAATATTACAAGACATCCCAGAAATAAAAGAACGAGTGATAAGACTAGAGATACTACTCGAGCAAGCACTAGCCGAATAAAATCTTTTTGGGATCTTCTCCCATTACTTGACTAGCAAGATCTATTTTAGCATTTAAAGCTTTCACAATTTTTTCATCAATCGTATGTTCAGCCATTAAATCAACATAAGTAACTTTACTTGTCTGGCCTATGCGGTGAGCTCTATCTTCTGATTGCATTCTTACTTCTAAACTGTAGTCATTTGAAAAATACACAACAGTGTGACTAGAAGTAAGAGTAAGGCCATAGCCTCCTGTCTTGGGATTTCCGACAAAAAATCTAAGATTACTGCCATAATCCATAAAATTATCGACAATAGACTGACGTATATTATCTTTTGTATCCCCGTAATAAGTGGCCACACTTTCTTTACCATATATTTCTCCTAATTTCCTTTCTATTGCTTGTATATCATGACGGTAGACAGCCCATATAATAACTTTACCATCGGTTTCCTCTAACACATTTACCAATTCTTGTATTCGATTATTTTTTATTGCCTTAATTTCGCCATCATCTGTTTTGACATGACCACAAGTAATTTGATGTAGTCGTATAATTTGTGTCAATACTGTGGCAGCGGTCATTATTTTATTATCTTCTAAAAATGTTAGGGCTGACTTTTTCATTTCTACATATGCTTTTAACTGCTCTGGTGTCATAGAAACAGATCTTTTCGTGTATAATTTTTCTGGTAAATCTAAGCATTCACTTTTTAAAACTCGTGTAGAAAAATGTTGAATTTGTTCTTGTAACTCGTCTAAGCGTTGATACTTAACAATGTGTTGGAATGAATGACTGCCCACGGACCGTTGCACAACAACAGCATATCTAGCACGAAAACTGTAATAACTTTGTTGATCAATTAAGTAAGGATCTAAGAACTGTATTTGTGAAAATAAATCCAAAGGTGACTTGGTAACGGGAGATCCTGTCATAATGCGTCTATACTTTGCTAACTCTGACATCTTAATAATATTTTTTGTGCGTTGAGCTGCATGATTTTTAATGGTAGTTGATTCATCAACGACGCACATAGCTTGGTTGCGTAAAAGAAAACTTCTCGCAAAGTCCCGACCACGAACCGTGGACAACGCCTCAACATTCATAATAAGAATAGTTAAGTCATCAGCCATTACTGATAATTGTTCTAGTTCTTTTTTCTCTTCCTTTTTTGGAGAAGCAGACCACACTCCTACTCTGTAATTAATATGGTCAGCCATATGAATGTTTAATTCGTTTCGCCAGTTACGTTTAATACCATTTGGTACAATAATTAAAGCAGAATTTATCTTGCCTTTGTCATATAAAATAGCAATGTTATCAATGCATACCTTAGTTTTTCCAGTACCCATTTCCATAAATAAAGCCCAAACTTCTTTGTTCCAGCTTTCTTTCAAGGCATCTAATTGATGTTGAAAAGGTTTAGTTTTAAATCTATAATCCATAATAACTTTCTAAATTTGTAATATAAAGGTTGCATTAATAACTTACAACAATTAAAGGAGCAAGTAGAAAGATGGAAATAGATCAAAAAACACCAACAGTTTTTCTCGTACAAGAAAATCCATATGTTAATGTATTAAGTGCAGAAGAGTATGGAAAAATTGAAGTTTTATTTGAAAGTGGTCAACAAATTATGTTTAGTCCACAACCTGCAATTAAAAAATTGCGAAGAAAACTGAGAAATTTTGATGATAATGACCATCTTCTTATGATGGGTGATCCTGCTGCAATGGGTATTGCATGCTGTATTGCTTCTGATATGAATAGAGGAAGATTTAAAATACTTAAATGGGATAAAATTCAAAAGAGATATTATTCTGTTAGTGTTAATATAAATGAGAGAGGCGAAATTGATGAGCAAGATAAACTTTGAAGGCGACGCAGTAGCGAACGTTGAACAAACAGGATTAGAATCAGTAGCTGAGTTATTAAGAGAACAACTTAAATTAGAAGAATTAATAGAGTCTATGGAAGAGACTGTAAAAATAAATAAAGAAGCATTGCGTAAACTATCAGGAGAAATTATTCCTGAAAAAATGGCAGAGTTAGGAATGACAGCAACGGAAATGTATGATGGATCTAAAGTTCAAGTGGTTGAAGATATATATGTATCAATTCCAAAAGATCCTGAAAAATCAAAAGCCTGTTATGAATGGTTAGACGACAATGGCTTAGGAGATATAATTAAAAACCAAGTAGGTATGAGTTTCGGTAAGGGAGAAGGCAACAAGGCAAAACATCTTGAAGAATCAATAAAAGAGATGGGCTTAATTCCTGAAGTAAAAGTTTCAGTGCATCCTTCAACACTGAAAGCCACCATAAAAAAGTGGCATGAGGAAGGAAAATCTGTCCCAGACAATACATTTAATTTGTTTATCGGACAGAAGACTAAAATAACCAAGAAAAAATAAGGAGTAAATATGGCAAACGCTGTAAAGAAAAAAGACGCAACGAACATTACGCAGTTTGATCCTAGCATTTTTGAAAAGGATGCTAATCAAGGATTAGGAAATCTGGGGATGGACGATCTTGCAATTCCTTTTCTTCGTATACTGAGTGATACATCACCACAGATTAAGAAAAGAGATCCTCTATACATAGAGGGAGCGGAAAGTGGAATGATCTACAATACGCTAACAAAAGATATATTTGACGGAGAAGTAGGGGTGAAAGTAATTCCTTGTGCCTACCAACGTCAATATATTGAGTGGGCTGATAGAGGCGAGGGCAGTGGTGCTCCCGTTAATATTTATCCCGCTGAAAGTGATATACTTTCTAAAACCACACGTGATGATCAAAAAAAAGATAGGCTGGCTAACGGTAATTATATCGAAGATACAGCTAATCATTATTGTTTGGTCGTGGATAATGATGGCACAAGCTCTCAAGTTTTGATTGCCATGAAAAGCACTCAACGTAAGAAATCCAAAAGATGGAATTCTCTTATGTTAGGTTTAAAAATGAAGGGGGAAAATGGTTTGTTTACTCCTCCTGCATATTCCCACGTGTATCTTCTAAAAACGATTGCAGAATCAAATAATTTAGGAGAGTGGTTCGGTTGGGATATTACCCGAGTAGGACCCGTTGAAAATGAAGATACTTATCATGCAGCCAAGGCATTTGCAGAATCAGTTGCTAAAGGTGAAGTGAAAGTAAAACATGAAGATGAAAATCTTGACAGTGGTGATAAAACACCTTACTAACCCAAAAATTAGAGAGGCGATAGATTTCCTCCGTCGCCTCTCAACCAGGTATGAGAAATTATGGACGACAGAACAAAAGAATTTATACGTATATTTAGTGGATTAACTAGAGCATACGGACAAACACAAAGCCGATCGAAAAACGAATCAGGTAAGCTTGAAGGAAAATCTTGGATTGTTCCTGAACAATTAACTGACGATAAATGGCTTAATCATTTAGCGGGTAAAGAACCCTCTTTGGGAATTATTCCCATTAATGAAAACAATCAATGTACTTGGGGTGCAATTGATGTTGATACCTATGATGGTTTCGATCATAAAAAATTAATTAAAAGAATTTCAGAAAAAAAATTACCTTTGGTAGTATGCTGCTCAAAAAGTGGAGGTGCTCACATATATTTATTTGTGTCCAAAGCTGTTCGTGCCAAAGAGATGCAGATAAAATTAAAAGAGTTAGCTGTATTTTTAGGTTTTGGTGAGAGTGAAATATTTCCTAAGCAAATTGAATTAAGCTCCAAAGGTACAGGTAACTTTTTAAATCTACCTTACAATCATCCAGAGTATCCTGGTCGTTTTGCATATGATGATGAAGGTAATTCAATATTGGATTTAGATAAATTTATAGAACATTATAAACAAAAAGTTGTATCAAGTTTAAGTGATATAGTTATTGAAAAACCTGTTAGCGAAAAAAAGAATGATGATTTTAAAGGCGCTCCTCCATGTTTAATTACACTCGCTTCACAAGGATTTGCTGAAGGCTCACGGAACGAATGCATGTTTCAACTAGGAATTTATTTACGAGAAAGATTTCCTAATGATTTAGAAACAAAAATGGATCACTACAATACAAAATATTTTAGTCCACCTCTACCCAGCAGAGAAGTTCAAACAATATTTAAACAAGTAGAAGATAAAAAATATTTTTATCGGTGCGAGCTTCCTGTTTTTAAAAGTGTATGTGAAAAAATAAAATGTCAAAGTCGGAAGTACGGTATTGGTAATTCTGCTGAGCATGAAATAACAAATTTAAAGAAATGGGAATCAGATAATCCTGTGTATGAAGTAACCCATAATGGGAAGGTTATTATTCTATCAGTAGATCAATTACATTCTCACAGTGAATATCGTAAAGCTTGTATAGCTCAAGCGAATGAAAGCCCACGGCCCATCGCCCCTGCTATATGGGCAGACATGGTAGATAATTTATTAAAGAACATGCATGAGGATGACTTTATTCAATTACCTACGGAAGTAACCGCCAAGGGACAATTTCTTAATCAGCTCCAAATATTTATTGAGAATAATAGAGGAGCAAAAGATAGACAAGATATTCTTCAAGGAATGGTCTTTGAACATGAAAAAGGATATTTCTTTTTTAAGCCACAATCTTTAAGAGATTTCTTAAAAACAAAACGTTTTACCAAACTATCTGATTCTGCTCAGTATAAAATGTTTGAAGAATTTGGCGGTGGAACAGCGAAGTTTAAAGTTAATAATAATTCAGAACATTGTTGGAAGATTCCAACGGATATTCTCTCATCTGATTATAATTTAAAATCACAAGACTTTAGTGAAGAGGAGGCATACTAATGCATAGACATATTGTTATAGGTCCTCCAGGTACAGGTAAGACAACTTTTTTAAAAAACAAGGTAAATGAGCTAGTAAAAAATAATATTTGTTTACCGTCCGAGATTGGTTATTTTAGTTTTACTGTTAAAGCTGCAGAAGAAATTAGAGATCGTGTTGCTAAAGGAAGTGACATGAGTAAAGATGAATTGAAAAAAGAGTATCCTTATTTTTGTACATTACATTCTCTCGCTTATAAACGATTACATCTTCAACAATCACAGATCATGGATGAACATGACTATAATGAACTCTCACGGCTCACGGGACATGAATATGTTAATAAAATGAAAAAAGGAAATGGTGTTGACATTTCTATGCCAACAGCGAAAAGTGAATATCAGGACTTAATTAATTTAGCTTACGCAAAATTTCCTGACGATGAAGATCGTTTAGCAAAAGTTTTTCGTGACACAACACTCAACAACTACGGCGCACGGAACTTGATAGAACAAATGGATTTAGATTTACGTAAATTTAAAACAGATAGAAGTAAATATGAGTATGTAGATTACTTTACACAATTTTTAAAAAGAAAAAATCCACCTAAATTAAAATATTTATTTATTGATGAAGCACAAGATTTATCTGTGCATCAATGGAGAGTGGTAGATATGATTCAGAAAATTGCACAACCTCTTGAAACTTATGTAGCTGGTGATGATGACCAAGCAATTTTTCGTTGGGCTGGTGCAGACATTGAACATTTTATAGCTATGGCTAAAGATGATACTAATACTATTATTCCTTTAACACAGTCTTATCGTATTCCTAAAAGTGTGCACATTCTTGCCACAAAAATGGCACAGTCTATTGACAATAGAATAAAGAAACATTACTTTCCAAGAGATGAGGAAGGAACAAGAAAAGTCTTAAATATCAGACCTTTAAACAAAGGAATTAAGGAAGGTGAGTGGTTAATCTTATGCAGAACTCATGAAATTGTAAAGCAAGTTTGTGAATCTTTAGAGATGTATGGGTGGTTATATAAACGTTATGGTCATTCAGTAATTAATTTTAAATACATAGAAGCTATCAGAGCTTGGACTAAATTACAAAATGGAAAAAGTATTTCTGGAGATTATTGTCATACTTTATATGAATACATGGATAGCACTAGAATAAAAAGAAATTATGGAACTTTTAAAGGAAACTCAGAAGAAATGTATAATTTAGATATGCTAATTAATAATTTTGGGTTAAGAGAGACTATAAAGTTATCGCAAACAAAAGAAGTAAGCGTGAAAGAGATAGCCTGGTATGATATGATCAATGCAAAAGGTTTTAGAAACAGAATTAATTATTTACGTTCTATCATGCGCTCAGGAAATAAGTTAGATGATACACCACGCATCGAAGTTTCTACAATACACGCAAGTAAAGGTGGGGAAAGACAAAAGGTAATGTTGATTACTGATTTATCTTTTGGTCCTTACAAATCTTCTACTGAAAATCAACAAGGCAGAGATGACGAAGCAAGAGTTTTTTATGTAGGAGCCACTAGAGCTAAAGAAGAATTACATATTGTTCATCGCACGGAAGGACAGTTTGAATATGAACCTATATTTTTTCATGAAAGGAGCTGTGCATGATTTGCCAAGACATTTTAAAAGAAGCCAAAGAACTTGTTGCTGGTGATAGGCAAGAAGATTACGGAGATAAATTAAAGAACCATGAAAATATTGCTAAGTTATGGAGTGCATATCTTGATAAAAAAATAACACCTCATGATGTTGCGATATGTATGGGTCTCGTTAAAATAGCACGATTAAAACATGCGCATAAAAGAGATAGCTATGTTGATTTAGCTGCTTACGCTGCCATTGCAGGAGAGATAGATGAAAAATCAACCTAATTGGTTTCCTAAAGTACATCGTATGCCCAGTGAATGGGTACAACCAGATACGTTTCCTGACTTATCAGAGTACGAAGAAATTGCCATTGACTTAGAAACAAGAGATCCAGGTATAAAAGAAACTGGTCCTGGTTATATTCGTAAACACGGTGAAGTAGTAGGGATTGCTGTAGCAGTTGAAGGGTGGTGTGGTTATTATCCCATCGCTCACGAAACACCGCCCAATATGGACAAAGAATTAGTTACCAGGTGGCTTAAAAAACAATGTTCTTATCAAAATATTAATTACATATTTCACAATGCTTTTTACGATGTAGGCTGGTTAAAGACGATGGATATTGACATCAAAGGTAAAATAATAGACACTCTAATTGCTGCTCCTTTAGTAGACGAGAATAGGTTTCGTTTTGATCTAAACTCATTAGGAAAGGATTATCTAAAAGAGTCAAAATCGGAAACCCAGCTCTATGAAGCAGCTAAAATGTGGGGACTTGATCCTAAAGGTGAAATGTGGAAGCTTCCCGCCTCACATGTAGGAGAATACGCTGAACAAGATGCAGCACTTACGCTACGCTTGTGGCATCATTTACAACGAGAAATTTCATCACAAAATCTCGTTAATATTTTTCAATTGGAAACAGATTTATTTCCTGTTTTATTTGAAATGAAACAAAAAGGTGTTCGAGTTAATTTAGAAAAAGCGGAGAGGATTAAAAATGATTTACAAATTAAAGAGAATAAAATCTTACGTTCAATTAAAAAGCTCACAGGTAAGGATGTGGAAGTGTGGGCTGCAGCTTCGGTGGCGAAAGCATTTGAATCACTCAAGATTCCTTATGATCGTACACCAACAGGTCAACCAAAATTTGATAAAAACTTTTTGGCAAGTCATGATTCTCCTTTGGCGCAGATGGTTGTGGAAGCCCGTGAAATTAATAAAGCGAGAACCACATTTATTGACAGTATCCTCAAGCACTCGTACAGAGGCAGGATTCATGCTGAAATCCACCAAATGAGATCGGACCAGGGCGGAACCGTCACTGGTCGTTTTAGTTATTCAAATCCAAACTTACAACAGATTCCAGCACGTCATGCTATCTTAGGTCCTCTTATCAGATCTATATTTATTCCTGAGAAAGACCACGAGTGGGGTATCTTTGATTACTCGCAGCAAGAACCACGGCTCGTCGTTCACTATGCTAGTATGAAAAGTTATCAAGGATCAAATCAATTTGTAGAAGCTTATCAGGAAGATGATACAACAGACTTCCATCAATTAGTTGCAAACATGGCGGACATTCCTCGTAAGCAAGCTAAGACAATTAACTTAGGTTTGTTTTACGGTATGGGTAAAGGTAAATTAATGTCACAGCTTGGTGTAAGTTTAGAAGACGCTACAGAATTATTAACCAGTTATCACGAACGTGTACCCTTTGTTAAACAATTAATGAATGACACAATGAACAAAGCAAGTAAAAAAGGTTACTTGTTTACTTTAGAAGGAAGACGTTGCCGTTTTGATTTATGGGAACCATCAAACGAGTGGGGCTCTAAAGCTTTACCACTTGCTGAAGCGCAAAGAGAATATGGTGAAAGTATGATTAAACGTGCCTGGACATACAAAGCATTAAATAGATTAATACAAGGATCTGCTGCAGACCAAACAAAAAAAGCAATGCTTGAATTATATAAAGAAGGATACTTAGCTCATATACAAGTACATGATGAACTTGACTTTTCTGTTGCTAACGACACGGATAAGGATAAAATAAAAGACATTATGGAAAATTGTGTTGAGTTAGAAGTGCCAAGTAAAGTAGATGTCGAACTCGGCGAAAGCTGGGGCGACGCAGGTGATTAAAGTTTGGTTATTAATTATGTTTTTATCTATGCCTAATCAACCATCGGTTAAGTATAATGCTGCTGTTTATCCTACGGAGGATAAATGTATGATAGCACTTGATGGTTATATGAGGATATATGAAAGTAAACCTGAATCTTATAAGCAAGGATTGGTGACAGAAGCTTTCTGTCTTCCTTTTAATGCTTTTCCCATTCAAGGCCTAAATCAAACAGGTGCTTAAACTACTTCTCATTTGTGCCACAATTATAATTAGCGTTTGCATCTGGCGTTATTACTCGCCGTATCAAACTTTTATTAGAGAATGTGTCTACAATGAGGCAATGGAATGGGATTTAAGCAAGGAATACTGTACCTGGATGTATAAAGAGTTATTAAGAGAAAATTCGTGGTTAAAAGAATTTCTTAGTTGACAGTCCCACTAAATTAGATTAAAGGCTTAATTAAATGAGAATGGTGCAACATTCTCTGAGTATGGCTGAACAACTGTAACAAGGTAGTAAGGCACGCTTGAGGAACGATATGAAGCGAATGCTTTGAAGGGTCCAAGGGTGGTACTGAAGTACTAGTTAATATTTACAGATATTGACTTGTCGGGAAAAGGTTGGGGGTAGTCAAAGAATCCCCCTACTCACCTTAATAAGGAGAAAGCATGATATTAAAAAAAGATTACGAGGCAACATTTAAAGAAGGATTTCGTCTTGGTGTGCGTTTAACACGTGCAAAGGAATGTTACTCTAAAGCAGCTAATGCAAAACAATTAGGCGATCACACGATGGCCGATTTTTACAGCAACGCTGCTAAAGACTGGATGGAGCTTGCTAAAAACACAGGGCGTAAATTTACACCGACCGTGGCTCACGATCCAGACCAACCTGCTTTTGATTTTGGTGATCTAGAGCTCGCAATACACAACGAACCATTTGAAAGGACAGGATCGTGAATATTTTAAAATTTAAGTCAGTAGCTGTACGCATGGAAACGTACAAGTTACTTAAAAAAATAGCCAATGAAGAAAATAGATCTGCTGGTATGCAGATTACACATTTAGTAGAAAAAGAAGCAAAGAAAAGAAAGATGAAGGCTGCATGAGTGTACAACGATTAGTGTGTGAAAGATTTATTGATCCTGTTCACGGATCAGAAAAAATGAAACTTATTAAAGCTGAAGGTGTAGGGTTTCCTGCA
>Ga0098056_1001333_pt1 | contig 10010 bp, 15 predicted proteins | sample 17BtaG_FD_92583 | JGI IMG/M metagenome (GOLD analysis project Ga0098056, IMG submission 92583) | Marine viral communities from the Subarctic Pacific Ocean - 17B_ETSP_OMZ_AT15314_CsCl metaG | ecosystem: Environmental > Aquatic > Marine > Oceanic | place: Subarctic Pacific Ocean | collected...
AAGGAGATAGGGTCGCTACCGGGAGAACTTCTCGACAAGATAGCACCCTATCTCCTGCCAATGCAAGAAAACTTTAAGTTTTTTCTTGGCAGAGCCTACTACGGACACTATAATAATGAGGGTAAGATTAAATACGCACCACTAGAGATTATGAGAGGATCGACTTTTCATAATTCCTATATGATATTAGACGAAGCGCAAAACTGTACTTGGGAACAAATTAAAATGTTTATAACAAGGATGGGTCAAGGCAGTAAGGTTATCATAAATGGTGATATTAGACAGACGGATCTAAATAGAAAAAGCGGTCTAGAGGAAATTATAGACAAGTTAGACGGACTAGAAGGCGTTGGTGTATGCAGACTTGGATATAGCGACATCCAAAGAAATGGTATACTAGGAAATATATTAAACAGACTGGAGAATTAATGCCGATATATGACTATGAGTGTAAAGATTGTGGAGCAGAAGTCAGTGACGTGTTTCAAAAGGTCACAGACCCAGAACTAAAGAAATGTAAAGCCTGTGGGACAAATGGGCTTTACAGGATTGTTACTGGTGGACTCCATAGTTTTATGGCAGGAAGCGAAACTATAGGTAGCATCGTAGACAAAAACAATAGGAAGTATAAAAGTCAAATCCAAGAATCTAACGCTAAAAAAGAAGAAGAAAATCCAGCGCCAGAAAAACCTTGGTATCACAAGAAGGGTTCTAAGACAGCAAAAGAAATAAACAAGATGAACGACTCTCAAAAAACAAAATATATAATGGAGGGAAGATGAAATTTATTCAAGCCTACACACATGACGAAGAAATTCCAATCAACATAGAGTACGATATAAACAGGAATGGAGAAACTGTTAAAAACGTAAAAGAAATGGTGTTTGGCAAAGTTGTAGTAGTTGAAGGCAAAACAGAAAAAAGATATTTTGTACTGACATACGACAACCAAATATATGACCCAATGGGGGCTTCTTCAACAAGAGAAGACTTCATTGAAACTAAACTAAAGATGGTATCAAAAGACACTTTTGACTACTACTCTATTTATCTTAAAACTAAAAATTCTATTTATTTAACCAAGGCGAACAGGAGATTTTTGAATGAGTAAAAAAGGACCGCTAGGAAAAGTTGAAAAATTCTACATTGAGAATAATTATGACAAAACTATTGAAGATCTAGCCAAGGATTTAAACAGAGCAAAAAGCGCGGTTAAGGCGTACTGGGAAAAGTGTGAACGAAAATCTAAGAATATTGACGTTACAACAGAAAGTAAAAACCCAACCCATATAGCTTCGCAAATCCCTTCTTCTAGGGGTTCTACTGTTATGACGGAAAACGGATCAATGCTTTCAGATGACTATAACTACAATTCATCAGAAAGAAAAAGGCCAGCATGTACTGTTCCTGTTAGGAGTGGAAATGGATAAGGATAAATGGATAAAAAGTTATAGGACAAATAAGAGTGCCGTTTGGATTAGATGTAAACTAACCAACGGCGAAGAATTTAATTACGATGATTTTAGTGGTTGGCGTACAATAAAAAAGAAGTGCGAAAAAGAAAACCTATTTTTGTCACAATTGTACTTGCAATATCGCTCTCATAAGTGTAAAATAGATGTTAGTGATGCAGAAGCTGTATACCTTGTTAGATCTGTTTTAGGTCAAATGGGAGGTGACACAAAAAACTACTATACAGTAGGAACTTTGATAGATGGAACTGTCTATAAAAAAATGTGGATAGTACCGGAACTAATTGTAGACAAAGAGTATGAAGATGAAATTGAAAACTGTTTTGAAGAAGCAATCATCTATGACAAAACGAAAGAGAACAGAGAAGAGTAAGTATCAACATCAGACGACAGGTGATCACTGCACCTGTGCCGCTTATCTAGCGGAAATGATGTGCCTTCGATTGGCAGAATATAAGAACGAAGGCAATCTAACATATAAGTTCTGGAATAAAAAACCTTGGGATTGGACTTTTAAGCAGCAAATGTTTGCTGCCAACGAGCTGATAAAAACTCACGGAGAAAAAGCTGTTGTAAGAGCAGTTATCAAACAAAAGACTATTTTCTCTCTAAAGAATAGTCGCATTAAACCAGAGATATATAAGCAAAAGAAAATAATTGAGCAAGAAGAAAGCAAACCTAGTCAAGAACTAGAGATAAAGAAAGAAGCAAAGACTAGAAAAAAATCATACGGTAAGTCCAGTAGTTTAAATAAGCTTAGGAAATTAAAAGATGGCAAAAAAGAAGAAGGTAGATAAACTTCCTGACGGAGTTAGAGGAACAATCCAAAAGAAGTATGGAAAAATTATTGAGTCTGGAACAACAGTTCTTGAGCAATTAGGAGAAATGAAGGTACTGAGCGTCTCTCCTGCTATTGACCTAGCTTTAGGTGGAGGTCTCAGAGAGGGGCAGGTTGTTGTTTTGACAGGAGATCCAAAAACCGGAAAGACCACCACCGCATTATATGCCGCAGCTAAGGCTCAATCACAGGGTAAAAAGGTGTACTACCTGAACACTGAGGGTCGATTGACTAAACATAACTTTACTGGGATCAAAGGTCTTGACACTGACGCTATTGAGATCATCCAGTCTACAGATGATAAACCTATGGTTTCTGCCGAGACCTACCTAAACGTCATGGAAAGGTTAATTAAAGAAGAAGAAAACCTATTCTTGATTTGTGACTCTACATCCAACATGGTTCCTCAAGACGAACTAGATGGAGAGATTCGCACAGGTGTTCGCAACGCCCTGCCACGATTACTGTCTATGTTTTTTAAACGTATTAGTGGGGACATGTCTAGAATGAAAGCTATAGGTGTTTTCATCACTCACAATATTGCTAATACAGGTGGATCAAGATTTGCGCCAAACAAAATGGCAGATTGCGGAAATATGCTACAGTTTCAAGCTGGAACAAATATGGTAATTACCCACAGAGGAAAGTGGGAAGTCCCCAAAGAATCAGGCAATCACGTTGGTCAAATTGCTAACTGGATGGTAAAAACTTCTGCTTCTGGAGGAACTCCGCTTACACAGTTTCAAAGTTGGATTCGCTACGGTGTTGGTATCGACGAAGCGCAAGAACTTGCACAGATCGCTACAGAATTTGCATTAATTCAAGCAAAAGGTGCTTGGTATACCTTTTCATCCTTGGTAGAGGATAGAGAACAAAAAGTTGTTAGTGATTGGCTAACGCACAATCACCCCTCTTCTGTCACAGAAGAAGATGTTACGAAAGTATTTAAGTTTCAAGGTATGGAAAAAGTAACTAATTTTCTTAACGAAAACGACTGTTTAAAAGAATATCTGTACAGTCAAGTAAGGGAACTATTCGAGTGAAAGTAAAAGGATTAAACGGTAGAGAGTATAATCTCGATACCAAAAAATATTTAATCAACAATCGGAGTAAGCGTAGCTTCTATCACTTACAAGCTAGGGAGCTTATAGTGGAGCTATTCTACCCTTATCAGGTACTTGAAGAAGTTACGCTTCCCGGTTCTTCTAATAAAAAATCTAAACTAGCTCTTGATTTTATGATTCCATCCTGTATGATGGCTGTAGAAGTCCACGGCGAACAGCACTTTAAGTACACTCCATTCTTTCATAAAAGCAAAGTGGGTTTTGCTCAAGCTAAACGGCGAGACCTAGATAAAAAAGAGTGGTGTAGAATTAACGACATTACTCTTGTAGAGTTACGTTGGGACGAAGACCCAGAATACTGGAGAGAGAAAATTGAACGCAGCAGATAAACTTGAGAATTTCCTTAAAGGAATCGACACTTACATACTAGGTAAACATATTGTAGCAGCAAAACTTGATCCACAATGTATGATGCCAGAGACGTTTGATGTTCCGGCATTGGAAGCACTTACCCAGCAAGAATGTTTTGAGTACGCATACGCATTAATGCAGTACGCAGATCATATTGGGTCAGAGCGAGCCAAGACTCAGAATGTAATTCGTTGGTGTGAAGATTCGCTACAAAAGATTATTGGTCAAGAAATTGAAGATGGCGAATGGAGCAAGTACGAGAAGCATGAAGTCAAGGTTGGTCAAATTTTAAGGAACAACCATATAGCAAATAAAATTAACGAATGGAAAATGACCGCAGAGGGCCGGATGGAGCATTTACAACAAAGAGACTATAACGTTCGCCGCAAGGCTGATATTCTAATGGAAAAAGGGAAAAGAAAATGAATTCAGAAGATATGGCTAATTTTATTGAATCACTTAGCCCAGAGCAAATGTCTCAATTTCAACAGGTGTTTAAAACTATCGGTGATACGATGGACGTAGAAACAAAAGAAGAACCCGAACAAAAAGAAGAGGAAGCGGTTTCCTCAAAACCTCAATCCAGAGTGAGTGAGGATTTTAAAGTTAAACCCAAAGAAAACTCAACTAGGAAAGTACCAGTGAGAGCAAAAGGCAATAAGTGGAAAGATACGGGCGAAAAAAGAGATCCTGATTTTGATCCAGCAGTTTATGAGGCTATGGGCAAATCAGAAAGAGATAGACCAAAAGCTAAAAAAGTTGAGCTAGAGTGTCATGTTTGCGGCAGAACCTTTATGGAATCTCCTAAGTTAGTATATGGTGATTATCATAGATGTAATCGTTGCGGAGGACGATGATGGAATCTAGCCTATTAGATTTAGGCGCTGAGAGAGCAGTTCTTGCTGGTCTGTTCTCTTATGGTCTAGAGTCATACGTTGAAGTAAGCGATATAGTTGATCATAATAGTTTTTGCCATCAAAACAACCAGTTAATATATAAATGTATTGAAAAAATACTATCAAAAGAAAATGACGTTGATCTACCATCTTTATTGTCTGCTGCGGATCAGTTGGGGTTTTCTGAAACTATACAAACAAAACAAGAGCTTGAATACATAAACTCTTTGATGAACTTTCCTGTTAGCAGGGATAATGTTTTTCATTTTGCTGCTCAGGTTAAAAAGTTTGAATTTGCTAGAAAGATCAGAAGCCTTGCCGGTAAAATCGGCAAAGACATAGAGCAAATTAAAGGTGACGAAGATATAGACACAATCGTGGCTATTCTAGAAAATCCTGTTATAGATTTTTTAAGAGAAGAAGATACAGACGAGAAACAAGAACTCCTTTGCGAAAATATTGAAGAATACATAGAGTTCTTACAGGAGAACCAATGCGATCAAATTGGATTGAGTAGTGGTTTTCCAAGATACGACGCCGTTGTGGGAGGCGGCTTGAGGCGCAAATGTGTAGACATGGTTGCAGCAAGACCGGGAGTTGGTAAATCGGTGTGGGGCGACAATGTTGCTCTAGAAAACGCTAGAAAAGGTATTCCTGTTTTAATGCTGGATACAGAGATGAGCAAAGAAGACCATCTGAATAGAATTCTTTCTAATATTAGTGGTGTAACCATCAACGAAATTTCAACAGGCAAGTTTGCAAAAGATCCAGAAAAAATCATAGCACTGAACGCTGCGGTAGAAGAAGTAAAGAATATACCCTACACATACGTTTGTGTAGCTGGCGCTCCGTTTGAAACAATTCTTAACCACATCAAAAGATGGGTTATGAGAGAAGTAAAAACAGACGAAGAAGGTAGAACAAATGACTGCTTAGTGATTTACGACTACTTAAAGTTAATGGCGTCTTCTGGCATATCCAATTCTGTTGCAGAGTTTCAAGCGCTTGGTTTTCAGATTATGGATCTGCATAACTTGACAGTCAAACTAGACATCTCTTGTCAAGCACTATGTCAACTAAACAGAGATGGAATTACAAGAGAAGATACAGGCTCTATGAGTGGCTCTGACAGGATTGTTTGGCTTGTTACATCATTGTCATTCCTTAAAGAAAAATCCGCAGAGGAACTAGCAGAGGACGGCCCAAGAGCAGGTACTCATAAAGTAATCAACCTAAAAGCAAGACATGGACCGGGACTCAAAGGTGGCAATTACATCAACTTCAATATGAAGGGCGAGTGCGCAAGATTTACAGAATTAAGAACAAGAGACGAATTTATAATGACGGGTGATAATGACGCAATTGAAGGCGCAGAGTTACCTTTCGACGAGGAAACAAATGAGTAAATACGAAGCAGAATTTAATGGCGGACCTTCTCATGGAGATATTATACCACTACCTAAATCGCAATCTACTTATAAGGTCACTAAAGTCTATGACAGTGGCTTAATGACAGAATCTACCTACCGGCTAAAGAAAATAGAGGGGGAAAGGTTATTTTATGAACTACAAGAAGAAGTGTTTGTAAAGTATACTAATCACCTTGAAAGAGATGTTAGATGAATGTTCTACCTATAGTAATAGCAACTGTTTGTTATTTTATAGTATTTGTTGGAAATTTAAGACAGAAGGATTGGCCGCACTCACTAATGTGGTTTTCTTATACGTTAGCGAACACGGGACTACTTTGGTATGAATGGAACAAAACAAAAGCTTGATTTAAATAAAGTAAAAGACCTCATAATAGACAATATAGACTTGCTATTAGAAGACTTAGATTTAGAGTATGAGCAAATATCCGATAACATTTTCATGAAATGCCCAATACATGGAGGCGATAACGATAAAGGTTTGTCAATATCTTTGACACAAAAGAACTGGCGATGTTGGACTCGCGGATGTCAAGAAGATTTCGGTACTGATATATTTGGATTTATTCGAGCCGTCAGGGAAGATAGTACGTTTTCTGATACATTGAGATATGTGTGCGGACTTTACAATATCGGCAATGAATACAAATCTACGTCAATTAAACCTAAAGTCAAGAGAAGCGAATTTGATGAAATAGTTAATATATTTAACAACAAAAAAGACAAAACGAAATCAGATTACGTGAGAGACGTAGAGACTTTAAATAATTCGTTTTATTTTGAGAAAAGAGGATTTTTACCTGACACGCTAGAGCATTTTAGAGTACAAGATTGTATAGATAAAAGTTCAAAAATGTGGAATCGCGCGATAATTCCGGTGACTTTCGAGAACGAAGAAGTAGCTTATATTGCTAGAGCAACCAAAAGCTTTATACAGCCCAAGTACTTATTCTCTACAGGGTTTAAGAAATCAGAATACCTTTACAACTACGACAACGCAATAGAAGTAGCTAAAGAAAAACATGCTCTATTTCTCGTAGAAGGACAGGGCGATGTTTGGAGGATGTACGAAGCTGGCGCAAAGAATTGCGTGGGCTTGTTCGGCAAGGATATTTCTGAAACTCAGAAGTCTCTACTAATAAAATCAGGAGTGACAGACTTAATTATTCTTACGGACTACGACCAAGCTGGAAGAGAAGGAAGAATGAAGCTACAGAGAGAGCTAAACAGGATGTTTAATTTGACCTATCCTTTGATGCCAAAGAAAGACATTGGCGATACGTCAGTTAAGAAAGTACAAAAACATATTTTATCCCAAGCAGAAGGACTTTATTGATGATTCTAGGCATATCTGGAAAAAAACAAGCAGGTAAAACCACCGTTGCGAATATCATTTACGGAGAAGTTTTACTAAAGAACGAGATGATTAGCGATTACAATATCAGTGAGGAAGGAAAGCTAGTTATTGAAACAGTTAATTCTCAGGGACAAAAAGGATGGGGTGAGTTTGATATAGAAAGGAAGGACGAGGAATTCATGGAGTACGCCCATTATAATATGTGGCCCCATGTAAAGCTTTACAACTTTGCAGACCCCGTAAAAGACATGTGCATAAATCTATTTGGATTTACTTACGAGCAAGCGTATGGAACAGACGACCAAAAAAATCAGACTCTTTCTGATATTCGCTGGGAAGATATGCCACGGTTTCAGAATATGAAGCTAATGAAAAAGATGCCTATAGATGCAAAGAAAAGTTGGGATTGGAGGAAGGGGGAAATGACGGCTCGCGAATTTATGCAATTCTTCGGTACAGATATTATGCGTAAGATTCATACAAACGTATGGGCAAACGCATGTATAAACAAGATTACAAAAGAAGGTAGCGACCTCGCCGTTGTAGCAGATGTTAGATTTCCAAATGAAGTCGAAGCAATCAATAGAGCTGGCGGAAAAGTCTTGAGACTAGAAAGGGATGTTCACAATGACAACCACGAAAGCGAGACTGCGCTAAGTGCAGACAACTATGACCATTCTAATTTCTGGCACGTTCTTGACAATAAAGAGATTACAATCGGAGATACTATTCTAGAAATCAAAAAACTATTGGAGACTATCCAATGTTAGTAACCTATATTAGAAGTTCTTCTTATAATAACTATGATTTTTGTCAGATGCAGTACTTTCTAACTTATACTCTAGGCTGGCGGTCTGATAGTGGAAAGAAGGCAGACATGGGAACTATGGCCCATAAGGTCATGGAGATTCTAGCAGGACTTAAAAAATTCCAACAAGATAACCCAAGAAAGAAATATTTGGTTGTAGAAGATGATAAGTGCGGAAAAGTCAGGGTTCATAAAGACAAACTAAATACAGACGAACTTGTAGATAAATTAACGGAAGACTCAATACAAGCTTACGCTGCAACGTCTATTCACAAGTTTTACCCCAAAGAACGTGGCGAAGTAAGAGCAACAGTACAGACTTTTTTAACTTGGAATGATCACCAATTTGACCCTAGAAAAAGAAATATCTACTACCCAGAGCCTCATTTTGATCTACCAATCGAAGAAGATTGGGCAAAATTTGACTTTGTAGACGCTAATGGAAACACCCAAAAGGGACAACTTGCTATAAAAGGGACCATCGACCTTGTTACCTTGGTTGATGATGATACAATCGAGGTCGTTGACTGGAAAAGCGGTCGCCGCCTAGACTGGGCCACAGGAGAAGAAAAAACCTATACAAAAATGGTGAACGACCCCCAGTTGTTACTATATTTTTATGCTATGTCTAGGATATTTCCAGAATTTTCAAACAGAATTATGAGTATATTTTTCTATAAGGATATTGATGGAAAAGTAGACCCTGTTCCTTACAGTTTTTGTTTTGACGAAAGCGATGAGGATAGATTCTTAGAAATGCTAAGAAAAAGAGTGGAAGAAATTAGAAAAAACGTCAAACCCTCCGTGCTAGACCCTACCAGAAAAGACTTTAGATGTAAGTATTTATGCCATTTTTGCAAGAATTCTTTTGAGGGAGAGACGGATAGTATGTGTATAACTATAGAGAAGGAGTTAGTGCAAATTGGCATCGACGAGGTAGTGAAAAAACGAACGGCTCCAGACTTTAATATTGGATTCTATGAGGCACCCGGATGATGAAAAGAAGAGATTTTATAAAAGGTCTGTCAGCAGCTTGTCTTGGCACTGCTTTAGTTAGAGACTCTTTAGAACTAGAACCTAGTAATGCACAGTTGGAGACTCTGACTGGAGAGGATATCAGAGGTTATAGATGTGAGTGGAATCAGCCCCTTTGCCTCGACGAATTTGCGTCTGTGCCTAGATGTATATATGAAGACGTTGTTGCCGGTTTCGCCGCGAGCTAAAAGAGAGATCATATTATGAAAAGAAGAGATTTTGTTAAATTAGGAGCAACTACTTTTGCTTACGGAAATATCACAGCGACTTACGCCGACGACAAAAAGAAGGACGATACCGCAGTATTGTTCCTTTTTCTTGGCGGTGGGGCTTCTCATATTGAGACTTTTAATCCTGTACCATTTGCTCCTGCTGACAGGCGATCTGTAACAGGTGCTACTAAAACAAATGTCGCAGGCGTAGAGCTAGGCGGTTTGTTTAAAGAGGTGTCCAAGCGTACAGACAAAATTGCAATTCCTAGATCGTTTGGTCACAGAGATCAAAATCACGCATCTGCTGTTCATTGGGTTGTTACGGGAGAAGCAAACTTTGGGGCTGGAACAAGCTCTAAATGGCCCAGCTATGGCTCTATGATGAGCAAGCATCACGGTGTAAACACAGACGATGGATTGCCTACATACGTTAAGCTAGGCTCTTACGATCACAATGGGGCGGCTTGGCTTGGCGGAAAATACACAG
>Ga0098056_1001345_pt1 | contig 9991 bp, 2 predicted proteins | sample 17BtaG_FD_92583 | JGI IMG/M metagenome (GOLD analysis project Ga0098056, IMG submission 92583) | Marine viral communities from the Subarctic Pacific Ocean - 17B_ETSP_OMZ_AT15314_CsCl metaG | ecosystem: Environmental > Aquatic > Marine > Oceanic | place: Subarctic Pacific Ocean | collected 2015-01-18
AGACATTGTATTTCGGTAAAGTATGTACCCCCTGTTGTAAATGTTTCGTAACAATAACAATCTTCTTGGTTACAACACTTCATTGTATCTACCACACAACCAAAGTTATTACTACCCCAATATTGACTGTCGATACTTTGACAAACTTGGAGAGCGTCTAACGAAGTTGTTAGTGTAAAAGCTCCTGCTGCCGCTGTATAGAATGCATTCCAGTTAGTATACTCTAAACCACCTGTAACTGCTGGGTGTGAAATACTTTTGATGTGTTTATAAGGTCTATAAGCGACCGTCGCCGCAATCCATAACGTTAAACTAAATTCTTTATAACATGATTGCCATGTGTACCCAGGGTTAGTACTAGATTGTACTTCTGCCCATGTGTTTGGTATGACTACACTACTAGTACCGTTACTATCTATAACATTACTTGCTGTGTATTTGTGTTGTCCAAAGATACCTGTTGGGTTTCCTACTCTAAAGTAGTCAACCGTGGCAAACTGGTCGTTAAAGTTACCAATATATGGTTTTGTGTCACATATTGGTAGGTATGTTATGCCTGACACACAATCCCAAGACGTACCAGTTGTACCGGTATTTGGGCAACATGCTGCTAAAGTACTAGTACCTGACATACAGTCTTCATGTGTTAAATATTGTCCTGTACCATCATAAAGTTCAATACATTCACATGGTATAACTGAACAATGACATATTTCATCACATACTTGTATAGTTTGGCCTGATTGTGCGTAAACATAAGTGTTTACATCTGTATAACTCATACCCGATAAGATACCTGTTGTACCAGCACCCTGCATCTGATTTATAAATAAATTCCAAGTATTATAACTTACATTTGGGTTTAGTAATGAGTATGTTACTGGTGCTATTTCATATAGTACACCACCGTTTGGTCCTGCACATGCCCCACTAACATTTACGGCTGGAGTTGTCGACTCGTATCGTAAAGTAGTTAAATCAGTATTTCCTAAATTAACTGCTAACCAATCCCAAGCATCTGTTGTAGAATTAAATTGTCCTGGTAAAGTTGTTCTACCACTACAACTATCTATCTCTGTACCAGTTATACAACTATATGTTACACTTACACAACATGCTGATTCTGCTGCACCTGAAGTAGTAAATGGTCCTTGTGCTGTAACAGGTATGGTAACATTACCATCGTCACAGAAAACATCACACGGTACTTCATAACAAGTACACCAATTGTAAGTTGCATGTAAGTTGTAGTTACAACTAACAAGAGCTGCATGTACATCCAACCAGCTTGAACTTGTTGACAATCCTTGAGTTTGTAAACATTGGTCACTTATTCCTAATATACCAGCGATAGTACTACTCCAATTAATGTGTGGTCCAGATATAACATTACCTGGATATGGTATTGGTGAAGTTGTATCATATATTTCTAGATATTGTATATAAGAATAACGTCCCAGAGTACTCGGTAAGTATGGTTGTAATGGGTCTATACTCGTAGGTAGTGGTCCTTGGTAATGAGAAGCGTTCCAAGGTGAAACACATGGTGTAGTATATGAAGCTTGTAGTGTTGGGTCCAGAATTCTTGTAAACTTATAATTTGCAAAAGTTAGAGTGTGATTACCTGGGTTATCAGAAAAATATGGTATTCCACTACCATAGAAATTCATATCTACATAAGTGGTATCTGTTAAACCATCACACGTATCCATTTCATATGCTTCTGTACAATACCAATCTATAGAACAACTTGCGGTACACGAGGTTAAAGCGGTATATGTTGCTGCCGTATTTGGCCATGCTGTACATCCTGTTGTACCACCGGTACAATTTACAAGACAATTCCATGATTGACAATCTGCAGTACATGCGGACCAACCAAATATAGAACTACCTGAACTTCCAGCTGCCGCTCCATAGAATGTTCCACCAGAACCCGTTTGTTCTATACATCCATTTGCTATTGGCCACGACACACTTGGGGTGTATGTGGTAATATCTTCACAATTAAATGATGTACATGCTGTGGTACAGGCTCCTGAACTCAACCAAGTACCTCCAGTACCTACTTGTACTGTACATGCTGTAGTTGTACAATTCCATGAAGTACACGCACTTTCACATTCTAGTAAAGTAGGGTAATAAGTCGGTGTACCACCTGTTCCGTTAAATTCAACACAACCATTGAATGTACATTCATAAGAGTAACAATCTGCAGTACACGCAGATTGAGTAGGGAATGGATATTCTATCGTTGGTATGGTGTTTGCTGACACACATAAGGTTAAATTAGAAGATACTGTATTTAAGAAAGTACTCAAATCACTATTGAATCCACCTGGGGTGTAAGAACCAAAGTTTATGTTATAACCCCATCCTTTAGTATCTAGGTTACCTACATTTGGTGTGTAGGAATCAACTGACAAGAGGTAAGGATTACTAACCTCTAAAGCTGTTAAGTCTGCTATTGAACATAGCTCTGGTACACCACCTAGGATTCCACCACTAATTAATCTACGTGGTGCAGTACCTGGTAACCAATTTTCTCCTTGAGTTCCCACTGCTTGATTTCCTGAATCAATAGCTGCAACCACGTGTAACGCGAATAATTCATTATCCGGTGACTGAGGTTGGAAAGATTCTGTTGGGTACATGAAACAGTTTAATGACCCTCCTGCTGTAGTTACTGTAGCATATGTAGCTGAGTAAGCGGTAAAGTCTACTTTCCACGTTGGTGTTGGTTGGTCTAGTGGGTTAGATAAAATACCTGCAAAATTAGGAATAGCGTTATTCACACTACCCGCGTCATCCGAAGTATAAACATTGGTTGTACCCAGACCATTATTAGGTCCTGACTCATCTATAAATGTAATAACTAAAACACAATCCGTATGTGAGGCCGCTGGTGCTGGACCTGTTGTTGTTATTCCTGGGAATAGGAATGTAGAATTACCCGGTGCCATATTATCATAAACATTCGTCATAGACAACCCACTCGCCCAATCATGAATCATCATTGCTGTTGGGTTTTGGAATATGGATGAGGTTCCTGCTGTAAATTCTGAATGGTATACTGAACTAGCCCAACTTAGCCACCTTTCATCATTAACTAATGTGTGGTATAAACCACCAGTAAAGTTTTGTATGGTCGTAATCCAATCCTCTAGACCAGTAATCGCCGTTTTTACCGCGTTAAAGTCCATTGAGGTTGTATCGTAATATGCATAAATTTCACAGTTTGTTTCTATTGGGTTGTTTAGACATCCCCAGTTAATACATGTAGCGGTACATGCTGATTCAGCTGAGAAAGAATTTGTTGCTCCAGTACCTTGTATGTCTGAACAACCACCTGTCGTACATTCGTATGATATACACGCTGCGGTACAAGCTGTTAATGCTGATATTGATGCGGTAGCGTTATAGAAAGTTCCCCCTGAACCACCTCCCAGTTGTTGATTGTATTGGTAACATCCTGGTATACCACAATCATAAGAGATACATGTTGCTGTACACGCTGTGACACCCCAATCAGGATTTGTAGAACTAAAGAAAGTTCCTCCCGAACCTACTTGTGAGGTACATCCGGTGTCACCACAATTATAAGACGTACATCCACTATCACAAGCTAATGCAGTTAGATAAGTTGCTCCACTACCCGCACCTGCACTTACTTCAGTACATCCCGTACTTGTACAGTCCCAAGACCTACATTCACCACTACATTGCCATTCATATAGGAAAGTTCCACCAGTACCGTAGTTTGGTGAGTTATAGAGTGTACAACCACCACCAGTCCATATCTGACCACCTTCCGGTTTTGTTGCTGTACCTGGAATACATTCATATGATGTACATACGCCCGTACAAGATGACAGTGAAACAAATTGTCCTCCAGTACCAGTCAATGGTATACATCCAGTAGCAGAACAATCCCAAGTTGTACAATTACCAGTATTTGTATAGTCTGGTGATAGATAGTCATATCCCTCCTCCAAACAATGTGTTAAACTACTAAATGAACCACCTGTATATGATTGTGGTAGACATCCCGTTGGGGTTCCGTTGTATAAATCCCCCAAAGCTTCAGAACCACATTCCCAAGATATACAATTATTGTCACAGTCTATAACTGATGTCCAAGTACCACCTGTACCGTAGTTTGGTACGTTCCATAAATTACAACCAGGATTACTATCGGTACCACAAGAATAAGATACACAATTTCCTGTACAAGAAGCTGAAGTACTATAAGTTCCACCAGTACCTGTTACTTCACTACAACCTGAAGTACCACAATTAAATGATATACAAGATGCGGTACATGCTGCAGATGAAATTATAGGTAATAGAGTTATATCTTGGTACGTACCTGATAAATTATTTAATTCATAACATCCGTTTACTCCACAATTAAATGATGCACAATAATTAGTACATGCGGTTTGACTCTGAAATTCGTATATGGAACCTGTCGTAACACCGGTTTTTGATATACACCCCAGTACCACATCACACTCCCAATAAGTACATCCAGTCTGACACTCTAGTAATGTTGCGTATTCATAGTCATTACCAATCTCTGGGATACACCCGAATTGTTGGTCACAGTTATAACCTGAACATTCAAGCTGACAGTGTGTCTCACTACTATAAGTTCCTCCTGTACCATTTGTTTGCATATAACATCCACCAGGACCACACTCCCAACTATTACATACTAACTCACAATCAGTATTGCTACTAAATGTACCACCACTACCATAGTATGAATAATAACTCACACCATCTGTTGATGTATATGGGAAAGTTGTTCCTGTTGGTGGGTTGTGGTCTGTACAACCTGTTGTTGTACATGAATAAGAATAACAAGATGCCGTACAATCAGATAGACAATCAAATTCTCCAGTTGCTGCTGTATAACATCCGTTTGGACCACAATTAAATTTAGTACACCCCGTACACTCACCTAAACCAACTAGTCCCTCACATAGAGTTTGTGAACTATATGGGAATTCGGCATCAAGTGCAGTATGTCCTGATGTACATATAGTTGTACACGCTTGAGAACTACCGGTCATAAATGAAGTTAAATCTTCTTCAAAAATAGTTTGGTCATATATGTCAAATCTAAAATTAATTGACCATCCATATTGGTCTAGTCCACCCCATGTTGGTACTGTACCAGTCCAGTAAGGATTTTGACTTACTAATATACTTAGCTGAGTAATTACGCTACATTGAGCGTGTGTCCAAGGTTGTACATACCCATAAGCGTTATTATCTAAAGGATATGTTGCTGAAGTCCATTTACCATCTAGTGGACTATTGGTCCCACTATCTATCGCAGCTATAGAATGTAAAGCAAAACCTTGGGCTGCAGTATTTGAACCACCTAAAGTAGTAACTGTAGGGTAGAGAAAACTTCTTATGTTACCTCCGGTACCCCCACCTTGAGTGGTTGCGGTAACAGCGTCGTGTATCGCGAAATATCTTGTGTGGTCATCTTTATAGGTTTGATGTGGTTCATTACCAAATGAAGTACCATTACCCTGGTAATGGTATTGAGAAACTGACTCGTCTTCGAATATTATGGTAATTACGTCGTCTGACGTAGATGCCGTCATTACTCCACCATAACCTTTTGTAACCTGACCATTCGTCCAAGTTGGGCTGGTACTTCCAGGTGAAAAACTATCATGAACAGTATGTGTTGCGTTTCCATTATATGTGCCTGGTGTAATCCAAGAATCAAATCCAGTTGTTGGATGATATACATCTCTTAACGCTTGTACAGGTTTACTAGTCGAAGAGGTCCAGTATGCTGAGGAGGATTGACCAAACCCCATATAACCCCAAATAGCTGGTGCGTCATAACTTATACCTGCCGCTAAATTATTAGGGTCTGTAAGGTAAGATGAAGGTACCCCATCGGTAAATCTATACACATCCATATCGTATGCGACAGTAGGGAAAGCTAACCATCTTTCCGACCACCATAACATGTGATAGGTATGTCCTGTAAATTCTAGATGGTTTTCCGTCCAATCAATAATACCTTTAATAGCGTTCTGTGTTTGAGTGGCGTCCATAGAAGTAATGTCGTAGTAAACATACATTACACTGTCTGGGCCTATTGATAGTGGTTAACAACATTGCCAAGACACACAAGAAGCCGTACAAGCAGATAAAGTTGTGTATTCGTTAAACCCTAAAGCATTAGGGCTTGTTCCTCCACTACCAGGTAATTGTAAACAACCGTTTGTTGTTCCTGATGATGCAGAGTTATAATCGTTTGGTAAGATTCCTGATGCCGCGTAACTAGATGTTACACATTCAAAGTGATAACATGTTGCGGTACATGAGGACATTTCTAAATAAGTTCCTGTATTCCCCGTTCCTACAAAAGGACCGTAACAACCATTTGTTGTACATGAATAAGATTGACACTGTGCTGTACATGCTGATAAACTAGGGAATATTCCGTCCACGTCTTCTACACAACCATAATTACTACAAGTATATGCTGTAACATTCTGACATTGTGCGGTACATGCGGTATAAGCGTCATCAACTGTTGCGTATGGCGTACCAGGACCAAAAGGGAATGTTCCTGTTGGGTCTTGAATACAAGGTGTTCCATCTTGCGGACATAACCATGGGTCTAGTAATGGGAAACATACACTATTACAAGCTAATAAATCTGGGTAAGGATAATCCGTAGATGTTGTATAATCTGTTTCTGCAGAAATACAAATTGTAGCTGGAGTAGCTACGGTACCTACTGAATCATTTAAAGCGGCAGATAGTAAAGCTGAGTCTGTACCTAAAAGACTTACATTAATCCCCCAACCTTTATCCTCTAATCCACCCCATGTTGGGCTACCTCCAACCCAAAACCCATTAACTGATAAATCAGCTGAGGCTGAGGCTGCCCAAGTGTACCAGGTTCCGGGTATTGCAATTCCATTAGAGTCTACTGGTAAAGTCTCTGACCAGTAACAAAACTGCCCTGTGGCACCATTAGCACCACAAGGTGCCCAAGGGCCTTGAACACAAGGAGTTTGGGTTGCAGGTCCAAGCGGTGCTGTAGTACACCCCCCTTGTGCTCCGAAATTTCCTGGAGGACATATACTTCCGTTAGGCATCATTGAACCGGTAGGATAGGTAATCCACGTACCATCAAGTGTACCAGTACCACCGTTTGCGACATCATCTTGATTCCCTTTTAGTATTGCCTGGACTCCAAATGTTAAAGTTTGTTGTAATGTGTACCACCACGTAGCACTTTGACATTCATTTTTTACAGGAAATAAAAATGCCTTCATATAGTCAGGATTTGGTGCATTATCATATAATTTTGACCAAAGGTCATACTCCATTTGGTATCTGGGATTAGTGTAACGATAATTAGAAGATTGGTGGCAAAAAGAAACTACAAGTGTAGGGACTGAAGGATAAGTCGCTCCAGTAACCGCCATATTAGGTCTCCGGTCATAATTACTAAAGTATTGTGATTGTACATTTATAGGAATCTCCAAATCACTCCCAGTACTTAACATTTGCCATAAACTAGTTGACGCATTTCGCACGCCGTTAACTTGGTTTGTGAGGATATAAGGTATCAACCCGTGAGTTAACCAGTCTTCAGCCCAATTCACCCAACCACTAAGAGTAACCGTACCCGATGGAGTCGTAACATCAATAGGATTACTTGTAGTACTTGTTTGATACCCCATGATAGTATGGTCCGCGGTCCCAACCCACCCTGCTTGTGCTAAAGTTTCTGTCCATGCAGTTGCAGATTTAAACATACCCAAACGTGCTTGTGAGCTCCCGTACGACCCGGAACCATCATAAGCAAAGATAATATTTGTATTTGTTGTTAATTGTGGTGGACATCCCCATCCGACACATGCGGATTGACAGGATTGTAGGTCTGGGTAAGTACCAAGTGGGTCTTGAATACATCCCAGTGGGGTGCAATTATAATTGGCCATAAATTAATATATATATTTCATTTTATTTATAAATAAACGCACAGGGTGCGTAACATGTTATAAATAAATATCCCAAACTTTTGATTTGGGATATTTTGACCGACTATAATTTTATTAAACTTTTAAAAGTTCTTTTGGAGTGTAAGTTTTAAGTGTGAGTCCCACGTAATTTGACCATCCATTGTTGTATTTGGTCCTTGGTCTATAGATAGTTCAATTGTACCATCACTATACTCCGTCACCATTAAATCTACCGTCCATTCTACCATATCTCCACCACATGCATATGTTAGTAAATCTAAAGTTAAAACTCCTGGTGTGTAACTATAAGACATAATATGACTTAACATCATTTCTTCTTCAAAATCTAAAGAGTGACTCGGCCAGTAGTTACTGTTTACTGGGTATGTAGTTGTAGCGAAGACCCCTTGTGCACCTTGTCCGTTAAATACTGGACTCATTGGTCCAGAGTATAAAGATATATAACCGTTTCCATATTGTTTTTGGGCTGGTACTGGTGAAGTATAATTTGTACTAGTATATGAATATGACGTATCTACCAATAATGTGGTTTGTTCTGAACAATTAATAGCGAACTCTGCTGTAGTAACATCATATCCCTCCCCAAGGACAGTAGCGAAAGAGAAAGGTAGTGTTTGTGATGGTGATAAAACAGTAACACCATTATTATTTGTAGTTGTATCAGTATTATTAATAGTTGTAGTATCGGTATTATTCATATTAGTATTTGTATTTGGTGGATTTACTGGTGTAAACAAATCATCTTCTTTTTCACATGAAGTAAAGATAACTAGAACAGTAAGAAGTGGTAGGAGGAATTTTTTCATAATTTTATTTTTTATTTGGTTAGACGATTGGTTAAATTACACTACAAAGATAATCATTTTTTTTTAAATGTACAAACTTTATGGGGTTAAATATTTTATTACTTTGGTGGTGTTTATATTATACGACAAATAAAATATTATGTTTCGATTATTCATCGAAATTAGAATCCGTTTGAGGTACAAGGTCACGTGCTTTGTTTAAAGCTTGTAAAAAAGGAACTAATCTTTGTGTAAGTGCTACTTGATTAAATTCTGTAGGCCCCACATATACTCGTTTTCCTCTTTTCTCACTACCTTTTGGTCTAAGGTAAATCTCTGGACCATCTTTGTAGTTTTGGAATGTGAGTATATCTTTTAGGTTCCTCCCGAATCTTACAACTATCTCTACATTATTAGATGATACCTCTTTTAATTTTTGTTTTAGTTTTTCTTTTTTCTTTGGGTTCCTAGTAGAAGATATTTTTTCTTTAAGTTTTCTAATAGCTTCAGTATCTGCTTGTAATGGAATGATAAACCCTATATGGTTACCGTCACTACTTCTTATAAATTGTGGTACGGCATTATTTATTTTATGATTTCCTACTAATTTTTTAATGTCTCTTTCGTTTCTCCCCTTTTCATTACTATAGAGATTAATAACTGAACTAATTAATCTATCACCATAGTATTGCTGAAAGTTTTTTCGTGTTGTTTCCACCACACCTCTTTGGTCCTTAGCGTAATTACAACAATCAGGACTACCATCATTATTTGTATCTTCACAACCCTTATCAAGATTTGGGTCGTAATTTAGAGCCCTTGCGTCTTTACATCCTTGCGTACTTTTCTTACAACATTTTTTACAAGCTTTAATAGTTTTACCTTCTTCTTCAAGTTTTACTAATTCCTTATCTTTTTTATAATAATTTGCAGCGTCTTCCTCATGACATCCTTCATAATATTCACAACAAGAAGTATCGTAATCTCCAACGGTCGGTAACTCTATATTTGATTCACCATCTTTAACACTATATTTTGCATCTTTAAATTCTTTACCTTTACAGTCAATCCAGGCTTTTGGGTCGTAGTTTTTAGCTTCTGGGTCCATACACCCAACAAACTTTTCTCTCTCAGCTTTAATCACCACCTCACCTGTTTGTATTCCTG
>Ga0098056_1001353_pt1 | contig 9963 bp, 4 predicted proteins | sample 17BtaG_FD_92583 | JGI IMG/M metagenome (GOLD analysis project Ga0098056, IMG submission 92583) | Marine viral communities from the Subarctic Pacific Ocean - 17B_ETSP_OMZ_AT15314_CsCl metaG | ecosystem: Environmental > Aquatic > Marine > Oceanic | place: Subarctic Pacific Ocean | collected 2015-01-18
CAGACTCATCCATAGTAATACCACGTTCTTCTATATTTCTACCCACACCCAAAGTTAAAAATCCTGCCGAGCATTTGTAAGGTCGTAGTTCTACACCTTCGTCACGTTTAAGTTCTTCAATTAGTTTTTCTTTATTCACACATGCTCCTATGTTTTAGTTTGTTTACTAAGCCACCTTTACGATAACCATAAGTAGGAAGTCCTTCTGCTACTATTTTTTCTCTCATCTCAGGTGTAATTGTAAGTATGTTAATATCTGAAACGTCAATGTTTTGACCGAAATCACCTTCTGCTATAAATTCTGGATAATCGTCAGCCATTCCAAATAAATCATCAGTATCTAACCTACCTTTCTCAAACTTACCACCATATTTTTTAGCTAGTTTTTTCATAGCTTTTGGTACTTGTATGTCATACACTTTTTTATACATTTCTGTAAATTCAGGAGACCATCTATTTATTAACACCTCTGAAGGCGATGCAGAAATAGAATCTTTACCTTCGTTAACAGCTTTGAGCAACCATTGTTTAACTCCTGTAAGTTCCCAATCTTTTTTAAATGGATAATTAGGTACACCTGCGTATGCTTCTTCTAATAAATTTCTTATTTTAGATAAATTCTTTTTACCTAGTATTTTAACAACGGTAAGTTCTGATGGCGTTAACTCCAGTCGTGAAGAATATAATCGTAGAGGTTTTGAAGCGTCATCAATAGCTATAATATCTTCTAGTTCAAAACTTTGTCTTCTATCCCACACATCTTCTCCCTGAAAGTTAATACTGTATGTGTCAATACTTTTATCTGAATATTTAGCAGGTGTAACTAAATCTAATTCTTCAAGATTGTTTTTTGATTTAATTTTATTTAATATTTCTTCTACTTCTTTTTCTATTTTTAGTATTTCTTTTTGTGGTTTCATCCAACCATACTTTAGTCCTGCTTTTATCAAATCAGATTGCATTTCATCTATATGTGAATTGTCTTCTCCAGTTCTACCTGCTATTTTTCTATCTCTTCCAAGAATATGCATAAATGAATTTTTATTCTTTGAAACTATATGTGGTCGGTCATGCAACGGAAGACCTTTTGCTTGTGCTATCTCTTTAGACCATTTTTCATTTGGACCTGCTCCTTCCCAATCTATTGAAAACTCTTCATAGTTTTTCCCTCCGGGAAGTTGTCTATCAATATGACTTTTAAATTCTTTAATTTTTCCATATGTTTTTATTGGGCTACTTCCTACTCGTTCATATTCTTCTTTAGAAACAATTCTAATTGGATAAGTGTCTGGAGACACATACGCAGAACTTCTAGCAGTCTCAAGATTTATTATTTGCTGAAAGCGTACTTTTGCTTCGTTTAAATCTTTAGGAAAAGCCATAGTGACAAATCTTCCTTTATGGAAAGCAGAATATCCGTCTTCTTTGTTACCATAGATAAATGAGTCACTAAAAACATTGTTTTGAAATGTAAATTTTTTATTATTTCCACTCGGAAACAGTTTAGAAACTTCTTCTTGGGTTATATCTTTTATAGGATCATTTCCATGTCCTTGTTCTCGCATCATAGCTATGGATTCTTCAAGTGGAATGAAGTCTTCCGAGCCTTCCATTTCAGATCGAAGAACTTTCAAATCTAGTGATGAAACAGGAGCATCTATAGGATCATTAAAAGCTACATGTCTCACCTTTCCTGTTTGTTCAAATCGAGGTTGTCCAATAACTTTAACTTCTTTTTCAGCAACTGAAGAAGCAGCTTCCTGTATAGGAACATCTGGATTTTTTTCTAAAAAATCTATAAGTTCTAACCTTTCAACTTCTCTAGGTTTAATTCCTTTTTGTCCTGCCTTTGAACTCTTTACCCATTCTATAGCACCTTTACCTTTTAAGTTAGGAGGAGCATTTTTAAATATTCCTTTTAGCGTAGGAGAAAAAAGTTTTGCAGCTCCTTTAGCTACTAAACTACCTACTGCAAATCTTCTTCTTCTTCTTTGCAAAGCAGCAACAACACTCGGTCTTGTTCCTTCACTATAAGATGTTCCAGTATAAGGATTTACTCTTTTTGTAGGATCGTCTGCTACGTTTAAAACAGGATTATCTTTATCAACTTGTGTAGTATAAGGATCTATCATATCGTCTTGAAACAACATGTCAGAAACTAATCCACCTTCTTGATAGTTTCTCCTGTACGATCTTTGATAATCACCCTCATACCCAGATCTTCCAGCAGAAGGCTTTCCAAACATAGATTCTCTTAAAGACTTGTCAAGTTTTTTTGCTCCTTCTGTTATATTATCATAAGGAGTCAAGCCTGTTAAGTTTTCTAATAAGTTTTTAGAAGCATGTCCGGGAAGATTTCTAGAAATATTTTCAGCTATTCCTCTACGATATAATATTGATCCTAAAAAATCGTCTGTAATAGGACCTGTTGTAGTAGTTATTAAAGAATATAAAGGACTTTTAGTATATTCTAAAGAATTTTCAAACCTAACACCGTGTTCTAACGGACCTAAAAAACCTACTCGCTGTGCTGCTTTTAATATAGTTTCTTGTGGATCTTTAAAATAATTTTTTCTAGTTTCTTCTGATCCTCTAACATAGTTTAATCCTAAAGCAGTTCCTGTCATTAAAACTGTAGCAGTTAAAATTTTAGGAGCATTAACTGCAGGATTAAGTATAACTTGTCTTGCATAATTTTTTAAAACTGTATTAGAGAAAGCAGTAGGATAACCTAAAAACTGAAACAATATGTCTACTTTAGGATTAGATTGAATAATAGGTTTAATAGCTTGTTCTCTAGAAGGGTTAAGTATAACTTCATTAACAAATCTTCCTGCTCCTCTTATTAAATTAACTTGATAAAACTTTTCAGTGTCTGTTAATTCTGAATAAGCTTTACGAGCATCGGCTTGTTTTGCTCCATCATCAACCCATTTAATTCCTTGTTCAATATCTATACCTAAATCAAAAAGTTCTTCTTTATATCTTCTAAGTTTTCCTGTTGCTTTATATATATCTGTACCTGCTTTAGAAGCTTTGTGAAGTGCTTTTAAGTTAGAACGTATTAAATCTTTTCCAATATTAAAACTTGCTAACTGAACCATTTGTGTCCATTGAGTTAGTAAGTTAGCTTTAAAAAATCCTCTTGCTGTTTTCTTTATCCACTTAGTTTGTATACCTTCGCCTGCAAGATTTTCAACACGATCAGCTAACGATTGTTCAAAAGCTAGAAAAACTTTATTCATTTCGTTGAACACTTCAGGTTGATTTAGGTTGTGTTTATCTTTTAAAATTCTAGGTATTTTTTTAGTAAATAGTTCTCCTGCTTCTCCTATAGATTTTATAAATTCTTGAGTATACCTATCAGGTTTACCTTTTGTTAAAGGAATAAAAGCTTCTGACATACTTGAAAGAGTAGCTAACGGAAGATGAGCCATTTGTTGAGAAAGTTTAAGAGTATCATAAATACCTTGACCTAACTCAGATTGATACTGATTTAAATCTCCTGTTAAAGTTTTAAAAAGATTTACAATATTATTTCTTTCTGTATTTGTTAATCCTCCTTTAACACCTTTTGCTATCAGTTCTTCATGTAAGGGATCAATCCATCTTTTTTCAAATTCTCCAAGTGCGCTTCTATTTCCTGTAAGTTTATCTAAACCAAATGCTTTTTTTGTTTCAATATTTCTAGCAGCTTTAGCAAAATATTTATGTGATACAGCATGTAAATCATTAATTAAAAACTCTTCAAAAACATTTTCATCTTTAATATTGAGAGTCCTAGCACTTGTTAATATGTGAGCAGTTTCTCCATAGAAAGGATTTTTTTTGTCTAATATACCTGTTATAACTTCGTCAACATTATCAGAAGAAACAGCTTTTTCTTTTAATAATAATTCTCTAAACTTTTCAGGATTTTCTTTTATTGCTTTCCTGTTCCAACTTATAGGAAAATAATTTTCAACTCTTCTTTTTGGAGATATAAGTTTATTTTTAACAGCATGGTTGAATATAGTATCATAAAACTTTTTAAGATTGTTAGCAACTACAATCTCAGCCATAGTAGCACCTTTTTTAGGTCCTCCTCTTAAAAGCTTAACTACACTTTGTTGTTGTGCATCAGTCATAATACCGTTTTGTTTGGTGTATAAAGGAGAAATAGCTTGTTCATACATTAACTTGTAATTACCAGTTCTCCAATTTATATTTTCACCAAAACTAAATTCAAGAGGTTTATAAGTACGATTAAAAAATCCTTTACCTGCATCATACCTAATAAGTTTGCGAAGTTTGTCAGCAATAGGAGAAATTTCTGCCATTGTGTTAAGTATAGCTGTAGGTTTACCTATTGTTCTTGCAATAATTTTATCTTTCCTAGTTCCTAGTCTATAAGCAGCCATGCTTCCAACTTGTTCTAAGTATTCATCATCAGCAAACTCACTAGCTTTTTTAGAATGAACTATAGCTAATTTTTGTGCGCCTGCACCGAGCAAGCCACCCATAAGAGTACCTAAAGCAGTACTTCCTACTAACTCAGGAGTAGAGAATAACTTTCTTATTCCTGTATTAACTTCAGTTTCTTGTCTAAAATAATTATCAAGACCTGTCCAACCTCCTGCTTCGGCAGCAGTAACTGCTATTGCTTTATTAGTTTGAGTTTTAGCAAGCTGTTTTAAACCTGTAGAAGCTCCTTTTGCTAACGCTGCTCTAGCTGCTAAAGTTGCTCCTCCAGTTACAGGAGAAGATATAACAGCAGTAAGTAAAGTAGGATCAGTAACTAAATCAATTCCTATATCTTTTGCAGCTCCTAAATATTGTTTTAAACTTCCTGTGTCTGCTCTGTCAAATCTTTGTCTTAGGTATCTATAGTCAGCTTTTTGTTGAGGAGTAAAAAGTTTACTTTCAGATGCTCTTTTAAAACCACTATATAAATTATAATCAGAGTCTCTTAAGTACTCAAAAATATCATCAGAATTTTCTCCTACCGAAGTAAGAAATCTTTCTGATCTTTTTTGAAACTCGTTGTCCTGTTCTAAAGTATCTAAAGTTTCTTTAAGTTTTAAATTACGATTTACAGGTTTTAAAAACGTTTTACGATATTCGTTTAAATTCATATTAAACTCTTATTTATTTTTATTTATAAGGTATGTACTTTGAATCTCAGCATATTTTAAGAAATCATAATTTAAAGTTTTCAAAGCTTCTAATTCAGTAGGATTGTCTGCAAACCATTTCATAATTTTAGGAAGCTCTTTTACGTTATTTATATTATACCTTCCACTAAATTTTTTCTTAGTTACATCAATTCCTTTTGAGTTCCAAAAGTCAACCACTTTTATAGCTCTTCCAAAAGTTATAGACATTAATGCTTTATATTTTTCTGGAGATAATACTTCTTCTAAACTTTCTCCTTCCGGTATTTCTGAAATTCCCGGCAATAATGTAAGCCATGTATTAGGAATAGATTCTCTATCTTTATAATATGTTCTAGTTCGTCTACCTTCTTCAGATATTCCACTTTCAACATTTACTCTTCCGCTAGTAAAGTCTACAATTTCTTGTCCAATAGTATTAAAATCAGGAGCTTTTTCAATGAAAGACATGCTTCCTGCAAATGTAGTATAAACATTTTCTAATTGTGATATAATTTGTTGCTCTTTAAATCCTTCATTATCACTTGATCTTATATCGTCAATAGCTTTTCTTTTACCTATATCAGTTAAAAATTCCATAGAAGCTCGTTCTTTTTCACTTGTTGTTGCAAAAGATTCAAGAGGTGCAATGTTTAATCCTTCTGCTTTTAAAGAGTTTCTTAATGCTGCTTCATCAGCATCTCCTGTTATTAATATATTTACAAACTCTTTTATTTCTTGTTGTAAAGCACTATCGTTTGTTGATCTATTTATTTCAGCTACATCAGCATACAACTCTTCTTTAATATTTTCATATTCTCTCTCACCTCCAAACTCTGCAGCTTTACGAAGTCTGTGTTTATATATATCAACCTTACTAGGAATATAGTTTCTACCCTCTGATTGTCTATTAAAATATATATCAGCAGCCATTTCAAACATATCAATCTCGTTTAATTCTGTTAAAGAAGTATCTTCTCTTTGCAATGTTTTTTGTGTTTGTAATATTTTTCTTAATAAATAGTTTTTAGCATCTCCATCTTCTCCCATTTCGGATAAAGCAATTTGATCATAACCTTTAGATATAGAAGAAGAAGAATTAATATAACCATTAAAAATTTGATTTCCGCTTGTCATTTCTGCTTCTGATACGGTTGTTTGACCTCTTGAATAAGCCTCTCCGTAGTTATTATTTAAATTTGTAGCAGCAAATTGTCGGTTATTATTATTTAAAACTTCTATAAGATTTTCAAATTCTACAACATGGTTTTTATTATCAACTTTACTTAAATATCTTTCTAAATTATTTTCAGAACTATCCCAAGCAGAAAGAATATTTTTTTCTTTTTCTTTAATTTTAGATCTAAAACTAATTAAAGTGTCATTTGATGAAGAATCATATTGATTTACAATTCTATTAATAAGATCTTCTTCTCTAATATTAGGTTGTTTAGAAATAACATTCTTTTTTATTTGATCAATAACTGATATATCAAACCTATCATATTTTTCAGGATTTATTTTTTCTAGTAAAGTAGTTACGTTATTTAATATAGTAGTCTCATTATATTTTCTTTGAGGATTATAAACAGCTTGAAAATTTTTAGTCTGTATAGGATCGTAGTTTAATTCTGAATTTTTATCTAGTTCTTTTATTTTATTTAAAATAGCATCTAGCTGTAAAGATGTATTATTATTGTCTCCTTTAGCTTTTCTCATAAGAACAGAAAGAGAATTTAAATTTTCAGGACTAAGATTTTTACTAATCGTAGCATTTATAATTCTATCAATTTCTGCAGTAGCTTCTTCTTCTGTAAGTTTCCCTATATCAGAAGCTCCAGTAAGTTTAGCATTATATCTTTGTCTTTCAAGATTAGACTGTTTATTAAGATAGCTGTCATATTCAGCAAAAGCTTTTGGATCGTCAAGACGATTAGGAGCTTGTGAAGAACGAGTTTGAGATAACCATCTTTTACTAGCTAAGTCTGTAAAATAACTGTCTAAGTCATCTCCCCATTGAGTTTTTAATGTTTTGTCTCTTGCAACTAGCCCTGTTTTTTCTCTAAAATTAGCAAGTAAAGAAGCTCTTATAGGAGCAGCTCTTTCTTGAAAATTTTCTGTTTCTTCAACTGCTTTTTTTGTCAAATTAAAATCTGCAAGTTTTTTTATTAAAGTAATTGCTCTAAGTGTGCCTGCTCCTTTAGAAGATCCTCTTTGTTTTCTCAATAAACTTTTTCCTAGATCAAAAGCACTACCTTTTCTTTTGTTCAAATAATCATCTAAAACACTCATGCTCTCATCTCCTGTCTTTCTAGTAAGCTAGTAGGTTCAACAGCTTCTTCTCCAGCTTCTTCAGGTCTAGCTTCAAGTAAACTTGGAGGAGGTTCTACTGTTTCTAAAAGTTCTTCAATTCTTGGATCTATTGTTTGTGCAACTTGCTCTCTATTAAAAGCACCGACAGCACGTTGTAAAGTTTTTATTTGGGTGTCAGGATCAACATCATTTTTATTATCTTCTGCTTCTCCTGAATAAAGTCTATAATTAAAAATACCTGCTTTCTCAACTAATCCTATTATTATATACATAACTGATTCCATCAATAACAACATTAAATCTGGATTCCATTTACCTTGTGTAAAACCGTGATAAAGTATTACAGAAGCAACATCAGCTACAGGAACTCCATCTGCAATAGACAGTACTAAATTTGTATAAGTTTTTTCTTCAATTAAAGATTTTAATATAAATAAGTTTGCTTCGTTTACAGTTGTAAACTCAGGAGGTTGTTCCCATTTATAAGGTTGTTCTGGTGAGTTTGTTAAAGATTGTCCTGCAACTGGTCTTCCTTTTGCATTTTCTGCTGCAAACATCTCTAAACCATCTGTGGGTATTGCCATTTAATTCTCCAATAAATTATTATGCGTAAACATTTGTGCCGATAGGCTGTTGAGCCATAATATTATTATATGTTTCCGGACCAAAACTTGCTCCGCTTATAAACTGATTTATAAAATCATTCGCATTAACTGTAGTAAAACCTGCTTGTTGAAATTGAGGTCTTAAATCTTGAACATAGTTAGCAGACGCAGCTACCGTTTCAGGAGTTTCTCCTATAGTTCCTCTTCTTAAATATTTATCATAATCTCTACGTTCTCGACCAGTCATTAAATCTTCTATTGTTTGAACTCCTGTGTCCATAGCAGATTTTTTAAGTCTATCTCCAAAACTAGGAGTAGATGTAGAAGTTCCTTCAAGGATTTCTTTTGTTGCTTTATTTAAAGATGCTTTATCAGATACTGTAGAAGTGTCAATTACTTCTGCAACAGGTTTAAAATCTTCAACTTTAACACCTGTTGGACCTTCAGGAGTTATAACAGGTTTCTTAACCCATTCCCATTCTCCTTTTCTACCCATTGAATCAACACTTTGTTCAAAATTATATTTGTAGCTAGAAGGAATATTGTTTAAATTGTTTTCTGAAAAAGCTGCATAGTCTTCCATTCTTACTTTATTTTGTAAAGTTGGATATGCGTCAGAAGAAAAATTATATCCTTTTTCAATTTCTGCAACTGTTCCAAAACCTCGTTCACTCATTTGCTCAACAAATAATTTACCTCTTCCTACATTTTCTCCAAACTCAGTAAGTTTTCCGTCAACAAAAAGATCAGTTTTACTAAGTTGTAATTGTTCTAATTCTTTATCACTTAAAGAGTTCCAGTATTCAGCAACGTCTTCTTTATCTGCTAAAGGTACGTTACCTGCGTCTATACCTATCATCTGTCTTGCTCTATCAATAAACTTATCAAGTCCTTCCATAGCTTGACCAACTCCGGGAATTTTCTTTATTGTATTAGTTAATGCTCCAGTTACAGAATTATATACACCTTTAACTTTACTGCCTATGTTATAAACAGCTTGAAAAACTTTCCCAACTGCAGGTGAAAGCTGAGATATACCTTGTATTCCTTTACCTAATGTTCCCCAAAATCCTGTAAAAGCAGGAAAGATAATAGCTAGTCCTAAATGTCCAAGAGGACCGAGATCACCAAAAGCTTTAAAAACTTTTTTAAAACCTTTGCCAATAGCTTTACCAAGTTTTTTAATTCCTCTACCTATCTTACGACCTATCTTTCTTAACCATCCCATGTATATTACTCCTATGTATATTAACCAAATAAAGCTTGTAAATCTAAACCTTCAACTAAATCCTCTAAAGCATCACTATATGTTTCTGCAGCTTCTCCTTCGTTAGCTAAAGCTGTAGTAATAACAGATATTCTTCTGTTTTCTTCGTTCTCTATTTTTCTAAAATCAAAATCTGCTTGATCTCTAAGCTCTTGCCATAAGAACGAGAGTGATTGACTATTTAAATTAGCTGCGTTCATTGCGTTCTGCATAGCTACTTGATTAGCTGCTGCAGTATTAATAGTGTTTGCTTGTCTTCTCCAAGCTATATTAGACTGTTCTACAGCTTGTGCGTTTTGTGTGTTCCATTGTTCTCTATTAAAAGATAACTGTGCATTATATTTATCTAAATCTGTTTTTAAAGCAACTCTAGTTTTTTCAAAATCTGCTTCTGTTTGAAATCTTAAAGCGTTGTTTGCATTTTCTTGTTGAACATTAAACTGAGCCATAGCATTAGTTTGAGCTACGTTAGCTTGTTCAATTTGAGCAGCTAAACCAGTCATAAACTGTTGTGTTTGATTTTCACTTGTAGCATTAAACTGTCTTGCTGCGTTAGTAGCAGCTTGATTAGATAACATAGTTTGCTGCTTCATTTGATGTTTTAACACTATAGACTGCTGTTCATTATTAAGATTAGCCATATCCA
>Ga0098056_1001354_pt1 | contig 9962 bp, 12 predicted proteins | sample 17BtaG_FD_92583 | JGI IMG/M metagenome (GOLD analysis project Ga0098056, IMG submission 92583) | Marine viral communities from the Subarctic Pacific Ocean - 17B_ETSP_OMZ_AT15314_CsCl metaG | ecosystem: Environmental > Aquatic > Marine > Oceanic | place: Subarctic Pacific Ocean | collected 2015-01-18
GCTGCAAGTGTTGCTCCACCATCTGCTGATACGTACATACCTAATGATAAATCACCATTATTAAGTAGAACTGTTCCACTTGTACTGCTGCATTTTCTGCAACAGTAGCTGTAGCTGAAAATACTAAGTTAATATCTGGATCCCCACCTGTTTGTAATTCTAAGCATGCCATTTCAATTTCAAATGGAATACCATTTACCGCAGTTGTCAGTTCTGCAATGTAAGCATTAGCTGTTCCACCATCAGTACCGATAACATCATCAGCGGCACCACCAGAAGCTAATCCACCGTGTAGGTCAATTAGAATGTGAGTGTATATTAAACCACCAACTTTGTTCACGAATGTATTAATTGCTGTATCAGCAATTCCTGATCCATGAGAGTTAGGTGTAATCATAAATTGTGTAGCTGCAGTACCTAAACTTGCGTTATTAGCACCAGTTGTAGTTCCTGCTGCAACTATATTATCATAATCAGTTGCTACTTTTTGTACTTCTAACGCACCAGATGCTTTCATAGCAGCATAATCTGTGTAAGCGCCAGTAGATGTATTTTTAGTTGTGACTTTTAAATCACCATCGGAACGGACTGTTCCTTCGAATGTTGTAGTCGCCATAATTCTTCTCCTCGGTCGTATAGACCAATCGTCATACAGTCTCTATACCGTCTGCCTAGCCAGTCTGTATAACTAATTAGTGCTAGGATAAAAGGGCGAAATTATTTCGCCCTTTTAAATATTAATCTAAGCTCCTGGTGAACCAAAGATACCTCTAGGATCAGACCAGCCGAAGCTGTATCTTTCCCTAGCTTTGTATCTAACGTTACCAGTATCAAAGTCACCTTCCATTGCAGTTTTAATCGGGGAACGATTAAAATGCTTCAGACCATTTGGTGCATCAGTCTTAATAAACCAAGCGTCAGTATCAGTTAGGTAATGGTTAACATCGTAGCCTCCAGGAATCATTCCTTTTGATCTTACTGCGTTAACGTCATTATCCGCTGAACCTGTTCTTAACTCGGATTTCATAAGTCTTTCTGCAACAAATTGAAGATTGACTGGGATAATCATCTTAGCCGCTTTAACCGCTATTTTTAACCCACGATTATCAATTAGACCAGCAATGTCGATCAATGCTTGTTCTAATGATGTTTCGTTCAAATCAGCAGCTGTTGATAGTTCGTTTTTGTAGTTACCACCAGTCACAGTTAAGTGAGCAGTAGAACACAATTCGAGACCATCACCGCCAGTATAAGAAGAGTTAAATGCTCTGTTAAGAACATTTGCACCCTTAATTTCCTTAGCGTTTGCCATTGAACGTGCCAATGCTTTAGTGTAACGAGAGCTGAGTCTGTCGTAAAGGTTATCCTCTACAGCTTCTTCAGTAATCGCAAAAGCTAAAGCTATTGTTTCGTGTGAATAACGACTTGTGTGAGCTTCAGAAGCATCATCGTATTGAATACCTGCTCCTTCAGCCTTCACTGGTGCGTTGCCAAATCCTGAAAGTTCCACTTCTTCTTCAAAAGCTCTGTCTGAACTTTCAACATCGAAGATTCCCTTCCATTCCTGATCATACCGTGCATATTCGAGACCGAATAATGCATTCAATCCAGGTTCTAGCTCTTTAACGAGTTGTGAACGAGATATAGCCATTAGTTAGCCTCCTATATTCCAGCAGTATTGCTATAATAAAGTCCTTCGTTAACTCTAACGAGGAAATTACAATTAGCACTTGCTGTGTCACTGTTATCAGGGTCTTTGGACAATTCGACAATTCTAAATTGTGATGTTGCAGCTTGAATATCAGACGAGTCTAGTTCTTGTTTTGAACGACCTGTCTTAGTACTTCCCGCATGCGTTGAAACCAAGTTAGCATTAGCACCTCTATTGTCAGGCCATGACGACCCGATATTAGTACTATCTTCTTGTGCTTCAAACAAAACATTAGGATCATCGATGACATAAGCAACAGCATCTGTTGCCGTAGTTGACGCTGGCCAGTATTTTGAGTATGTTGGTTTGCCCGTAGAATCTGTGTAGAAACATCCGTTGAAAACACCTAATATGTTTGTTGCGGCAGCAGCAGCGACGGTAACAGTACCATCAGTGTGCAACTCAACAGCATCTCCAGAAAATATGTTTGTAGCATATTCACTTTCAATACCATATTCGGTTTGGCCTCCATTAAAGGGAGCTCCACCTAGCATTTTTGTTGGGCGAAAACCAAACGGCGCATCTTTATTTGCCATGGTTTAGTCCTCCTAAATCAGTTAGTTATTAAGTGATAGGAGTAGAGATAACCTATTTATCAGAACCACTACCACCACCAAAAGTAACACGACTTTGTCTATCGACAGAAATCGGCATACTTCGATGCTGCTCTTTGAATAAATTATTATCAACAGATTCTTCTTGAGCTTCAGTTTGCTGTTTGAAGTAATCCTCGCGTTGTTTCACAATTTCATTCGGTATACGAGCGAGCACTAATCCACCAACTCCAATTACACCTGCATGTTTCCCATTTTCAATCGTTGGAGAGGGAAAATCTGGATATTCGTCGGCACGAACAAGCTCGAATCCTTCACGGAGTCTTCCAGCCATATTCTTTTTGTCGTCGAAACCTAGAGTTTCTGCTCTTATCCATCGGTGTTGAAAACCTTCGGGAGCTTGAGGCGCATCTAAACTTGATGGCGGGCGCCAAGGTTGAGGTCTCTTTTGTTTTTCACGAGAGTCCTCAGAGCGTGAGGCTTTTTTAGATTTTAATTTTTCCATTGCTTACTCCTTCACGTATTTAGCATATTCCTCCAATGGTACACCTAGTCTTTTGGCGATATGGACCTGGCTTGGAGTTAGTCTAACTGTTTTGCGTCCGGATGTTTGTGAGGTCGTTGATCGACCGGCAGAGGCTACAGATTGGACGGGTTTAGTAGCTCCGTTGACTTGACCCCCATCATTAAATTTGTGGGGAAACTCTTGTCTAATCCTTTTATTAATCTCAGTATAGTACTCATCTGAGTTGGCGTCAAATCCTTCTTGTTCCACTAATTTACGATGGATGCCGAAACTAGCATAAGTCATCGTTTCATCAGTTCCGAACCAAGGGTTCTTTTCTGCCCAGGCTTCCGCCTTAGGATCAGGTTTTTTCGGAGGGGTAGGAGCAGGTTGTGTAACCTCCTCTTGCACTCCTTGAACTTTTTGTTGTTCCTTAGCTTGAGTTGTAGCTAAAACTCGCTGATTGTCAACAGCTAATTTCGATAATGCCTCTTGGGCAGTAACTTGAGCTTCTACATCACCTGCTTCAATAGCTTTTTGTAGATCTCCTTTTGTTTTTACTGTTTCAGCTTCTGTTCTAGCTTTATACTCATCGATATAACTACTATCGAGAGTGTTCAAGCGTCCTTTTAATTTTTTATTTTCTTCTGCTACACGTTTTGCATAGTCAAAAGATGCTTGTTCTCTACGTTCTGTTTCACGAAGTTTTCCAGTCAGTTTATTAATTCGACCTTTTACTTTTTCACTATAATCGTCGAGCTCTTCTTTTTCAGTATCTGTTTTAACTTCAACTTCAGGTGCTGTTTCTGTTGATTCTTGTTTAGAAGTTTTATCTTCTTTTAATTCAATATCAACAGGATCACCTTCAGTTGGAACATCGACAACAGGTTCTGAATTTTGTATTTCTTTTAGTTGCTCTTCAGGCATGGTTCCTCCATGTTAAAATAAATGCAGTATATCTTCAGGATTACTGATTGTTGCTAAAATTTCATCCTCATTAAGAATTCGAATTTCTCCTCCTTCTATTTTAAGACGAGATCCGGCATATCTTCCAAATATTACCCAATCTTTTTCTTTACACCATGGTCCTTTTGGAAACCTATCTTTGTCAGTATAAGCATCAGGTCCTATACGTAGAACATATCCACATACAGTTGCTACTTGATGCATTTCGACTGTTTCATCAGCCAATAAAATACCTCCTTTTGTCTTTCCTGTACCTTGATAAGGTAATACTAAAATACGCCATCCCATTGGTTTAGGAAGACGGTCTAGTAATTTTGCTGGTAAGTTTTTGGGGTCTATTGGTTTAGTTTCTTCGGATTTTATTTTATCAAAATTCAATACCTGGCTAGGTATTTCTTTTTCTTTATTTGCTGTCATGCATTTTCCTTTTCTGCAAGAAGTCTTTTACTTCTTGTTCAATAAAATCAAGTGATTTTAATTGTCCCACAAGATTCTGATAATTACTATAGTTTTCTATACCACCTGTCAAGATAACGTCACTAATATCTTGCTTTTTTGTCCGTAAAATTTTATTTAATTCTTCTATGAGATCTAATACATCCATTATTTCTTTTTAATCAATCCCATTGCACCTTTTCCAGCCTTCAATCCGAAGCTCGCTGAGCAGGCTATATATAATAAATGTTTATAATAATCCGGAAGTTGCTGAAGGGCTATAAACCCTTTTTCAACATGTTCTGTCATCCCAGGGAAAAATACTAAAACGGCAGGGCCTAAAAGACAAATTAAAATTAGCTCATCTTTCCAGCTGCCTTTCATTTGGTCAACTGCTGATGCTTCCCATTTCACTTTTCCGGCTATTTGATCTTGTTTAAGTTTAGTCGCTGCTTGAACTTCTGTAAGTTTTAACTCAGCCTTCGCCTGTTTTGTCTTAACGAAGCCAGAAACCGCTTGCCCAGCAACGCCGAGCAAGGGTTTAATTAATAGGTTTAGCATTGTCTATGCTCCACTTGTCATCTTAAAGACAACAAACAGAACGATAACAGCTACAATACCCGCTTTTATCCAGTCCTTCATTTGCCAATCTGACCACTCTTTCAAATGTGACCATAGATCTTTAATTAGATTCATATTTCCTCCTTATCAAATGGGATTAATTTTTGTGTTCGCAATTTTTGCAATCACACGATGTGCAAGAACCACCATTAGAACAATGGCATCCATGTTCGCAGTTTTTACAAGTACTCATTATGCAAATTTAAATTTATTTTTATAATTTTTATGACCTTGAGTTACAGTATAACGTTCTTCTTCATTATTTATAGATCCTCCACTACTTTTATAGTGAACGGCTCCACCACCCATGTATTCTTTAACAACAGGTTGCCCTGTTTGTGCTGATTCTTCCTTAGCCATCTTCATTCCAGAAGATGTGTACGGAAATTTTTTTCCTCCTACATTTGGCATAATACCTCCTAGTGATATGTTGGTCTATCAACAATACTTGCGCAGTCTATAATATTTTTCATAAAATGCATAGCATTTTCTTCCCCCATTGTTTCTACATAAAGTAATCTAGCCACATTAAGGAAAGCTCCTGCTACAAAAACAGTATCATCTGGTGATTTTGTGTGCTTTTTTGCCGTTTCATAGGCTTCTTTCATAACCTTTATAGTTATTTCGTCTAATAGCCTTTCGGACATGGATAACCTCTCTTGGTAACTATTTTTGAGTTCTTCTAGCGTCTTGTTTGTTCATTTGTGCCTTTTTAATGGCTACATTCTGCCTTTGCATCTCCTTTTTCATCAATCTTTCTTGTGAAGCCTCGGATCTATCCATATTTCTGTCTCCTTCTGCCTTGTCAAGAGCAACATTAGCCTTTAATTGGGCAATATCTTCTTGAGATTGCATTTTTTCACGGTCTAAACCTTCTTTTTGTGACATTTTCTTCTCTTCAAGAGCTTGTTTCTCACCCATTTGTTGTGCTTTTAGCTCTGCTTCGTTCTTTTTAATGTCAATTTCTTGTTGTTTTAACTGAACAAGAGGGTCATCACCCATTTGGTCGAACATTTCTTGTTCTTCTGCTACCATTTGCTCAATAATTTCGGCAATCTTAATAGCAACAGCACTTTCCATTTGCATTTCAATCTGTGCTTGAACTTCTTGAGGTAATTGACCTCCATATTGTTGCATAAGTTTATCCATTTCAGGTTGCATCTCTTCTTGTACCATTGCACGTGCCATAAATCCTACATGTTCTGTTATATGAGATTGTAATAATGACATAACAGCAGGATTAGTTTTAACTAACATAGATGACATAAACGCCCGATGCGCCCTGATGTGAGCGGAATGATCCTGATCAGGGAACGCAACAGGCTTTTGAGCGTTCAATGTTCCAGCGTTCTCGATCGCAGGATCGGTCGGCTGAGGCTGAGGAGGTGGTGGAAGTACCTTCTCTATGTTCTGAACACCCAATGCGGAATACATGCGGCGGTACGCCTCATGTAAATCATGCATCTCCGGACTTGACTGTGCCAATTGCAGCTGTGTCTGAGCCAATGTGACGCGTTGCGCCATGGAGAAAATATTTGGATCAGACACAGGAATGACATCGACACGATCGTCGAAGTCCGTTTGTTTAACCATTTGATTACCATTGGCAACCATATATGGATACTCGGGAGGCAAGTATTCGGAAAAAACTTTTGCTAATAATTTAAATTCTATTTTTTGTGCATAGTGTAATCTTTTATGGATCGCGGACATAACTTTCATGCCTCGCTCTAAGATAGCCATGGTTGTTCCTACAGGTTGCTGTTGGCTACCTGCATTCTCACCCATCATCATATCTGTTACTCCTGCAAAACGTCTTCCTGCATCGGTAACAAATCCTAGTAATTGAAATAATGTTGCACTTGGTTCCTTGTAAGGAAGTGGCATTAATGATTCACGCAGGTTTCCACCTGGTGCATCTACATCCCGCCATTCTCCTGGATTGAGGGCTTCGTCGTCATCTTTAATTCGCAACCCTCTTGCTTTAAATCCCGCAGGGAGATTGGACAACGTACCAGCGTCGATAAGTTGACGGAGGGCTGCTGTAGCTGTTCTTGATAATCCCCCGAGCATGTGGATAAGACCAAACCCATAAAAACCAAGACCAGGCAAAAACTTGTAGTGTGTAAAGTACTGTTTCTTTTTCCTTGATCCGTCACCCTGTCTCCAGTTTCTGTAAATTGATAAAACTTTTCCTGAATCTTCATCGATCGTAACAATATAAGGTAACATAATACCTGTTGGGTTATTTGTCTCATCTTTATCTTCGAAACCTGGTATGTCTAAATCGACATGCATCTCAAGTAGATTAAATTCTTCTTCACTAAAAGAAACTTGCTCAACACCAAGAATACTATCTTGTTTTTCTTTTGAATCAGAAATATCTGCTTTAGATGGTTGTAATTCTATGTCACGATAAAATCCTGAAACTTGATTCTTACGTAAATCATTTTTTTTCATTTTCACGACATGGGTAATACGCATGCATGATTCTAAATCGGAAACAAAATACGGAACAATCAAATCTTCGGCTGGAATAAATCTTGATACAGCTCTCTCTAATTGTGCATCATAATAAATTTTCTTAAAAGCTGATCCTGCTAATGGCAGGTGAAATAACATTTGATCAAGCTCAGGGTCAAACTCTTGCATAATACAAGTAACCTGATAGTTCATAAAGTTTTTAATACGTTCAGCTTGTTGTTCTATTTCTGGTGTTGCATCTCCTAAAATTTCTGCTCGAACAGGTCCACCCGGTGGCAGTAATTCTTTATAAGATTGTGCTTGAAATTGTGTAACAGCTTCTGCAAGTAATGGATGTGTAACACCCGTTGCTCCCGTAAAAGGTTTTGCTCGTTCCTCATACTTAAATCCTAAAAGATCAAGTCCTTCTGTATAAGCCTTTTCCCAATCAGATCGAGAATTCTTATCATCTTCAAAATTTGTACGAAGGTCAGAAGCTATTTTAATAAGAATATTATCTTCAAGCCATTCCGCTATATTGCCTTCAAAATTTCCCTCTTGTGCTCTCATTTGAGGATTAAAATCTAATGTTGCTCCTCCATCTTCTTCATTAATAACTTGAGGTCCTGTTCCTTCTTGTTCTTCTTCAGGGAATTCTATTGTTTGCCCTACTTCTTCTATTGCAAATGCATCTCTTGGATTAGAGTATATAGACTTATCAACGTTTGGATAATCTTTTTCAATTTTTCTTGCCATTAGTATGCTCCTATTGGTCCTATAACATCAAGGACAGATTTTAATGGATTATACTGAGGTATTTTTTCCACCAGACCTCCATGTTTAAAGTATTGTACGTACGGTGTCAACATTTCTGGTGTAAGTTCAATAAGGAAAGAATCAACCATTTCATTACCGTGTTTTACTTTTCCTATAGAAAACTCTGCATTTTTAACCCCAGCTAGTTTTCTTAAAGTTTCCTCGGCATTACTTGTAAAGTGTGTTTCTATCTTTTCTATCTTAAAATTGTCTCCTCGTGGAATATTATCCATAGCAGCTCTCTCACTTCCGTGTCCTTTTGATACAACATAGCCATCTTGAAAACTTACATTCCCGTCTATATCAACAATTTTTTTCGAATCATCAACAATTTGCCATGAAGGGGGAGCATTAACATTTGGACCACCGTATTCCAAATCATAAGCCACGGCCTGTCCATGCTCTTTTGATGTTCTTTGATTAGGAGGAACATTCATTCCTAAGTCTTCATCAACATTCCATCTCTTTTTTTGTGTAATACTAGGTGCTACCGAATAGTGAGACGGTGCATTTTTATTTATTTGCAAGACACCATTTTCATCAAAGTAGAATCGTTTCTTTGCGGCAATAGAAAGGTCATTTTTAATTAGGGATGATACCCAGTCTTTTTGATCTTTAAACGGAATATTTGGAAATAGGTCTTGTGGATCAATGTCATCAATAAATTTATTTAAATTCGTAAGTGCTTCATCACGTAGTTTTGCGGCATCATCTAATTGTCTCATGACAGCATCGTCCACCATGTTTAAATCCATCTTTGCTACGTCATCAAATATTTTACTTGCTTGTTCTATTTGCGCTGTGTAACTTTTTATCTCTGCCGATGTTAAAGGCATTTGTCTAAATATATTTTCAAGTTGCTTTTTTATTGACTCTGCTGTTGAAGTATTCCCTGCTTGAAGAGTATTTCTTAAATCCTTTTTTAAGGCAGCTTTTTTCGATGCAGCTTTTTGTAAAAAGTCTGATTGAATTTCATTAGCCGTTGTTACGGTTACATTTTTTCCGTTAGCCAGTTTCCCTGGTCTATCATCAACAAGAGACCATCCTATAACATAAGGCTCTCCTTCTAATTTATTATTTACACCAAAATTAACATCAGTCTCTACTTTACGAATTTCGCTATGTCCTTCATATCGAGCAATGTTTGATGGTAATGATTGTGTATCTCCTCGAATATCTTTAGAATCCATCCAAAGGACATGTTCTTCCCTGGTTCCGTTCTTATAACCACTTGATCGTCCACTATCAGCATATTTTAAATTTCCGTCTGCATCACTATATTTCGATGATTGAACAAATTTTGATGGGGATTGATCCATTAATTCTTTTATTTCCGCATATGCAATAGGCTGATTGTTGGTAAATTTACCATTTGTAAATGATCCTTTTTTATTAAGGTATTGACGAATATACGAGTCCACCAATTCACTCTCCTTAATCCCCGCTGCACGCAGTGAGTCATGCCATTCCTTTGCACTTAACTTTACTTCGTTAATTGGAATGTCAGCAACATTTCCCGATGCTCCTGTTTTAACACGGATATTACCATTTGTTCCTTGCATAAATTGATCCATCTTAGAATAGAAAAGTCTATTGTCTCCTGAACCAATAATATCGTCTGCTCCTACCGTTGGAACATGAACAAGTTCTTGTTTTGTCTTTTTTGGTTTCTCTACTTTTTTTGCAACTTGAATTTCTTCTACAGTAAAGTTCTTGTTTTCCTTATCCTTTAGAACGAGAACTTTTTGATCAGCATCATCAGGACTTTTTGTTTGATAAACTTTAGTCCCTGATTCATCTTTAATAATATAGCGTTTCTCCATTTCAACGACAGGTTTATGTGCAATCTTTTTTGGAGTTGATGTTAAGGCTTTCTTTGCTCCTTTATAAA
>Ga0098056_1001362_pt1 | contig 9937 bp, 7 predicted proteins | sample 17BtaG_FD_92583 | JGI IMG/M metagenome (GOLD analysis project Ga0098056, IMG submission 92583) | Marine viral communities from the Subarctic Pacific Ocean - 17B_ETSP_OMZ_AT15314_CsCl metaG | ecosystem: Environmental > Aquatic > Marine > Oceanic | place: Subarctic Pacific Ocean | collected 2015-01-18
AAAAAGACTGTTAGAAAAACGTAGTAGAAGAAAGAATTAGATACTATTTACTACGAATGATATAATTTTAGGAGAATTAAGATGTCAAATTGGTCAGACCCATCGTGGAAAATGCGAGTAGGAATTAACCACGCACCTGCTTATGAAGTCAGTGGGCGCCCCTTTGCTTCAGGTGCAATCAATGCTGTAGAGTCCCAGCAGGTTGTAAATTTTCCTTATGTTACTCGATGGATTGAAGTTATCAATGATGGCTCAGCATCCATAAAGGTCGGGTTTGGCCCTCACTCCTTTGACAATAATGTTAATAGTTATTTCACAGTTAAAAGTGGTTCAACTAGCGGCCGTTTAGAAATTAAAGTAAGCAGATTATATGTTAGTGGAGGTTCACACCCTGTCAAAACAGAGCACGGAATAGGCGATCAGCGTGATTTGGGCACCTCTGTTGTTGCAGGTCTTACGAGTATCGATAGAAGTCAAGTCAATCCTCCAACAGGCTCTAAAGATCAGTGGCACTTAGAGCCCGGTAATAACGTTAGCTGGTCAGGTTCATATAACGGAGTCGGCTAATATATGTCAAGATTTGGATGGGCATACGTAAATTGTGACGAATCGTCAGATGTAAGTGTAGCCGGCGTGACCGGCTCAGTTATGTTTTTGACCGGAAATAATTCAATTTCCGGTTCAAACTATTTCATGTACAACTACGACGGGTCAGTTCCCGGCGCCGGTGGTACAACAAGCAGCCTCATCTTAACCGGAACATTTTTTATCTCTGGTGCAATCTCCGCAAGCAGCTATCACTTTGAAGATATAACCAGAATTGACTCTAGCGGTTCAACAAGATTTGGTAATACTAACGACGACAACCATTTTAGAACTGGTAGTCTTATTGTAGGCAAAGCTGCAGGCTCTGTCATTCTTGACGCTGATGTAGATAACGTAACAATTTCACTTTATGGTGGTGTCAAACATAAGTATACCAATGTCTCCGGCGCCGCCGGCGTCATTAAGTATCAATCGTCATCCATTAGCGATTACCTCATAGGTGTAAAAGGTCAATGCCCGGTGGAGATAAGATTACACTCCGCGTCAGGATCTGCGGGCTATAGCACCACTGGCTCTATAATAGTGATCAAGGATGAATTCACAGGCGAACGCATGCCGATTGATGGTGTTCCTGCTGCTATTGTGCTTTCTGGTACTGATGGCGAAACCATCGATGGGGAGCCATATTACGAAATGACTGGTACTATGACGGCAATATCTGTTTATTCTAATGGTTCTAACTGGTTTGTCTTCTAATTATAACTGTATAGTTATATTAGAGGGCTGATATAGATGGGATACAATGTCTTATCGGGAAACGTATTACTTCCTGGACAATTACTAGCGGATGGGCAAGTCTCATCTAGTGCATTCGTGGGCGATGGTAAAGAACTAGAACACGTCTTAAAAATTACATCTAACCCAGATCAATATAATTTAACAACCATAGGTTCTGACGCATATAGGCTTACTGGTGAGTCAAATCTTACATTCAATGGCGGCACAAATACATTAACAGTAACTGGTGAGCTATCAGCGAGTGTGGGGATCTCATCTTCGTTTTTTATTGGTGATGGCAGGTTCCTGACAAATGTTCCCGGTACTGGCGGCGGAGGCAGCGGCGGAGGTATATTCACCGAGCTAGCCGCTGATACCGCTTTCACCACAAGTAGTATAGCAATCGGAGGTAATACTACCCCTGACCATGCTATAGCGTTAAGCGGTGCTATGTCCGCTAGTTTAAACGTTTCCGCTTCAGGTTTTGTTGGTGGACGTTTACATATATCAGGCGCGGTTGTACTTCACCACAAAACTTCAGCCGCCACTATAACTGCATCAATAGACGATTATTACATTGGAATGGATTCTACAGCCGCCGCAGTTGAACTAAGATTACCAGATGCGGCTGTGCTAACAGACGGCCACACCTACATTGTAAAGGACGAGGGAGGTAACGCCGGCACCAATAATATAACAATTTTGGCCTCTGGATCACAAACTATTGACGGCGAAAATTCATTAGTATTGGAGTCGGCTTACGCTTCTTTCTCGCTTTATTGTAATGGTGTCAACAGGTACTATGTTTACTAGCCATTAATGGCCCTATTTATAAGCGATGGGCGACTTGTGTTTATGATCTAGGTCATATCCATGGCTGCTTATCATTTTATAAAAACTAAATTATATGGAGGGTTTTATAATATGGCTTATAAATTTCAATTTGGTACTACCAAACTTAGCGGTTCAACAACTTTTGAAGAATCGTTAATTGGTCAGTCCACAATTTCAGGTTCAGGAAGACTTTCTGGTAAAGAACTTATTCTTGATGCTGCAGGTGTTATTGGTACAAGTGGCGACGCTGACCTTATGACACTTACAAACGATAAAGTCTCTGTTGCTGGCGATATTTCAGCTTCATTGGCCGTATCGGCACTTGACCTTTTACTTGATAGTTCAGGTAAAATTGGTGTCGAGGGTGATGTTGACCTTATTCAACTTGGCGCAAACTCGGTTGAAGTTAACGGTGCTGTTTCGGGCTCCGGCGCTCTTAGCGCTGCTGGCATTGTATCGGCAGGTAACGGTAAATTTACAGTTTCTGTCGAAGGTGTTCTTTCATCTTCAGCGACTGCTACTTTGGCCAACGCTACTTTAGATCAAATCACTGTTGGCTCTGCTGATATTAACGGCGGTGCTATTGATGGTGTAACCATCGGTGCTAACGCTGCTGGTGCTGGTACCTTTACCAACATTTCTGGTTCTGGTACATTACACGCCGGTGGAGTGGTTACTTTCGGTGAAAGAGCGCTTACAGTTTCGGCTGCTGGTGTCCTGTCATCTTCTGCAACTGCAACCTTGGCAAACGCTACTTTAGATCAAATCACTGTTGGCTCTGCTGATATTAACGGTGGTGCTGTTGACGGCGCTACTATTGGTGCCGCTGTTCAGTCTTCTGGTAAGTTTACTACGATTTCGGGTTCTAGCACCTTACACGTCGCAGGTGTCTCTAACTTCGGTACTGAGGCTCAAACAACTGTTTCGGCTGTTGGTCTTCTTTCATCATCCGCTACTGCTACTTTAGCAAACGCAACATTGGATCGTATTACTGCTCCAGTGCTTCTTGGTGATATGAGTGGTTCTGGTGGTCTTGACTTAATGGGCAGTGTATCGTTCGGTAACGCACGATTAGTTGTTCAAGATACTCAAGTGCTTATAACCGGCCCTGTGCATGTCTCTGGTGCTGCTTTCGCTGAAGAAAGTATCACTACCGCTAACGTTGCTGATAACAAGTCACGTCTTGCTTTCTTCGATATTGATTCGGGTGAAATGAAGACAACAGACTTCAAAGTCTATGCTGACGTATTAGCTGGTACAGGTATTACTGCTACTGAAGGTGTTCTTTCTGTTGATACCACCGGTGGTGACAGTATGTCTGCCGCCCACATTCCAGTAGCCAACTACGGTAATGCTACGCTTGCTACTGGTATCAACTTCATGGTAAACGATGCAACTGGCTCTTGTAGCTTCTTGCTTCCATCCGGCTCTGCTGGAGATGTTGTTATCATCAAGACTGCTGCCGGTGTTAGTTCCACTAACTTTGTCAAGATTAGTTCATCTGTCTCTCAAGGCGATGAAATTGATGGATTCTCTGAAGCACGCATCGAATCGCCATTCGGTGCTGTATCATTGATTTATTCTAACTCTGACGCTAAGTGGGTAATCTACTAGGCCGATATTGTTTTATACAATTTCTTTTCTGGATGTCCCTCCTTATGGGGGGCATCCTTTTTTTCGTACTATTTAATACGAGGAAGGAAAAAGAATGGCTTATAATATTATCAAAGGAAGAGTAGAGTTTTCAAACTCATCAACAGGTTCTGTTGAAAGTTTGGTTGATATCTGGAGAGATCAAGCAATTGGTGGAGTTAAAACTTTTAGCAGCACAGTGTCAGCTAGTGCGTTTTGGGATACTACAGCCGAGGGCGAAGTTAGAGCACTAAAATCTTTGATTGCTGGCGATGGCGCCGACCGAGTTATAACTTCTGATGGTGATGGAACACTGACGGCTGAATCAAATGTCACTATTACCACAGCTGCTAGCGTAACTAGTTTAGGCGTAACTGGCCACATAACCGGCTCAACCTTCTCCGGTTCTGCTCATGGTTTAACAGGAATTATATTAAACCCCGATCATCTTGCCGCTACAAATTACGACGGAATGGCCAACAGATTATCAGCATCAAATATTGTTTTGGGTCTTGGTATATCCAGTAGTATTGACCCTGCAGGCCTTGGCCATGGTGCTGAATTACAAGTGACTGGTGGCCAAGGTATTACTGTTGACACTGAGGGTGTCCGTGTTCTGACGGCTTCAAACGGGGGACTCGCATTTACTGGACAAACATTACAAGTAGATGCATCCAAGACCACGAACAAAGGCGGTGGCCCATCAAACAACGATCAGTTTATTATAGCTGATTCAGGCGACAGTGATACTATTAAGAATCTAACTTATACCCAGATTAAAACAGCAATCACTGATAGTATTGCCGCCGCGGCCATATCAAGTTACACTAACAGTGGAAACAACAGGATTATAACATCAGTAAACAGCTCCACAGTCAACGGGGAAGCTAATCTTACTTTTGATGGTTCATTACTTTCAGTTTCATCATCTATGAGAGTAAGCGGCGCAGCCCACGTCCCAACACTTTCCGTTTTACCCGGTGGTGCGAGCTTTGGTAAAGTTGGTATTAATGTCAGCGAACCCGGTGTTCAGCTTCAAGTTGGAAACAATACCGGCGCCGCAATTTTGGGTCTTCACCGCACATCATCAGCATTTTATATTGACGGTGACGATATTGGAGATCTGGTTTTTGTGGGGTCTGCTGCCGAGAGCGTTTTAAATATCTCTTCTCGGATTAGAGTTGAAGCAGATGGTTCAGAATGGAACAACGAGTCGTACCCAACTCGCATGTCATTTTGGACAACCTTAACAGGAACCTCTACACCCGTACAACACATGGTAATTAATAATTCTGGTAATGTTGGTATAGGCATAACAGGATCCGCACCAAATAGCAAATTGCATCTATCTGGTAATTTAACAATTCAAGAAACAACTCCAACTTTACATTTTAGTAGCAGCGCTGGCGAAGATTTAGCAGAATTTGGAGTTAATAGTTCTGATAATATTTTAATACAGAATAATAGTACGAACAAACACATTGTGTTTAAAACAAATGATGCCGGCACGATGAAAGAAGGATTCAGAATTGACGGGGCTGTGCCAGAAGTTGTTGTAAACCAAGGCTCTGATTCTCTGATTGATTTTCGTGTAGAAAGTAATAACAATACTCATATGCTTATGGTTGATGGTTCTGGAGACAAGGTTGGTATAAATGCAAGCGTCCCCACCCACACACTTACTGTGATCGGTGATGCATCTGTATCTGGTGAGATCACGGGTTCAGGTGGAGTGCACATCACAGGCTCATCCCCGCGATTAGCGATTGGGGACAAGGGAGGTACCGCTTTCAATGACGGAATGCTGTTTATAAGACCGTCAGACACAAGTAATAGGGTGCTGACGCTTATGCAGGCAAGAGAAGCTGATGGCAACAGAATATGTTTTGGTGTCACGGGTTCCGGTCAAGTTCTGGTCGGAGGCGCACATTTTGGTGGAATTTTAAATGTCAGTGGTTCAGACGCTGAAACTCTAATAAGTGTCAAAAGCGATAGTACTAACCCTGCACTCTCACTAACTGGTGTCGGAGACCTATTTGTCGCCAGAGGTGCATATCTCAGCGGCGCGGTCCAGCACAACTACGTTGTAAAAACAACTTCTGCTGATACCTACATCTCCGGAGCGACAGACAGAGTGGCGATCTATAATTTAACGTCGCCTCATAATGCTTACTTACCATTATTATCCGATACGTTAAATGGCGTAACAATAACAGTCAAATGTGTTGGCTCAGCCAACATCACAGTCACTGGCTCCGGTCCTTCAAATCAGCTTATTGATCAAGCCGCAAATAAAGTTTTAGAAACAGGCGATTCTATGACAGTCATGGGCTATAACGGTCCTGCTGGATACCAATGGGCAATACTGGACTACTATAACGCATCCTGATAAAGTTATTAAAAATGGTTTTTGCAAATATAGCACACTATTTACAGTGAAATACTGTTTTATAGGAGTTATTACATGTCATCTTTACTTGAGCAAGCATTCGTCGATGCTAAGGCACTTAAGGAGGCAGCCTTGAAAAATGCCGAGGCTACAATTGTTGATAAATATTCAACCGAGGTCAAAGAAACCTTAAACAAAATTCTTGAGCAAGATGAATTAGGCCTTGGTGCCCCCGCTGCTGGCATGGACCCAATGGGCGCTGCTCCTGCACCCGCCGCTGGTGGCGATGCTGCTGAGGACGTACCACTGGGCGCCGCAGAGGGTGAAGAGCTTTGTGCTTGTGACGACGAAGGCCAAGAGACCAAGATTAAAATTAACTTTGACGAATTGGCCGAGACACTCCAGAGATTAGAAGAAGAATTAGACGAAGATACCCTTGAAGAGGACGAAGAAATTGAACTCACCGAGGATGATAGTGATGATGAGGCGGACAAAGGCGCCGAGGTTGATTATTCAGCCGGCGTAACTGACGAGAAGGGAGATCCAGCCGGGGCAGAAGCAGCCACGCTCCAAGCCAACACTGAAGCGGAGAAGGAATTAGATGAAGAATTCGACATGGACTCTCTTGTTGATGCTATTATGGAAAAGATTTCACTTGATGAGGCTGACGATGAACCTAAGACACCTGAAGAAAAAGAAACGGCCGCAAAAACTTCTCCAAAAGATAAATTAAACAAGGGCGATTTCTTGCCCGACGATGTACAAGACGAATTAGACGAGAGCCATTGTGCTGGTAATAGAAAAGAAGAAGACGAATTAGACGAGAGCCATTGTGCTGGTAATAGAAAAGAAGAAGAGTTAGAAGAAGAAGAAGCGCCAAGAAAAGATCCAAGAGCGCCACGGAAGATCGCAAAGGATCCCCGGGGATATATGAATGCAGCTAATGATCGCGAGTTTTGCAGGCGCAATCCCAATGATCCCAAGTGCTTCTACACCAAAGATTCGCCCACGGTAGCTAAAGACAAAAAAATGGCACGTAGTTATCCACAGCCAACAGCAGGTGGCCCTCAAGGTTTTGGTGAATCTTATGATGCTGACGAGCTTATCGATGCTATTATGGAAAAGCTTACCGTCGATATGGGCGCTGACCTTTCAGGTTGGGCCGGCCGCAGAGCCGAAGACAAGATGTACGAGATGGAAAAAGCACTCGCATCCCGTAGATCTACAGGATTAGAACAAGAGACTCACTTGGGTCGTGGAATGGCCGATAGAACGGACACCGATCCCCAGACTGAGTTAGAAGATTTGAAACAAGCTCAAGAAGAATTGGTTTTTGAAAATAACCAACTCAAAGAGAAGCTTCAAAACTACGAAAACGTAGTTGAGCAATTAAAAGAAAGCGTCACTGACGTTAATCTTTCTAATGCTCGTTTGTTATACACGAACCGTGTGTTGAGAAATACCTCCCTAAATGAGCGGCAAAAACAAAAAGTTGCCGAAGCGATTTCTAAAGCTGGTTCTGTTCCGGAAGCAAAGACAATATTTGAAACACTTCAAAGCACAGTGGAGTCCACACCTAAACGTGGTCCGCAATCACTGAGCGAAACTATCAACCGTCGTTCTTCCATTCTTCGTGCTAGCAACTATAGTGAGGCTAAAAAAGCCGATCCTATTGCTGATAGAATGAAGAAACTAGCAGGTATTAATTAAAATTATAAGGAGATATTAAAAATGGCTGGTATTATTGAAAGATTAACCGAAGGTATGGTTAATCGTGATATGCGTGCTGAAGGTCACGCCCTACTGTCAAAGTGGGAAAAGACCGGACTTTTAGAAGGACTTGAGGACGACAAAAGCCGTAATGGCATGGCTCGCCTCCTTGAGAACCAGGCTAAAGAGCTTCTTCGCGAAGCAACCGCTATGAACGCAGGTGATGTACAGGGCTTTGCTGCTGTCGCATTCCCCATTGTTCGTCGTGTTTTCGCAGGCTTGATCGCAAACGATCTTGTTTCTGTACAACCTATGAGCCTCCCAAGTGGACTCATTTTCTTCCTGGACTTTACGTTCTCGGGAGATCTTGGTGGAGATTCCACTCAAGCTGGTAAGCTTGGTAACCTCGCTGGCAAGTCTATCTACGGTACCAACCGTGTCGGTGCTCAAATCACCGGTGGTGTTGACTTGGTTGACGTCCGTGGTGGTGACCTTAGCGGTCCTCGTGCATCAGCACGCGGTTACTCGTATGGTTCTCCAAGTGGCTCGGACGCGTCTGTCGCGGCTGTTTTCGTTACTGGTGCTGCTATCCATGATAGTATGACTAACCTTGACCGTAAACTCATCGAGTATGATCCAGACCTTCTGGCTCTTACCCAAAAGACCAGAGCACTCGCTACCCATGCGTACAGTGTTATTGCTATTTCGGCATCTGCTCTTGATCAACTTGATCAAGAAAACTTGTCTGCAATTACATCGTCGGCGACGGCTGGTGTTAATGCTGAACTCATGGTTGCAGGTGGCGGCCTTCGTCTTGTTGGTCCCGGTGCTCGTTTGGTGCGTCGTTTGACTCGTCCTGTTCCAGCTGGAATTGCTGATCAGCTTGGACTTGCCTTGGACTCTACAACCGCGGCTGACATGATGCTTCTGACATTCGTTGGTACAACCGCATCGGCACCCGGTGTTATTGCAGCATCGAGACCTGATGAAATTAGAACCACTCTCGGTGTCGGCTCTGGTACTGATGCTGGTGGTGCTCAATTAGCTGGTTTTGCTATGACTGCCTCTTGTACTTGGGAGTTCCCACAGACTGACGATTTTGCTAATGGTGACAATGCTATTGGTTCTATTCAAGGTCAGGTTGTTTGGGGACTTGAAGGTCAAGCAGACATTCCTGAGATCGACATCAAGGTCGACAGCATTGCTGTTACCGCTCAAACGAAGAAGCTCAAGGCTAAGTGGACTCCGGAGTTAGGTCAAGACCTTAACGCCTACCACAACCTTGACGCTGAGGTTGAGTTGACCAGCATTCTCTCTGAGCAAATTGCTCTTGAGATTGATCGTGAGATCGTTGCTGACCTTGTGAACGGTGCAACCGCTGCAACCTACTACTGGTCGCGCTCACCCGGTCTTTTCTTAGACAAGACCAACGGTGTTGAAGTCGGCGCTAGCTCTGCTGCTCCTGATTTCACTGGTACTGTATCTGAGTGGTACGAGACCCTTGTTGAAACTATCAACGATGTCTCTGCACAAATCCATCGCAAGACTCTGCGTGGTGGAGCTAACTTCGTAGTCGTAGGACCTGAAGTTGCTAACATCCTTGAGTTCACTGCTGGATTCCGTGCTAATGTTACCGCTGATGCAGAGACTGGTACGATTGGTGCTGTTAATGTTGGTTCGCTGAGCAAGAAGTTCGACGTTATCGTTGATCCTTACTTCCTCCGCAACGTGGTCCTCGTCGGCCGTCGCGGATCTTCTTTCCTTGAAAGCGGATACGTGTACGCACCATACGTGCCACTGCAAACCACACCTACAATCTTCGGACCAGAAGACTTCGTGCCTCGCAAGGGCGTGATGACTCGTTATGCGAAGAAGATGGTTCGTCCAGATATGTACGGACTCGTGATTTGTCGCGGATTGTTGGGTGAGTCTGGAGGCTGATATATAAGCTTTTAGCTTATATCTGGTGTAAAACCAAGAGTAACACAACACAGAATGCCCCCACCTTGAGAAAGGTGGGGGTCTTCTTTTATGTTGAGACTACTTATA
>Ga0098056_1001378_pt1 | contig 9893 bp, 9 predicted proteins | sample 17BtaG_FD_92583 | JGI IMG/M metagenome (GOLD analysis project Ga0098056, IMG submission 92583) | Marine viral communities from the Subarctic Pacific Ocean - 17B_ETSP_OMZ_AT15314_CsCl metaG | ecosystem: Environmental > Aquatic > Marine > Oceanic | place: Subarctic Pacific Ocean | collected 2015-01-18
CGGGACAACAGAGATGGATCCGAAATCGCTCACATAAACGTCAGCCGCACCAATGATCGTGGTAGGGCCGTCAGGTGCCTGGTAACGTTGAGCTGCAATACCGGCAAAGCCTGATACAACAGTCTTAACGTGAGGACCGACCATTAGAAATTTAGGATCACCTCCATTGGAATACATTGATTGAACAACAGACTTCAGCATGGCTTCAGTCATCGCGCGCTGCGTGCCATCGGTTGGCGCAGCATTAACAACACCGCCTGACAAAGTCGGATCTGCACCGTTTGAGCCATTGCTAGTGTTTGAAGTTAACCAAGAAGTTAAAGGTGCAGTCTTTCTAGCTACAGAAGCGCTTCCGCCGACAGCAGCATGGCTTAATCCGCACAAGTTGTGCTCCATGTCTCGCTTGAGCTCATCGCCTTTCTTAGCGAGTTGGTAAGCTACTTCTGACCGGCGACCAGCTTCATCGATTGCGCCAGACAAGTTATCTGCAATGACAAAGTCTTTGCGAGAGATCTGCGTGTAGTTGCCCAAACGAACCGTAGGCGTTACTGCCGTAAAGCTGGCCAGGTCATCGCCATCGATGTGGTGGTTAGCTGCGGCTGCGGCCAATGAGTCCGTCTGCCATTCAAAGAAGGTGTTCTTAACAGTCTTCTTTTTGGTCATGTTAGAAATGAAAGGAGTGGTCTGGGGAGAGATGTTGAAAATCACATTCGCCAGATCTTCGCGAATACCCACCGCGCTGTATTTTGTAAAAGTGTTTGTAACGATTGCCATGTTTAATTACCTATAAAAGAGATTCTAATAAGCCGGCTGCATCTTCCAGCCGACCGCTATTTGCAAGACGTTGACGAGCGCTTTTTAGTTTCCTTGAACGAGGTTTCACTTGGCCTTGCCTGCTTCCAGGCTTAACGGTTGCAGATCGGTTGCCTTTCTTGGCAGCCTTCTTGATCCGCGACTGGCCTTTGTCGTAAAGCATTGCCTTACGCAAAACCTTTATGTGATTGGCGCGAACGAGTGATTGAAGCTCTTCTTCCGCAACGCCGTTATCTAACAGATATTGACGCAGCTCTTCTCGTTCTGTAGCTGCCGTTGATTCATCCCGCCATTCGGGAATCACCTCTGGAAGCCGATGGACCTCTTCTGCCAGGACTTGCTGCATTGCTTGCGTTTGATACTGCTGGTTGGCCTGCGCTACCCGCTGCTGTTCCAGTTGTATCGCCTGCATGCGTTCCTGCTTGGCAAGCTGACGTTTGTTCCATTCGCGCTCTAAGCGGGTTGCTTCAATTGGGTCTTCGTTGTAAAGACGATCAAAATCAGGAGCCTGCTCATCACTACTGTTCAATTGTATTTGCAGTGCGCTAAGGAGTTGCGCATATTGCTGTCGCTCTAGGAGTACAGCATCGCGGTCTTGCTCGAACGATTTACGTTCTTCCGCTAATGCTTGCGACTTCTTTGTGTAGTCTGCTTGACGTGAGTAGCCGTTCTTGAGTTCGTCTAGCTGAACCTCGACTTCTTCTCCGTTAACCTTAACGGTAAAAGCCTCGGCTGCTTGCTCTTCCTCATCTGGGTCGTATTCATCATCATCCAGATCGGCATCGTCTTCTTCTGAGTCGAGTTCCTCCTGGGAATCCTCGTACTCAGCTTCTAACTCAACCTCGCCCTCATCGGACTGGTCAACGCCCTCTTCGATCTCTTCTGCCTTATCCTCTTCAGGGGCTAATAAATCTTCGATTGCGTCTCTCGCTTGAAAAAGCCCACTGGTGGGATTTTCCGCATCATACATTTTATCACTCATAAACTAGGTGCTCCTATTTTTTTCGAAGACAATCGAATCGGCTGCCGCACGCATAGTGTTCACAACCTGGTCCAATGCCTCCATTTTTGCGTGAAGTCTTTCCCGAGCCTCGGGCTTTCGTTCACGCTGCCACGCTTCAAAAATTTCAAACTTCACCCGACTGCACATCTCTGCAAAGTCAGGGTCATCGAACATCCTTTGGATATTCTCAAGATACTGGTGCTCCGTTTTGGCCATTGCTCACGCTCGTTAGTTGTCTGATTGCTTCTCGGTCCCGCTCAGAACCGGCTCTGATTGCTGCTGTATCAACCTGGGCACCAAAACGCGCTGCTATCTCTGCTGCCCGCAAGGCAATGTCTGCCTCGTCTTTATCCCGGCGCCGATCGTCTTCGCGGATCATCTTCTCGCGCTCTAGTTCAAGCTCGGCTTGCTTCTTCTGAATATCAGCCTGGATGCTTTGCATCTGTACTTGAATCAAAGCCGCGTTAGGATCAGGCGGCGGTTCTTGCTGCTGCTGCTCCTGTGGCTGGTACTGAGACGGATCAGTAAAGAATCGATTCACATCTTTGAAGCCAGCGAGCTCTAACATTTGCGTCATGGTCGCGTAATAGTTCTGCGCATTGACGATGGGGTTATCTGGGCCCAGTTGCTGCAACAACTGCTCTTGCTTCTGTGCTATCTGTTGCAACATCATCAATCTTTCTTGGTCGCCACCTTTGCCCAAGCTAACGTTGACGACTACGTCCATGTGCGCGTTCCAAGCATCAGGCGCGATTGGCACAAACTCGTTGCGCAGCCGAATCATTCTTGGCCGCTCTTGGTGGGTAACGATTAATTTAAGAATGCCTTTGAAGAGTCGCGACATGCCGTTCTCTGCAAACAAGCGAGCGATCATCTCAGTGCGCTGCTGTGCGGCTTGGATCGTTTGATTGACCGCCATAAGCGTGCTGCTTTGCAGCGCTTCAGGCGCCAGGCCATCAGCGGCCTTGCTGATCCCGGTGCGATTCTCACGCATCTCATCCATATAGTTCATCATGCCGAATGCATCACCGCCCACGTATGGCAGTGTGAAAGGCACAACCGCACCCGGCTGACGCATTCGTATAATGCCGCCTGCTTCGACGTTCATCACGTCTTCTAAGCTAGCCTGGCCTTCAACAACACCAACCCGCGGATGCGTGCTCATGGCAAGGCTATCGAGTGATGCTCGCAGTACAGCCGATTTAATGCGCTGTATGTCCATCGTCAGGTCGGCAATGCTTAAACCAAAGAAAGCGTGCGGCTCTGGATCTGGGCAGAACATTGCAAAGGGAATATCGTCGCAAGGATCGTTTCTCTGAACCTCGTAGGTTGGTCCAGCGCAACAAATCTTGCGCAGCTCACCGATGCCGTCTCCATCCATATCGATGCGCATGTAGGCTTCGACATAAAGCACGCGCTTGCGAGTAGGGTCCGAATAATCCCGCGTCTCTTGGCTGCGCTGACGCTCCCGAGCCTCGACATTGAAAAGATCAAAGTCTTCTTCCTCAGTCGCGTAATCGATTATGTCATCGTAGTCGTAGCCCATTTCGACGAGCTCGCTAACAGTAGCGTAGCGGCGGTGAGCGACGAGATCCGCATCAGTGAAGGAGCGAGCGTGGCGACTGACAAGAATCTCTTCGGGAGGCACCGCCGCTACTTTCACTTTGCCGTTAGCGCGACGATGCGTAACGCTGACAGAAAAAAGTTGGACTTGTTGGCCATCGGGCGAATCGAACGTGTCGGTGCTCGCAGTTTCTAATGATGTGACATCGACGTTAGGGTCGCTGTTAAGTGCAGCGAGCGCTTGCTCGTCGAGTCCTGTTAATTTGTAGGATTGAACTTCTTCGCTCTCATCCCAGTAATACTTCAAGAAGCCACTGCCCTTGACGAGTGCGTCTTTAAATACCGAATAAAGAATCTCGATATACGATTGATCTTGATCTTGTTGCAGGATGTAGTTTGCGTAATCAGTCGCCTGACTCGCGAGAGCCAGATCTTCTGGACCTTGCGGCGCATACTCAACAACGTGGTCGGACGCGGTGAAGATACGCACAAGCGAAGGCAACATAGCCTGCACGGTATCGCGGACATCCATCGTCATTGCAGTTGATCGACCGTCCTGCTCATTGCCGAAAGGCTCGCCGTTATAATATTCGGCTGCCTCAGCTCTGCCAGGGCTGATCGTGTTATCGATAAAATCAACGGCGTCTTCAATGGACTCAGTAACGATTGACTGAATCTCTTCTTCGCTGATCACTTCTTCACTGACAAATTCTTCAGTGGTTTCTTGCCCGTAGGAATAGGTCTCACTCATGATGTATAATTCCTTGTATGAGCAAGATCACTCCAGCCCAGTATTTTGATCCTGAAACCGATTTAGGTAGGCGGCGCATTGCTGACATCCCGAAAAAGTTTGCGCGCATCAGAGCAGTCCTTGCGAACGAGCCGGCTGACGGTCAGTGGCTCCAGGAAGAGCTTGCCCGCCAAGAAGAACGCCTAAAGCAAAAGCAGGGACTAATCCCTTATCCACAAGTTTCCGAACCCCTGCAATTCCCTCACGCTCCAGAGCAGCCCGAACACGAGTAACAATCGTGCTGCGCTCGCCGGCAGACGGAAAATCTTTTACTAACTCAGCATCTAGCTGCTCTAATCTGGGCGAAATCTTTTTAGCGCCTGCGTCCAGTAAACCGCGCATCTCTGCACCAACTTCTTCGAGCGGTCCTAAGTATCTGCTGGGGGTGTAGGTCCAATTCGTTGTATCGCCTACTAAATCTCCGCTGTTTAGTCCCCATTCAGTGCTAGCAGGATCAAGCGTGTCTTTGACAACCTTGGAAAGCCTTTTTTGCCATTGCGGTGTTTTCTTGGGGGCTGTATCTCCGACTAACTTACCCAGCTCATCTGGGCCCAAAGTTATAATCGAAACTCCGTCTCTGGAATGCAGAGGTATCAATAAACCAGCACCAAATTCATCGTTGATAGCTTTTTCAAGTTTTACAATTTGTTCTGGGGTTATGGTTTGACCGAGGTTCACTTGCAGCGCATTTCTTGTCGATGCGTTAGGTGCTTTCGTTATTGATGTATACCCAACAGTGTCTTGAGCTCTTAGCAAACCCTGCATTGCCGCTGAGGCTTCTACCAATTTTCTGCTTGCTGGATCAATAACTTTTGCTTCGATACCTTTGCCCGTCACTGGGTCAACAACTTCGCTAGAGGCCTTACCTACAGAAACAGGAATACCAACACTTGGATTGCTGGCTCCCTCATAAACTCCAGGGGCTCCATATGTTGGCGATGTCATCGCTCCCGATTGAGCTGTCATGAAATCTAAACCACCAGGTGTCTGCATTGCCTCATCTTGCAACGCACTAAACTCATCTAGTGCTTGCCTGTTTTGCGGGTCTAACAATCCACCAAGATGACCCAAGCTGGCAGAAGGCGCAGCCTCTGTTCTTATCATCGCTTGCGGTGTAAAGTCCTGGAACATTTTTCCCGCTTCAGCGATTGTCGTTCCTTCCTCTTCGGCTTTTTGCGCAATCCATATAGCGGCCTGGACACGATCGGCATTCCAATCATCAACCCCGCCGACTTTATTTTCGATAGCCCAGTCAACCAGCTTGGCCGTTTCCTCATCCATAAAACGATGTTGAGCGTCACTCAACCCACCAGAAAAATTCGACCCATCTGCGTTCGTATAACCGAAAGCTCTAGCCTGGCGAATATCGTTTGTTTGACGAGCTCTCCCCACTTCTTGATTAAGCGCTTCGTAAAACGGCTCTCTTTTTGGACCAAGCGGCGGAGAAACACCTTCAAAGATTTTGTCGATTGACGGCCCCATAGAGCTAGGGAATCGACCAGTATTAATTGTGTCTCCAACGATTGCTTGGTTGTAGCCTTTCATTGCCATAGTAGCGTTAGCCGGAACACTCGTTCCTTGGCTAGTGATTGCAGCAGTTGCTGCGTACTGGTCCTGCCTGCCGGGCCTGCTAGCAGTTTGTTGTTGCATGAAGTCATTGGTATCTTCATACCACCGCCTATAATCAGCGCCCTTCTCTGCGTAATCTCGCAAGCGCCTTTGCATGGCCGCTAATCGTTGTTTGGAATTGATTCCCGTTGGAGCGCCACGATACTTCCCGGTCGTGCTAAAGGTTCGCTGTGTGCCCTCTGCGAGAGCCTCTGGGGCGCTATCCCCTTCGAACTGCAAACGAGGTACATCATCAGGGACCAAGTCCTTAGATTGACGAACTGCTTGCGCAGTTTTGGAAAGTGCTTTAATTGGTACACCAACAGCAGCAAGTGGCCCGGCGGCGGTCAGCCCATCACCAAGCAAACCTAAGCCCTGCAACCCCACGTCCACAAAATTACCCTGCTCAAAATTTTGAGACATGCTTGGCATGGGTTGCGCGGTTTGCATGTAATTAGGCAATTGCTCCATAGTTATATTGCTAGGGGGCATTGGTGCCATTTGACCGGCAGCATCAAGAGTAGCAGCGCTGGGCAGCATTTGACCGCTGAAGTAAGCCGCTTGAGCCGGGGTTGGGGTTACTGCGGAGGCAACATCCTGGCCCTGCTGGATTTGCATTTGCTTCCTGCGGAGTTCTTCCTCTGCTTGCTGCCTTAAAAAATCGAGTAAAGCCATCTACTTCTTTGGCTTCTTTGCAGGCTTGCTTTTTTTCTGGGGGGTCATCAATGCTTCGATGGTTGCGGCAGCATCTCTATGACCCTGGGGGCCGTTCTTATAAGGCTTCATTTACACCACGCATTTTTTTGGGGTCATTTATTGTCCCCCGCAAAAACTTGATGCATAACCCCTAAACCATGGCGAGGTTGCGCCTTATCGGCTTCGACCAATTGCTGGCCATCCCGCCGCCATGAATCACCGTGGCTGCCTCGACCGCAAAGGTTAGACAAACCGCATCCGCCCTGTCGGGACTCGCCAGACCTCGCTTGCTCATTTCTGCTTTGGATTCGATTTGCAGCTTTCCGCTGGATGTGAATTTGTATTTGATCGCAACGAGTTCTGCCAGCAAATGATCATCGACCGGCATACTTACATCCCTGGCCTCTAGCCAGGCTTTGAGCTTGTACCAAAGCTCTGCTCTGAGGTTTAGATACGTACCCCTTAGCGATGGGCTCTCAGCAGTATTGACGCCCACAGCGGGCAATTGCAGCTCTCTCAATCGATCGCACACACCACCACCCACTCCGATCGAATCCACGCAAATCATGCTAGGTTGCTGCCTGGGCAAACAACCCTCGTACTCGGCAACGACCGCCCCGGTCAATTGCATCAGGTCCAGCCCGCGCCAGGTCTCCATTGCTAGGATCTTGCGGCCTTGTCGCTTACATAACACGCTAGCCGCACTGCCAAAGCGCGCCACGTCCAATCCCCAGATGATCGGCTCATCCTCTGTCACCTCAACGTCGCGCCTCTGGGCGCTCTCAACGAGCTCTAGTGGGATCACGGTATCGTCATCTCGCGCAGGAAAATCGCCTAACACGCGGACTCTGTAAGCATTGCTCTCTTCGCCGTACCTGACCTTCATCTCGCTGACGTATTCATCAGAGACGAGTCCGCTATCGACGCAGCTCACTTTGCGGGTCCACCACTCGCCTGCCTGGCGATGATGCGTATCGAAAAAGAATCCGCTCGATCGAGTTGGGTTGCCTAACAATATCGTGCTGGCGTTATGCCCGGACATCGAGCCCGCGGCAGCCTCAAACACCTGTTCAGGAATACCACTCGCCTCATCACAAATGAGCAGCACGTTATCGCTATGCACGCCCTGAAGCGCCTCTGGCGTTTCTGCGCGACTCGTTCGACAACTGATGAACGCCTCACTTGGCGCAGCTTTGTGGCTCACGCGATCGGATTTAACGTCGAGGATGTCTTTTAGGGCGAGCGGTAGCTCGTTGATCCAGCGCTTCACTTCAGCGAACAACGCATCGAACAATTGCGCCGATGTGGGTGCAGTGACAACGATTTTGACGGGGTATCGAGTAATCAGGAACCAAAGCATCAACCAAGAAGCTGCGGTCGATTTGCCTACGCCATGACCCGATCGGATGGATAGCTTCCGCTCGCCGTCGCAGACGGCTTGCATCAGCTCGGCCTGCCAGGCCTGCGGTTTAACTTTTAAAACGTGTTCTACGAACGCTACCGGATCATTCCGATAGCGCAGCAGAAATTCTTTATAAGGATTTTCCTCGGCCATCAAGTGCTCGCTTCACTGCCATATGAGATGTTGGCAGATCATAGAGCGACTGAACTTGATGCGCTATCGCGCGCAGGCTTTTACCTTGATGCTTCATCGCAACCATAGTCGCGACAGCCCGAGCCCGGATCGGCAGTTGCTCAAGGCGGGCTTCGCGACCCTCGCCGATTACGCAATAGCCCCAAGGGGCGGATCCGCCGATATGGCCGCCGCGTTCTTTTTTGGCCTTGCGGCCAATGTCGCATTTCTCTAGCAGCTCTTCTCGATAAATGTCAGCAACCACGCTCATCACACGGCTCGCGCCTCTCTGGCAAGCGTTAGTCTTGTTCATATCACCTAGCTGAACCGAGGTTACCTGTACGTCGAGTTTAGTGAGTTGATGCAGTGCTCGCTCGCCGTGGAAATGATCGCGGCTGAATCGGCTCGGATCGTAGCAAACGATCTGGTCGCCGGGCTCCAGTTGCACACCACGCATACTAGGACGATCGAAAAAGTAAGTTGTGCCGCTTACGCCGGCATCTTCTAACCACTCATCGACCTCGTATTTGCCGGCAATGATTTCTGCTTGCGTACCTAGCGAAGTGCCGTCGGCCTGCTCTTCTGTCGAGACTCTAGTGTATCCGTAGATCATGCTGCCGCTCCTTTCCTGGTAATCTTCATTCGCTGCGAGTCATCGCCATTCCATTCAACGTTGAGATCGCATTTCTCAAAGTAAGATTTGATGCTGTTGCCGTGGCCGCTCCAGGCTATAAATACTTCGCCGGCTGGCAGATCAACAGCGTCTTGATCGTGGTAAAAAACAATGTTGTCGAATGCTTCGCCGCATTGGAGCTCATTTGTTGCAACTTCAGCCCAGCCACACGATTGGCAGCATGGAGGCTGAAAAAGAGCCAAGTTGTTCTGCCCGATCTCAAAACCGTAATCAGCAAAAAACTCAAGTGCGTGATTGATGTGTTGCTCAAAGGTTTGATGAATCATGCTCGCTCCTCCTGGCCGCTTACGCGGCCTCATCTTTTTTGTTAAACACGTAAGGCTTGTTGTAATTGCCTATATTGATCGTGATGAAATGAGACCGATGGAAATAATCAGTCATAACGTCATCCTCACAAAACCACTTTTCACCCTGCATAGCGGCCTTGAGCTCTAATAGAAAATCGCGAGCCACGCCGTAGTAGTTGGTTTCGATATGGTATTCGTTGACCTGATAATCCCAAGAATCTCGCAAGAAAGGTGCAAAATCGATTGCGCCAGATTTGATTTTTACAATCAGCGTCATGTGGTTGCCCACGCTAATAGTGCCTTTCATATCGTACTTTTTAAGCACTGCTTTAATTGCCGGTGCTAGCTCTGCTTTTTTCTCTGCATTTACATATGCCATTTGTCTCTCTCCTTTGTTTTTCGTGTAACTCTGTAACACTGTTTATTCTACTCATAGCGTATTGCCTGTCAACCATTTGGTTACAATTAATGCGTTATGCATCAAAAAAAAATTTGTTAGGATCGATTTTTTAGGAGATGAAAGATGAAAAAACACGGTGGATACAAACTCAAAACCAAAAACAAAAATTCAAAAAATCGGAACGCTGCTATGGTTGGCGGTATTAGGGTTACTCGTAATAAACCAGTGTACCCACCTAAGTAATGCCGTCCCCGAGAAGAGGCAAAGCCAAGGTCAAAGTGACGAGCTCAGGCAAGAAGGTTAGCTACGGCCAAGCAGGGCGCGCTAGCGATGGCGGGCCGCGGGTGCGGGCCGGCACCAAGAAAGGCGATGCCTATTGCGCGCGGAGCGCCGGTCAGATGAAGCGCAGCAAAAAAGCTGCCGCGAACCCCAACTCACCACTGCGGCTGTCGCGAAAGCGGTGGAA
>Ga0098056_1001382_pt1 | contig 9878 bp, 9 predicted proteins | sample 17BtaG_FD_92583 | JGI IMG/M metagenome (GOLD analysis project Ga0098056, IMG submission 92583) | Marine viral communities from the Subarctic Pacific Ocean - 17B_ETSP_OMZ_AT15314_CsCl metaG | ecosystem: Environmental > Aquatic > Marine > Oceanic | place: Subarctic Pacific Ocean | collected 2015-01-18
CTTTACGAAGGTAGAGTAAACCCAATCGCTACATTCCCTGGACAAGGTGTTACTGTATTCGGTCAGAAAACCTTACAGGCCAAACCATCGGCATTAGATAGAATCAATGTTAGAAGGTTGTTGATTGCAGTGAAGAAGTTCATCGCATCATCTACTCGTTATTTGGTGTTCGAAAACAATACGGCAGCTACGAGAAATAGATTCTTATCAATTGTGAATCCTTATTTGGAATCAATCCAACAGAGACAAGGGTTGTACGCATTCAGAGTGGTAATGGATGAAACCAACAACACTCCTGATGTAATTGATAGAAACATTATGGTTGGTGAGATTTTCTTACAACCAGCAAAGACTGCTGAATTTATTGTTCTTGACTTTAATGTGTTACCTACTGGAGCATCGTTTCCAGAGTAAATGAAGATTAGTTCCTCACTTCGGTGGGGAACACTATCTTTTTTGAAATAACAATATTTATAGTAAAGATAATAACGGAGAAATTAAATGGCACAATTATTAGACCCAACTGAAGTAATGTTCACATCCTTCGAACCGAAGATGTCGAATAGATTCATTATGTACATTGAGGGAATCCCATCATACTTAATCAAAGCAGCTAACAGACCTGAGATTGGTAATGGTAAAGTAACTATCGACCATATCAATTCTAGAAGATATGTTAAGGGTAGAAGTGAATGGAGTGATATAACTATTTCACTTTATGACCCAATCGTACCATCAGCAGCTCAAGCAGCTATGGAGTGGGTTAGATTACATCATGAATCAGTAACAGGTCGTAATGGATACTCTGATTTCTATAAGAAAGACATCACATTCAACAGTTTGGGTCCTGTTGGTGATAAAGTAGAAGAGTGGACATTGAAAGGAGCATATATTCAGACTGCTAAGTTCTCAGATATGGATTGGACAGGTGAAGATTTGGCAACTGTAGATTTGACACTTACTTACGATTACGCAATCTTACAATACTAAGGGGTGTAGATGGCGGCTTACAATACTATTACTAAAATATTTGTTGGAGAGGTAAGTAGTACAGAGGATTCTACTATAGATAATAGTTTGGCAAAAACTATTAATGATTACATAGAAACTTTAGATGACGGTACAGGAGCAATTATTAGTATGTCATCTACTGCATATGGTGGTACTTCTAATGTAAACACTGGTAGATTATTTGTAACATTAGTCCATAAAGGATAAAACTTCGGTTTGTAGAAATATAAAATGAAAAGTGACAACCCCAACAGAAATGTTGGGGTTTTTGTATTAAAAAGTTTTGGTTTCATATTTATATGAGAACATAGTTACAAAGGAGTGTTATGAGTCAAGATTTACAAGATGATTACAAAGGAAACCTCTCTAATGAGGAGATGGTTAAGCTTGCACAACAACAATACGAACAAAAGCAAGTATCAGATTACAAATTCCCTACTGAAGTTGTAGAGTTACCATCCAAAGGGTTGATTTACCCAAAGGATAATCCACTATCATCTGGCAAAGTCGAAATGAAATATATGACTGCCAAAGAAGAAGATATCCTTACAACACAATCATACATCAAAGATGGTTCAGTATTAGACCGATTATTTCAATCTCTAATCGTATCAAATGGGGAGGGTGTTCCAATCAAATATGTTGATTTGGTGACTGGTGATAAAAATGCAATTATGATTGCTGCCAGAATTTTGGGTTATGGTAAAGACTATGAGGTTGAAATTACAGACCCATTTACCGATAAGAAACAAAAGGATGTTATTGATTTAACTCAGTTTGAAAATAACGAATATGATGGTTCTAAGCAAGTAGAACTACATAAAAATGAGTTTGAGTTCATTTTACCAAAATCCAATCGTAAGATTACTTTTATGGCAATGACAGAAAGTAAGGAGCGAAAGGTAAAACACCAAATTGAGGAAATCAAAAAACAGAATCGTAAGGTAAAAGACCTAACTTCAAGAGATTTAACAACGAGATTGAAGAATATGATTCTTTCTGTTGATGATGAATCAGAACAGAGAGTAATTAACAACTTTGTAGACAACGAATTGTTTGCAGTAGACTCACAGTCCCTCAGAGCATACATTAATGAAGTTGTTCCAGATATCAATATGACATATGAATTTATTTCTGAGGAGACTGGGGAGAGGAGAGATATGCTACTGCCTATGGATGTGAGCTTTTTTTGGCCTTCCTCAAACTTATAGAAAACACCTACACTCTCACATCTTTGACTTAATCTATCATGGAAATGGTGGGTTTACTTTTTCAGATGTATACAATATGCCGATTTGGGTTCGAAAGTTCTATATAGGTAAAATTGTAGAGTTCAAAGAAGAAGAACGAAAAGTGCATGAAAGAGAGATGAGAAAAGCAAAATCAAAAAGTAGGTAATGAGAACCCAACACAATTGTTGGGTTTTTCTATATTTATAGATACAATAACGGAGTAATCTAATGGCAAGTAGAAATATCATAGAAAAGTTAGAAAAGCGAGGTATGAATGAGAACGCTATAAAAAAATTTATCGGTTCTATTGTAAAAGCTTACAAAGAAAAAAAGTTAGATAAATTAACTAACGATCCAGAGTACCAAAAGATTCTAAAGAAATACAATATTAAACCTGTATCTTATGGAAAAGATAAATCATTAGATGATTTACATAAGGCGTTAAAAGCAGTTAAATAATAACTAACGTAAATAAAAGGGTTGAATGGCTAAGTTTAATAAAGATACACAAAACAGAATAAATGCGATTACTGAAGAAGCAGAACTTCAGAAAAATATGCAAGAAATTCTAACTAAAAAAGTTGGAAGTTATAAAACCCTGTCTACGTTTCAAAAAGACCTGGTTTCAGAAATGAAAGGTGAATCTGATGTATCTGCTAAATTAACAAAACTTCAAGAAAAAAAAGAAGAAATAATTAAATCTACCAACAAAACTGTAATGGCTAATAAAGACTTGTTATTAGAGCAGTTAGAAACGGCGGAAAAACTTCTAACCCAAGAAAAAAAACGAAAAGACCTTAGTGACGAAATAAAAGATATAGGTAAGGATTTTACTAAAGATTTAGGTTCTGCATTAGGTATATCCAATCAATTAGTTGAAGCGTTTTTTACACTATCTGCAGCCGCAATAGGTTTAGCAATTCTTAAAGAAGTTGTATCTTACATTACCGATTCAGTTGGTAGAATAAAAGAATTTCGTAATGAGTTCGGTACTACACCCAAGCAAGCTGTTAGTTTAAATGATGAATTATTAAAATCACGCTTTACTTTAGAAGGTATGATATTAGGTAGTGATAAACTTGAAGCAGGTATGAAAAGTATTGTTTCAGAAACAGGTAACTTTAAGTTAGCGACATCTGAAATGATTACAAATGTAGCTGAATTGAGTGAGATGATGGATAGTGGTATGGCTGTTAGTTTGGCACGTTCACTTAAAAATGCAGGACATAATACCGAAGAACTTGTTGAGCATGCTAGAAATTATTCTGAAGAAATAGGAATTAGTGGTGCTGAAGGTATGAAATATCTTGCAGACAATCAACTAGAACTGGTTGGTTTGAGTGGAGATCAATTGAAGTTGAAAATTGAAGAGGGTATGGAGCTAAAGAAAATGGGTGCTGATATGGAACACCTAAATAGTTTAGCTAGTGAAGCGTTAGATTTAGAATCATCTTTGAAAAATGAAATGAAACTCCGAGCAATGACGGGTAAAGAAATTAGTTTCAATGAACTTAGAGCAGCACAAGCATCGGGTGATAAAGCCGCAATTGCTGCAGCAGAGAAGAAATTAATAGATGAGTTAGGCCCATCGTTGGAAGGAAACCTACAAGTACAGCGAATGATTTCAGATGCAACTGGATTATCCAAAGAACAAATGTTGAATTATAAAAATGCTACAATAGAAGCTACTGCCGAATCAGATAAGAATTCTGACTCAGTTGAAGGGACTACAAAAATGGCAGGTTTATTAAATCAAACATGGGTTCAGATAGGGGGTGGTATACTTTTAGCTGTTGGAGCTATTGCATTATTAGGAGCTGCTATGAAAAAACTTGGAGCAGGAAAGGGGGTTGGTAGTGGTCTAGCTAAAGCATTTCGAGGATTGTCACTGGGTCTTGCATCATTAGCTAACCCCGCTTCTCTACTTGGATTAGCGGCATTAACGGTCGCTATGATTGGACTTGGATTCGCATTGAAATTAGCAGCACCTGCATTCGAAGCTATCGGTAAAGCAATCGCAACTGTAGTTAAGTCTATTGGTGAATTTATTATTGGGTTTGCAGAAATAGCAAGTCCAGAAAAGGTATTAGCTATGCTTGGACTCGCTGCATCATTTGGAGCAGTCGCTGCTGCATTATTAGCATTTGGTTCAGCGGGAATCTTCGCTATGCCCGCTATGGCAGCAGTAGGTATGTTTACTGCTACGATGTCTGCACTTGGAATGAGTGGTGGTGGAGAATCAAGTGGAGATAGTGAATTGATTAGTGAAATCAAAGGACTTAGGTCAGACATTCAATCACAACCAATACTTATTAATGTGGATGGTAGGGTTGTATCACAGATAACAAAAGTTCAAAACAGAAAGAATAGTACTCGTACAAGTGGATATGGGGGATAATATATGGCTTTAAAAGATTTAAAATCAGACCTTTCAAAGTTTAGGATGCCAAAGAAAGACCCCTTAGAATCTAAAGAGAGGGTTGATGTAAATAAAAAGCAGAACCAAACTCCATTGAGTTCTATGGTTGAATCCGCACCTAAAATACCTCGTTCTCAGACTACAACAAATAAAGAAGGTGTAGACCCTCGTAAGTTTGACAACTCACCTAACTTTTTAGGAGAAACTGACCCATCTAAGATGAATAATCAATCTGAGTTCTTAGGTGAAACAACTCCTAATAAGGCGGATAATCAATCTCAGTTCTTAGGTGAAACAACTCCTAATAAGGCGGATAATCAATCTCAGTTCTTGGGTGAAACAACACCAAAACCTATGAGTTTGGAAGAAAGGTATTTGGGACAAACCACTCCAACAACATCAGAACCAACATCTCAGTTCTTAGGTGAAACTACCCCAACTCCATCTGATAGGAGTTCTAACTTTTTAGGAGAAACAACACCAACTAAAATGGTGCAGGGTGATAAGGATAAGGGTGAAACAACACCAACTACATTTAACTTCAACCCAAACCATTCGGATAGGGCGACAACACCAACTGATGTAAACTACTTTCAAGACATTCACTCAAAGGGATTCACTTCGATTTTTGGTGGTGTAGAGTCTACAAAATTTATTGGTGTAAATCCAGACCAAACACAATTTGATGGTATTGTTCCAATCACTGGAAAGTTCGTATCAAATGAATACAAAGTATCGACACAAAATGATAGTGGTATTGGAAAAGAGTACACAGATAAGGTATTAAAAACCACTTATAATAAATTCAATCTGAAAGAAGATTCGCATAACTCTTCGATATTCAAACAACCATTTATACTGAGTGGTATTCAGAGAGAAAAGGGAGAACCACAAACATTAGGGTTTGGTTCGTTCTCATTTATAAGAGGTGGTGCTGTAACTGCAACCCAACGATCGGTAATAGATGTAGCCAGATTGAGTCAGTTCTTATTAACCCCACGTGGTATAACTTGGACTGCTAAACAAGTCGGACTTCAGAGGAGTCAAAAATTTGGAAAGGTATTTACACCAGCAAATACACTTACCGCAGCAGGAGGTCAAAATCGTGGATTACGGCCTGACCGAAGTGGTATTCTTGGTTTAGATGTGAATGGTAAATATAAGATACCATTAATAAGTGGTTACTATGATAAGTTGAATGACATATACAAAACTGATTTTTTTGAACCTACCACATTTGTCGGCTCACCATTCACAAAGCAGACAGATAAAAGAGGTGGTTTTGATTCTGTTTATGGGATTGGTGTAACAACCACTACGAGGTATGAAAATACGATCGACAACTCGTCTCAAAAGTCAGGTAATGATACTGCTAAATACACTCAGAAATATGAACCATTAAATCCAACTGCATGGAAAAGCCCTAAAACTCAAGATAAATTTAAGACATACAACGATGATTTACCTGTTGCAGGTACAGATCAGTTCAAAGATTTTGGACTAACATCACAACCTAACGAAACTGGTGGTGGTGTAGCTACCGCACAAACAAATACAGATACTATCAAAAAGTATGAAACGGTAGCATATGGAAAACTACCCGATAGAATTCCGAATTCACCAACAATAGACTTCAGAAGTTTGTTGGATGGTAAACAAAAGGATATTGCAAAATCTGATAATTATAGTAAGAACAATATAAACACAAGAGTTAACTTTCCAAATCCAGGTAAAATATCAGAAAACGAGAATCGGACTGAATGGTGGAAGACCGAACCGACCAAACTGAATGGGGGTAATAGTGATAGATATGATAAGGTTACTGCGAGTCCCATCGGTAGTGGTGAATTAAATGATTTAGTTCATTTTTGGGTTACCAATGAAAATGGAGGAGATAGAATTCAGTTCAGAGGAACTGTTAGTGGTATATCAGATACATTCTCACCTTCTTGGGATAGTATACAATATAATGGTAGAGCAGACCAAGCATACAAATACTCTACATTCGATAGAAGTGTTTCATTTAACTTCCAAGCATACGCTACATCAAGAATAGAGATGAAACCACTTTGGAACAAACTCCAAAGATTGTCTACAATGACAATGCCAAAATATAGTGGTAAAAACGGATATGAGGGAATATTGGTAAGATTCAGATTGGGCAACTTATACTACAACAAATTGGCATTTATAGACTCATTGACATATACCATATCAGATGAATTACCTTGGGAGATATCTATGTTAGGTTCAAATGAACCAATTGGTGAAATACCAATGGGTGCTGATGTGGCTATCGGATTTAAGATATTGGATGATAGAAGACCTCAGTACAGACAAAAGGTTTATGATTGGAATTTTTAAAAAATGAATAGATACAAAAACATAAACATACTAAAAACTGAAAGTGGTAAGAGGTACAAAAAGACTGTACAATACCCAATCATTGAGAAAAGTTCAGATGATATTTATATCATAGGTATTCAAGGTGATAGGTTAGATAACCTCGCATACAAATATTATGAGGATGTTGGGTTGTGGTGGATTATTGCGAGAGCTAACAATATAGGACAAGGTAGTTTGGAAGTACCTATTGGTAAACAAATCAGAATACCTACAAACTATATAGATATCATTGATGAATTCAGAGAACTAAACAAATAATGTTATGGCAAACTTCAATTTTAACCCAACATTTCCTGAGGGTATAAGAGACACTCTTGACGCTAGAGCGAATGCTGTACAAAATAGAGATCCGTATTGGAACTATAAAAAGTACGCTTACTTTAGAATGAGTGTATTACCACCCGAACCATATAAAGATGATACTGCTTCATCTACATCGGTATTTGATGTCGTAACTAATGCAAAAGGTGGATTCCCAATAGGAGAAGCTCCACAAGGTGGGCATCTAAATATGTATACAGATGAGGGGGGTGTCCGAAGATTCAAACCAAAAATCTCATCGGCAAAGATGAGTTTAGATGGTGGTGGTGATTTATACAATTCATTCATCAGAGAAGTAGACATATCATTTGAGGTATACACATTAGATGACCTAAATAGGGTAGTAACCGAATATTTTAGAATTGGTGCTAGAGTAAAAATTGAATATGGGTGGATGAACTCAACTCTCGATGGTGAGAGGGGTGAGGATATTATGAAAGTGTATAACTTTGGATACTCTATGGGTTCAGATGGTTCTTTTAGTTGTAACATAAAGGGATTGACGGGTGATGCATTTGCATCAGCAGCCTCCGTTGGTGGAACATTAGAGCTAACAAACACCGAAGAAATAAATGCATTGGGTGCAAAAGGTGTAAATCCTGCCGATATATCTATGGCACTTATCGCAAAGTACAAAGCAGCATTTGGTATAGATCCAAATGAAGATGAAGATGAAGATGAAAATGCATCTAAGGTTGATATAGACAATGGTCAAATAATAGAGAGTACGGATGCATCTGGACAATACGATTTATTTATAGCAGCTATAGACAATGTAGGTGCTTCAGATGGGTTTTTGGGAATCGGTGCTGATGATCCAATCAGAACACCATTTGTAAGATTTGAGTCATTTATAGCTTTAGCTAATAAACTGAGTGGTGATACAACTAAAGAAACTTTCGTATTTTCTGAAAAAAACACAGAAATCAAAAAGAACACAAAAGAGTTCGGTTCAGCAGACCCAAGAAAATATATTTTTCCTGGTAATATGGCAGATTATGGTGAGGGTAATGAGTATGTGAAGGTATTGGGAAAAAAAGACGCTGATATCAGAAACATATTGGTATCCATTGATAAGATTACATCAATTGTCAAAAACAGAGGTACTACAGTAAATGAAAAGTTCAGACCTCCCCAAATGACAACCATCATAAAAGATTTATCAGATGATATAAAAAAACTATCAGGTGGATTGGTCGATATAAAAGTAGTTCCAAAAACTGAAGACGCTAGTAAAGAGAACAAAAGTGGTCAATATGAAATTTTAAATTACTTCAATGTCGCACAATTAAAAAACCGAGCACCATATGAATTTTCAGTAATAGGTGATAGAACCATTGTCAAAGATGTTAGCATAGATACTGAATTTGATATTGATATTATGACTATGATGACAGTCGGTAATGTTAGAAATGGTGTTGTGAATCTAGCACCATTCACTAAGAGTGAATTGTACTCATTTCCAGACATAAAAATAAAAAAAGACCCTGAACCAACACAACCAGAAACTCAAGACATCCCATCTAAACAAGGTGTAGGTATGGATGGTATCGATGATTCAAGAGCAAACTCAATAGCTTATACGATGAGAGAAGATTTAGTAGCAGACCCAAAAGGTGGTAGTTTTGTAACATTACCATTTCAGATAAGTCTCAGTATAAAATTAGATGGTATAACTGATATACCATTTTTATCACCCATAACAGTTGATAGACTGCCTATCAAATACAAATCAGATGGTATACGATTTTTAGTTATGGGTGTTGAACAATCATTTGATGGAAATGGTGGTTGGGAAACTGATATCAAAACTGCTATGAAGATTGGGTAATTATGTCAGACAAACGAAAACGAATATACTACACAAAGGCACAGATTACCGAAGGATTGGTAACATCAGGTAAAGAGTGGATGTATGTTGATGGGACAGAATACATCGGACAATACCATAGATACACTACTGATGAGGTATTCTCAGAAGCAACCTACATTGATGGTAAGTCAAAGATTCTAATACCATATATTGACACTAATACTATTGGTCAACAAAATGAGTTGGGTATAGATACATCAAAGAACTTTGAATACAACTCTATAAAAACATTAGATGTCCAAATAAGTCAGATTCCAAACCCAAATACAGAAAGGGTTACCGACAGAGATATTGAAGTTGGGTATGTGGTAAGATATTTTGCATACAAAGTAAATGATGGACAATTATTGGAATTGAATAAAGAAGACTATGATAGTGTAGGTTCACCAAATGGTTTGGATGCAATACTTTGGAAGAAGTTCAACCTAAGATGGAAAATCACAGGACCTGACAACGATATCTTAGATAGGTTCGGTAACATCAAAGAAAGTGGTATCATAGATACAAACAGAAGAACACTCAATCTAAAATCAGAAGAGTATCCCACATTGATGGAGTATATTACTGATTTGACAGAGTACGCAGTATAACAACTTTAACATAAATTTAACATTTA
>Ga0098056_1001391_pt1 | contig 9845 bp, 9 predicted proteins | sample 17BtaG_FD_92583 | JGI IMG/M metagenome (GOLD analysis project Ga0098056, IMG submission 92583) | Marine viral communities from the Subarctic Pacific Ocean - 17B_ETSP_OMZ_AT15314_CsCl metaG | ecosystem: Environmental > Aquatic > Marine > Oceanic | place: Subarctic Pacific Ocean | collected 2015-01-18
GGGCGAACTGGTATTCCGTGATGAACTTAGCCGGGAGGAATACAATATCAGCAGAATGTGCGAACCGTGCCAAGATGATGTATTCGGCAACCCGGCGGCGGATGATTGACAGAATGTCCATATCCATCGATAATGGGCGAACCACAAACAAACAAAAGGAAACTTGATATGCTACAGGAAGATGCAACACACAATATTGACACACTAAGTGACTTCATGGCACCTCACAAAGTAGACGAACCAGCACAAGTTACATGCTTTCGGGAGTGGATTGGCAAGGCGCAACGTGCCATCGATGCCAATGACTACAAACTAGCAAGGACGTTTGTGCGCTTGGCGCATTCTTCTGCGGAGGCATTCCACGTCAAGGACAATGGCGTCATCGAGGTGCGTACATCAAAGTGGATCGATACCGCATACAGCCAGACAGACCGGCTGATCACCTCGTAGTCTAACCGACAACATAGCGCCAGCATCTGGGATAGTCCGGTGCTGGCGTTATTTTGTTGGACAGGTTCGCACGTGCGTGCGCGGGTGCACGTGACATGATAAGAGGATACAGGGGGGCCCCCTTATGAGCGGATTTAGAGGGGAGATTATGGGATCAGTATTTGGCAGATTATAAGGGCCGCCGGACTTTCCAAAATCTATATTATCGGGTTACTTTTGAACCAAGGTGATGCATATTTGCAACATAAAAAAGATATATAAATCAATAGGTTACGGGGCATGGTCCACCCGCCCCCCCGTATATGAATATATGCAATACCGCGAGAAAATTTGTATTTTTAAACCGTATGCATGTTATGTGCACACATACAAAAAAAAAATGAACGAACCACTCATCTGGATTCGCTCACCCCTATTCAGATTCGCTCATGCTATATATTCATGAGTATTCGCTTATTCTTCCAAGTTCGCTCATTCTATATAGAGGGGGTATGCACCCCCCGTACCTATAAGTACTTATTATAGGGGTAAATTCACGATTTGTCAAGTCTTTTTTTATTTTTTTTTTAATTGCTCTGTTTTTGAAATATAACCCGTTGAAATTATTAACAGATTCGACACGATGTAACTTTTACGCCAATAGTGTAATTTTATTGTCTTCCTACCTAACATGCACAAAACTTACATCGTGCTTATTTACCCAATGTTTTCAAGTACTTAATTTTCTATTTTTATTTTTTTCTATTTTTTTAAAAAAAAGACTTGACAAATCCGTATTTTGACCCTATAATAGATAAGTAAGGGAAGGATTAAGCGAATACTTGTCGTGTCACGGTAAGCGGAATAATATCCACTTCCTCATCATACTCACAGATATAAACAGAGAAGTTACGGATATTCACCCGCACCTTATCTTCCTTTTTCATACATACTTTGTAAATTTGAAAGCAATGCTATGAGCGTACCAGCCAAGAAGCGTGAACTTACCGAAAAACAAAAAATTTTTCTTGATAACCTATGCATAAACGGTGGAGATGTACTCAATGCGATTGAAGTTGCAGGGTACTCTTCAAAGTCTCGTGGTTGGTTGGTACGTTCCCTTAAAAATGAAATTATTGAATATTCACGAAACCATCTTGTAAGCTCCTCCGTTAAAGCGGTTACGCGCATTACTGAGGCGCTTGATCACGATGGCACACTTCCATCTTCGCAAATGGACACACGCCTAAAGGCTGCTGGTGATATCCTTGATAGGATCGGTATTTCTAAGAAGCAGGAAATCGAACATACAGGTGAAATTGTACACGGCATCGTTTTCCTTCCTGCGAAGCAACCAATGAAAGAAATAACCGTAGAGGGGATATAAGGTATGGGTATTAAGATTGTTCCGAAAAAGAAGAAGAAGAAGGGTGGCAGAGCCGTATCTAATAAAGACCGCGCCCCTTTTACCAATGTATCTATGAAAGATGCGGATGAAATTTTTAATATATTGAATATCAGAGATAAACATAAATATCTTTATGAAAAGGGGAAACAATCTCCGGGAACTATGAGTGATATGCAAATGCATAGAGCAAAGAAAAGTGTATCAAAAGGGGTAGAAGATGATCCTCGAATTACAAAGGCAATTCCCTATTTAAAAGGTAGAAAATTTAAACGTACTGTTGAAACAGACGAAAGTGGATCAACAGCAGGGCGTATTAGCAAGAAGTTTGCTAAAAATAGAGGCGGCACTGTATCTGCTAAAAAGAAAACAGCTAAAAAGAAAACAGCTAAAAAGACATGGAATTATTAAGATGGCAAATAAAAAACAAAGAGCATTAGAACTAGCAAAAACAGAAGCTCGTATTTCTGGTATTCCGAAGGGAGGCTCAACTCGTACTGGAACGAGCGAAGCAGAAGGATTCGCTTATCAATTAGCCGGTACGGGTCTTTCGGCGGGTATGATAGGTTCGTCTGTAAAAGACATGGCAAAATTATATAAATTATATAAAGCTGAAAAAAAAGCGAGTAAGACATCTAAACTTACGAAAGATGAAGTACTTAAATTAGCTGAAAAGCTCCCTAAAGACTGGAAAGGAAAAGCGGGTAAAGTTTCTGATAAAAAATTACTTGAGCTTTACCGAAAGGCGCATCCCGGCGCTAAAGTTTCTAAGAATAAGATATCTAAGAAACCTGCTAAGAATAAGACATCTAAAAAAGCTGTTATAGCTCATGGCACCGGGGCTGCACTGGCAGCAACGGCAGCAGTCACTTCTCCTAATCAACTTTCTAAGAGAACTTCGGGAAAAGCCAAAGGCGGCTCCGTAAAGAAATATTCCAGTGGCGGCGGTGTACGTGCAGCGCGGTTCTAAATGGCCCGTCCTAAGTTAAAGCCGGGAGAACGGGGCAACTACCACGTTTCACGCAAGGAACAGGAAACCCGCAAAGTACGGAAACGCCTTCGCACTCATCAGCGCGATCTTAAAAAACAGGAACAAAAGTCAGCAAATAAACGAGAAAAGATAAAAAATAACAAAGAACTGATAAATGTGATACAAAGTGGAGGAGTTACCACCAATACAGAGGTGGAAAAGTTTCTTGAGGACGATCAGGAGCTTGTATTTGCTCCCAATACGGGGCCACAAACAGACTTTCTTGCGGCCCCAGAAAAAGAAGTACTCTATGGAGGTGCAGCGGGTGGTGGCAAAAGCTACGCAATGCTTGTTGATCTTCTTAGGTACGCAAATAACCGTAACCACAGAGCCTTGCTGCTACGTCGAACGCTTGCAGAATTAACAGAGCTAATCGATCAAAGCAAAAAGCTGTATTTTCATGCTTTTCCCAAAGCGAAGTTCAAGGAATCTACAAAAACGTGGGAGTTTCCCAGTGGAGCGACTGCACTTTTCAGTTACGTAGATAAAGATGACGATGTATACCGCTATCAGGGTCAATCGTTTACGTGGATTGGCATTGACGAACTAGGCCACTATCCTTCGCCGTATGTGTGGAATTATCTTCGCTCACGCCTTCGCACGGCGGATGAAACGATTGAAACGTACATGAGAGCAACTGCCAATCCCGGTGGAGTAGGGGGCTGGTGGATTAAAAAGATGTTTATCGATCCAGAACCCCCCAATACTCCGTTCTGGGCCACTGACATCGATACGGAAAAAACTCTTGTGTACGGGCGAAATCACGTTGATTCAGGAAAGCCGCTGTTTCATCGTAAATTTATTCCGGCCCGTTTAACGGATAATCCGTATCTCATGAAAACGGGCGAATACGAAGCGATGTTGTATTCGCTTCCAGAGGTTGAGCGGAAACGCCTTTTAGAGGGCGATTGGGATGTAGCAGAAGGGGCTGCATTTACTGAATTTAACAGATCGGTCCACGTAGTTCAGCCCTTCGAAGTTCCTGAAGGATGGGCTAAGATAAGGGCTGGTGATTATGGATATAGTTCTCCTAGTTGTATTCTTTGGGGCGCAATTGATTGGGACGGGAATCTTTGGATATACCGAGAACTATATATTAAGGGACATACAGGAGAAGCACTTGCTACGCTAATTCGAGAAATGGAGCGAACTGACGGTCAAATGTCGCTATCTGTTCTTGATAAATCGTGCTGGAATCGTACAGGATTAGGCCCGTCTATAGCGGAAACCATGATACGATCAGGAGTAAGGTGGATTCCGTCCGATTCTAATAGGCTTTCTGGTAAAATTGAAGTACACAGGCGTCTTGCAATGAATGAATATGGGGAACCACGGCTACGTATTTTCTCTACGTGTACAAATCTAGTACGAACTCTTCCTACGTTGCCGCTATCTAAGACCAATAGCGAAGACGTTGATACAAAGGCAGACGATCATGCGTATGATGCACTACGGTATATGTGTATGACACGTCAAATTTCTACACCACAGGCGGCTATCTTTAAGAATATGTATACTAGGCCACCAGAACTTACAGATGCTACTTTTGGATATTAAGTATTATGGCAAATAAACCTCCATATCATGAAAATCCCTTTATAAGGAAAAGTTTGCGTAATCGATGGGAGAAAGCCCAACAGGATATAAGACAAGACCCTCTTATAAAATATACTGATGAGGAACAGATTAAAATAAGAGAATTTTTTTCTTGGTTAGACGGTTCTTCTGGAAGAGAATTTTTAAGAGAACAGGCTGAAAAGGGGCTTCCTGATACTCCTGAAAATAAGGGCTTTCTTGATTCGCCACTAGGAAAAATATGGTTACAAGAACATGGTGGTAAGCTGTGGCTTAGTACAGATGACGGTTACACCTTTTTAGACAACAGGCAAAATGATCCACGTAAACGACCTACACAGTTGGATAAATGGACAGAACCTTCGACTGTAACAGAATCTCATTTGAAGCAGGAGTATAAAAAATTATTTGATAAGTCTTCTTCTACAGAGCTTTTAACAGATAAAGGGGAAAAGAGCCTTCCTAAAAAGTTAGGAAGACCTATTGGTGAAGAAAGGAAAAATAGAGAAATAGGTAAAGCTAGACAGCAAAATAGAAAAGTAAAATTTATTAAATTTCAGGCAATTTTTAATCTGATAGAAAATGTAAATAAGGGGAATGAAATTTATTCTATGCACCCTTCTCCACTAGAAGGACAACATTCTACTTCTTATTTAAATATGCACAATTTTTTAAAAAATACTCTTAAATGGTCTAGTAGCGAACTTTCACCTGCTGAAGATTTTTCAGGAAATGGCGGTGGAGATTTTTTAATGCAACACTGGCTGTTAGAGCAAGGACTTCTTAAAATAAAAAGTTCTGAGTGGGTTGAAGATAGTGTATCATCGTATTATCGTTTTAATGAAGATAAAGCAAAGAAGCCTATTACTCCTCAAGATTTAGAATCTGAATATAAAGGCTGGACAGAGTGGAAGGGCAATTTTCCGACACGTATAGGAGAAGGCGAAGAGGACTATCGTGGTGAAGGAAGTCCTTATTGGGAAGAGAATATACGGAAAAATTTTGAAGCGGGGACACTTAATGAACAAGAAAAAGTCAAGATCGGTGGATTCGCAAGAAAGTTTGCAGATGAATATGAAAACCACCCCGCTGGTGTAAGGGTTTATGGGCGTTTAGACCCAAAGAATGAAGGGTTTTGGCTGTATCCTGATGGTACAAGAAGAAAAATACCAAAAATCACAAAAGAACAGTTTGAAAATTATGTAGATAAAGCAGTAAAAAAATTAAAGAAACAAAGAGAATGGGCTAAAAAAGAAAATGCAAGGATAAAAAAGGACTGGGGATGGGTGCATGACTATAGATTCAAAGGTCTTGCCAGCGAGTATTTTCCGTCAGGATCGAAGGATGGTGAAAAAACACATTTACAACAACAAGAATTACGAGCATTTCAAGGAACCGGGCCTAAAATTCCTATAAGAGTAAAAAAGGTAACTCAAAAGGTAAAAATTGGAAATTATTGGCACGGGGGTACAAGATATAGGAAAACTACTAAGTATTATGTATTAAAACATAAATATGCGGTAGACCCTAATTTTGAAGAACTTCTACCAAAAATACTTGAAAAGGTAGAAAAAGGACGGCCTCACGCCTTTTTAGAAGATATGTCTCTAATATCTAATATAGAATCTCCTAAGTTGGTTTCACCAGATCAAAGTAAAGAAGTTGATGACGTTCTTTCTAAAGCGGAACAAATAGCACCTCCACCCGAACAGGAGGTTCCCTTACCAGAACAAGCAACTAAAGTACATACTCCACAGGAGATGAAGGCCCGATTGCAAGAAAAAGCAGCAGAAAAAAGAAAAGCACAGGCTGACCGTCTTCGTCCTAAACCGGCAGCACAGTCTGCGGAAACTGATTTGTCTAGGCGAAAATTTATTTTAGGGCAACCTCAGAAGGGGTCGCCATCTCTTCCTGATCCTAAAAATGTTCAGCAGCCAATGAAGCCAGCAGCAGAACCTACACCTAAAATACCTTCATTAAGAAGCGCAAGAACAGGGCTTCCTACACCAGAACAACCACGTACTGAAGTAGGGGGGCGCAGTCTTGCCGGTCCCGGTACTAAAAAAATAACAGGTGGAGGAGGGAAGAGAATAATGCGGAGGAAGAAACCGTGGGAAGATTTCCTCATGTCTAAAGGCGGGTTTGTTACCCTATAACTAAAACTAAACGTATAAAAAGGAGAAAAAATATGCCATCTAATTATCGTTATCCCGGTAAGTCTGATTTTGAAAAACAAACTAAAGCGGGACGTATGAGCGATGCAAACGAAAGTTCTTTGTATCGTGAAAAAATGGAGAAGCGTCTTCTTGGTGAGACGGACAATCCAAAGCCGTTTGCTAGTTCAGTTGCATACCCCTCCACTAAAGGGTCTGTACATACCACCATGTCGATGAATCAAAGGACTATCAAACAGGGTGAAATGGGCTAAATAAAGCACATGGTTGAGAATAATAACGTCGAAGGCGATCAGTCTGGAACGATAGATTCTGAAGATATACCGTATGCGGTAGGACACATCAAAGCAAAGTTTACCGAAGCAGAAAACGGACGATACGAATCCGAACTTCGGTGGCAAAAAGCGTATAAAAATTATCGTGGTGTTCTTGATGGTACTACGGCGTATACATCAACGGAAAAAAGCAAGGTCTTTGTAAAGATTACAAAGGTAAAAGTATTGGCAGCATACGGACAGATTGCTGATATTTTGTTTTCCAATAAGAAATTTCCGCTTGTTGTAGAATCTACGCCTCTTCCAGAGGGCATAGCTGAGTTTGCACATCTTTCGCAAAACCCGCTGGGTCAGCAACAGGAAGAAGAGCCTAGTGCCTTCTTGGCTGGCCTAGAGGAAAAATATGGGGAATCGCAGTCTCTTAAACCGGGACCAGCAAAGATGGGTGAACCACAGATTGAGCCAGCCCGTGAATCTGCGCTCAAACTAGAAAAGGTTATTCATGATCAGCTAATCAATGCAGAAGCAGTGAAGATACTACGGCATGCAATTTTTGAGTGCTGTCTTCTTGGCTGTGGTATCGTAAAGGGTCCGTTTAGTAACTTTAAAGAGATACAGGCATGGGAAGTTGGCGCGGAAGGTGCACGAACGTATGCTCCGTACCAAAAGAACATCCCCATAATTTCCGGCGTATCGTGCTGGGATTTCTATCCTGATCCAGCCGCAACTTCTATTGAAGATTGTGATTACGTTATTGAGCGACATAAGATGAATCGTGAGCAACTTCGCGCATTGCGTAATAAACCACATTTTGATCTGGATGCTATTAATCAGTGTCTTGATATGGGGCCGAACTATGTTGAGCGTGGGTACGAATCGAGCATTAGAGATGAAGATGACTTCGATACGGCGCATAAAAGTAGGTACGAAGTTCTTGAGTACTGGGGATATCTGGATAAAAATCTTGCTGAACAGCTTGGTTTGGAATTACCAGAAAAGCAGGACAACTTAGATTCGCTTCATACCAATATCTGGATTTGCGGCAACCAGATTCTACGTGCAGTTATCAATCCGTTTACGCCAGCACGTATTCCGTATCAAGCTGTTCCGTATGAGATTAATCCGTATAATTTCTTCGGTATCGGCGTAGCTGAGAATATGGAAGATGCCCAGATGCTTATGAATGGTCATATGCGTATGGCTATTGATAATCTTGTTCTTGCTGGTAATATGGTCTTTGACGTAGATGAGACTTCGCTTGTACCGGGACAATCTATGGAAATTTATCCCGGTAAGATATTCAGGCGGCAGAGTGGTGTAACAGGAACCGCTGTTCACGGTTTGAAGTTCCCCAATACAGCGCCCGAAAATATCCAGATGTATCAAGTATCGCGTCAATTGGCTGATGAAGAGACGGGTATTCCGTCCATCATCCACGGTCAGACAGGCGTATCTGGTACTGGACGTACCGCTGCTGGGCTTTCTATGCTAATGAGTTCAGCAGGGCTAAGTATTAAGACAGCAATCAAAAACATTGATGATTACCTTCTTAAACCGATGGGTGAGGGGTATTTTCAGTGGAACATGCAGTTCAACGAGGAACATCCCGATATTATGGGAGACTTAGAAATTAAACCAAAAGGAACTGCTGCTGTGATGCAAAAGGAAATCAGGTCACAGCGATTATTGACCCTACTACAAACAGTTGCTAATCCGGCACTTGCTCCGTTTATCAAGATTCCGAATTTGATAAAGGAACTTGCTATAGCACAGGATATTGATCCTGATTTGCTTGTAAATGATATGAATGAAGCAGCCGTATTTGCAGATATACTGAGAGGACTTACTAATGCTCAAGGAACAGGCGCGCAGGGTGGCCCCGCTGGTCAGCAACAGGGAGGCGTGGACGGCGCTGGAGGAGTTCCTGTTGGAGCAAATCCAATGGACGAGTCGGGCGTTGGCGGTGGAAATATCGGAGTTGGAAGTGCGCCGGTTGCAGGGGAGAGCGGCTTTACTGGAAACCCTCCTCAATCTTAAAACAAATGCGAAAGCGGCAATAGAAAGTGAAGAATAAATAATGGTTAATTCTACTGGTTTTGTACAAGCTCCGCAAGTAGCCCTTCCAGAAGTTGCACGAACATTTGAGGTTCCAAAAGTACCGACACATACGCAAACCTTTGGAGTTCCTCAAGTTCCTACAATTGGTGGAGGTTTTCTTGCGCCGTCTGGACCGGGACAACCCGTTACTTCTCTTGCGCCGTCTGGACCGGGACAACCCGCTACTTCTACGGTCCCCTCTCTTTCTCCATCAAGCGGAGGAGGAGGATTCGGTATTGACGGAAGTACATTAGCTTTAGGAGGAGGTGCGGCAGCACTTGCAGCGGCTCTTGGTGCTGCTGGACAAAAAGAAAATGGCGGTGGTGGCATACTTTCACCAGAAAACATTCTTTCAGGATTATCAAAAATAGGTGATTTAACAGGGCTTACCGGCGACGGGAGCATTCTTGACAAGCTTCTTCCAGAGGGTTTTGATCTTACAAGTCTGCCCGAAGGCGTACAGAATTTTTTTAATCTAGGAGATTCATCAGTTGCGCCGACAAACTTCGCAGAAGCTCTTAATATTAGCCCAACAGCAGGACAAGAATTGGCCCAACTTCAAGGACCGATAACACAAGGAGCAGCACAGTTTGCTACTAATTTTACTTCTATGTTTCCCGGCGCTGCTACAAGTACTGCTGCTTTATCTGCCGTACCGGGATTAACAGGGGCTATAGGTGGAACTACTATTTCTATTCCTTCTATGGGCGGCGCACTTGCAGGAGCGACAGCAGCACCAGCAGGTGCAGGAGCAATGATGGCAGCATTCGCACCGGCAGCAATAGCTCTTGGTGGAATAATGGCGCTGAAGATGTCTTCACAAAAAGACCCCGGTACATTAGCAGCCGAAGCAGAGGCAA
>Ga0098056_1001403_pt1 | contig 9780 bp, 7 predicted proteins | sample 17BtaG_FD_92583 | JGI IMG/M metagenome (GOLD analysis project Ga0098056, IMG submission 92583) | Marine viral communities from the Subarctic Pacific Ocean - 17B_ETSP_OMZ_AT15314_CsCl metaG | ecosystem: Environmental > Aquatic > Marine > Oceanic | place: Subarctic Pacific Ocean | collected 2015-01-18
CCAACACCAACCCAATCGTAATCTCCTTTGTTGTATTCTTTCATATCTTTACATATACGGAACCAACCATTACCATCATTACATGATATCTTTGGGCGTCCAGGTTGATTTGAATTTTCTTGTTGTATAGTGTACATATCTAAGTCACCATCGCCATCAAAGTCTGCTAGGTCAATTAAAAAAGACGCCGCACCATCTACGCACTTGCGATATTTCATTACGCCATCGCCGATGTTTATCCAACAATCAACATGTTTGCCACTTGTTCCAGATAACATATCTATCCAACCGTCGCCATTGATATCGCCTGCTGTACCGGCGTGACTAAAATCATTAACGACTTTGTTTAGATGTGTATCAGAACTTTCTAACCAAGTGCCGTTAGGTTGAGACAAGTAGTAACTGTCACGGAAGCCGCTCCAACGGAGTTTGTTACTAGATACTCGACCGCTTTCGTCTGCTTTATCATCATTGAACCAGAAGTCTTGGATACCGTCACCGTTAAAGTCAGCAACATGAACTTTGGCACCCCTAATGCCTGCATCTTTGCGCTTATCGATAAGAAGATAAGAACTTCTTTCCCAAGTTCCATTTGCAGTACCAAGAAACAATTCAGGCATCATATTAGGTGTAATACAAGCCATCTTGCCACACGAATACATTTGTTTTAGTGGGTCAGTATCAACGATGTCTGTAGCATTGTTGATTCCTTTTCTGTTTGCGTACATTAAATTATATTTCCCATCATCAACGGCTCCACCATAAATGAAATCGACATAACCATCATTGTTGAAATCTCCAGTAAAATGTTGCGGTCCACCACGTTGGCGACCTGTATCTTTTAGAAAAGATGAATACCTGCCTGGAGTTGGGCCATAAATTAATATGTTTTCCGATACCTCCATCATAGGACCTGACCACGGACCATTATTAACAGATACATTCGTGTTAGGTATACCGGTTGTTGTATTCTTTGTTGATACTTTCAAATCACTAGGCGATGGGAATACTGTTCCACCTGCCTGTGTTGTTGTTTGACAAGCGGTTAAACCTAATAAAAGCACACCACTTGCTATAATTTTTGTTATTCTCATTCTCTTGTCTCCATAAAGTTAACATTTTTTGCATAGATAAATACTATTACATCTATTATAGTAGCATATAATTCTAATTTGTCAAGTTTTTTATGCTATAATGATGTATTTTTATTAATAAAAGGTTTACCTATGAAGAAATTCTGCCCATTCGTATCAAATAACATTGAAATCGACTCCGCAGGCTACTACAAACCGTGTTGCATCAGTACAAAGAAGTTCGAAATCAACGGTGTCCCAGCAAACGCACAGCAATATTCTCTACCAGATATAATGAAATTATCTGATAGGAAAGACTGGATAGCAAACTTCAATAATGATATACTAGAACGTGACTGTAGACAATGCCATGACTTAGAGAAAAGCGGTGGTGAGAGTAAAAGACAACGAGAAGAACGAACATGGAGTTCAAACAGCCAAGACTTTCATGGTGTGTTCAAACCAGACACACTACAATCTATTGACTTAAAAATGGGAAACACATGTAACTTGTTGTGTGCAATATGTTCTCCGTGGTCTAGTTCTAAGTGGGGGTCATTCTACCGCTCAATTGATATGAGTAATGCACCATACCAAAGATGGCCTGATAAGACAGAATTCTGGGATGGACTAAATCAATACGCACATAGTATTCAGAAAATTGAGTTAGCAGGCGGCGAACCGTTTATGATTAAGAAACAAGAAATACTATTAAAGTTTCTTATAGAACGTGACCTTGCTAAAGATATTGATATCAGTTGGTTTACAAACTGTACTATCTGGCCTGAAAAACTTGTTAAATATTTTAAACATTTTAGATTTGTACGTATTATGTTATCGTTAGACAATACAGAAGAACAGTTTGAGTATATTAGATATCCAGGTAAATGGAGCGAGACATACGAGATATTTAAGAAATTTAAACAGATGCATGACAATAGAGAAATACACTTGGGGATATCACACAGTATTGGATTACTAAATGTTTGGAGACTACCAGAGTTTCATGCGTGGTGTAGAGAACACGAAGTTGCTATATTCAATAACATAGTTGTTGAGCCTGCAGGAGTACGAGACTTGCCTTATGAATTTAAACTTGAAGTAAAAGAAAAGTTAGAGGCACAGACTGACCCTTCATTTCAAAATAATCCAATAGTAGGCAAAGATAACTGGCTTGTTAAATTTATGATGGCAGATGGATTAAAGAATGATATACCTAACTGGTATAAGACTTTTGTTCAACCTTCAAGACCAGAATTAAACTTACTAGAAACTTTCCCCGAACTAAAGGGCATTTTATGATGAACACAGACAATAAAGTATTTTGCATTGCGCCTTGGGTACATATGCACGTTGAACCTACAGGAGACGTACAGATATGTTGTGCGAGTAACTACAAGCATGAACATATGAAGTCTATCGGTAATCTCAATGAAAGTTCTCCAGAAGAAATATGGAACAATCCACAATACAAACAGATTAGAAAGAATATGATTGATGGAGTTGCAATGCCTGAGTTTTGTTCTCCATGCTATAAAAGAGAAGAAGGCGGTATCAATCAGACCGAAAGACAGCGATTTAATAAAGAATATGCAAATTCTATACCGCTGGTATCTACGACACACAATGATGGTCAGTTAGATACTCTTAAGTTAAAGTACTTAGACATACGATTTAATAATCTATGCAACCTAAAGTGTCGCACGTGCGGCCCCGATTGGTCTTCATCATGGGCAAACGAAATGGGAGAAAATAAACCATTACTGTATAATGACAACTGGAAGAAGTTACTCCCGTATTTGGATGAACTAGAGAAAGTTTACTTTGCAGGCGGCGAACCTCTAATGACGCCAGAGCATTATGACTTCTTAGAGAAACTTTCAGAAACAAATACTGACTTGGAGATATTGTATACAAGCAATTTCACACGATTAGAACTTAAAGGCAAACACGTATTAGATTACTGGCCTAAGTTTAAGTTAGTAAGTGCTATTGCAAGTATTGACCACTACGATGAGTTTGCGTCATATTCCAGAACAGGAAGTGAATATCAGACTGTTATTGATAATTTAAAAGTCATACAAGATGCAGGACATAGAAACATACAACCAGCAGTAACAACAGTGTATAGTTTATATAACGCAACACGTATCGGAAGTTTTGTAAAGCGTCTATTTATGGATGGGGCTATAATGGATATGAACCAAATCGTATTTAACATTTTAGTAGACCCACAATATCAGATGGCTACTATTATGCCACCAAAAGCATTAGAGATGGCAATTGAAGATACAACCATGGGAATTGAATTTCTAAAACGTAGAGGTGATGACTATCAGAAATTACAAAGCGCCATCGATTGGTTAGTAAATAATCATAACCATGATAAAGAAAAGTGGGAAAGGTTTGTTAATTACAATCTTCACTTAGATAAAATAAGAGGCACATCGTTCTATGATACATACCCGGAGTACAAAGATGAAATCTGATTCTAAACATTTCTGTATATTACCATGGGTGCATATGCATATATGGCCTAACGGAACCACATACCCATGTTGTCTTGCTACAAATGATTATGTAGTAGGTAATACAAATGAGTCGTCATTCAAGGAAATATGGAATAGTCCTCGTATGAAAGAATTGAGATTGAATATACTAGAAGACAAACCCACATCAGGTTGTACTCGTTGTTATGAACATGAAGAAAATGGGTCACATAGTATGAGAATGAATATGAACAATGATTATCAAAATCATATGCATAGACCCATAGAGTTGACTAATTCAGATGGCTCAGTAGATGATGTATATATGGCTTACATGGATATTCGTTTTTCAAACATATGTAACTTTAAATGTAGAACATGCGGGCCAGAGTTAAGTTCATTCTGGGTTGACGATGCTATCAAGTTAAATCGTTATACTAAAGAACAACCAAGAATTCTTCGTATCAAAGATACGCTTGATGAGTTATGGGAAGACATGGAACAATGGATTGATACCGTAGAGCGTATATACTTTGCAGGTGGTGAACCGCTAATCATGGATGAACATTATAAGATATTAGAATACTTAATTGAAATAGGTAAGACAGATATTGTTATATCTTACAATACAAACTTTAGTAAATTAAAATTTAAAAATAAGAATGTATTAGAACTTTGGAAACACTTTAAGAATATTAATATTGGTGCTAGTTTAGATGATAGCGGTGTTCGTGCGGAGTATATGAGGTCGGGTACTAAGTGGAAAGATATTGAGGCGAACAGGATAGCACTACAAAAAGAAGTACCACATGCGCAGTTTCAAGTTAGTTCTACTGTTAGTATATTTAATGCATGGCATTGTATTGACTTTTTCGATGAATGGATTTCTAAAGGGTATGTAAAACCAGATAAGATAGATATAAATATATTACTGTTCCCAGAGAATCAAAGATTACAAAATCTACCATATGAATTCAGACAAGAGATAATTATAAAAATCAAAGATTACATAAAGCGTCATAAACTAGATGAAACTTCACATATGGGCTTTGGTGGTGACCGGGCAATTGCAGGACTTAATGCGTTGATACATGCGTTGAATGAACCCAAGTCATTTAATATTGAACCATTTAGAAAATATAACAATGCTATCGATAGAGTTAGAAATGAAAATCTGTTTGATGCATTCCCCGAACTAGAAGTATTAAAGAAATGAATGTATTCCAATCATATATAGAACTTGAAGATAGGCACTGTGTAACTGCACATCTAAACCGTCCCAATAGATTAGTCGTATTTGGTGATAGTTTTTCACAGACATACTTAGACGATGAAATGTCTACATGGAATCATGGTTGGACTTACCATTTAGCATCAATGTTGAATGCATCGATATTAAACTGGTCTTTATCAGGAACGAGTTTGTATTACAGTATACAAAACTTCTTTTATTATTTAAAACATTTTAGACAGGAATATGACATAATCATATTTGTAACTACATCATATGGTAGGTTACCAACGACTCCAGATGGCGTCTCGCCACGAATCCAAGCCATGTTTAAAAACTATATAACAGGTGACACCTCACAGATAGGGGCAGACATCAAAGAACATTTTGATAAAATGAATGATACGTATATGTTCATAGCAGAACATATGTGTGCAAGAGAAGATTTTATAAATCAAATAAAGATGTTAGAGGCGTACATGAATACATTACAAAATCAAACAGTTTTGATAAATGGATTCAATGAATATGGAAAGAGATGTTTATATGATTTGAGTGCAGAAGAAGAATTCAACTCCCACCATGAGATGAAAGACCCTAGATGTAATCATCTCAATGAAGAAAACAATAAGAAACTTGCAAAGCAGATACATTGGCATCTGCAAGGCAATGAATTAACGTTTTAATAAATACATATATAATTATAATTTCCCAGGAGTAACAAAAATGAAAATAGGTTTTATTGGCGTAGGTAAACTAGGTATGCCATGTGCAGAAGCGATTGCACAAAAAGGACATGATGTAACTGCATTTGATATCGTTAGGAGAAAGAGTACAGATGTTTCTATGTATCCTACAATTCAAGGTGCAGTACTAGGCGCAGACATTGTATTCATCGCAGTCCCAACGCCACATGACTTGCTGTATGATGGTAATGCTCCAACGGCTCACTTGCAACCGAAAGACTTTAGTTATCTAACTGTTATTGATTGTATCAAAGAAGCAAACAAACATATGAATGAGAACCAGTTACTTGTTCTTATCTCTACTGTTCTTCCTGGAACTGTACGTAAAGAATTTGTACAACATGTAACAAACACACGTTTCGTTTACAATCCGTATCTAATTGCAATGGGGTCAGTGGCATGGGATATGGTTAACCCTGAAATGGTTATGATTGGAACAGAAGATGGAAGTGAGACTGGTGATGCAAAAGAACTAGTAGACTTCTATAAGACTGTAATGGAAAATGACCCACGCTATGAGATTGGCACATGGGACGAATGCGAATGTATTAAAGTATTCTACAACACATTCATTAGTGCAAAGATTGGTCTAGTGAATATGATACAAGACGTGGCAGAGAAGCAAGGCAACATAAATGTTGATGTAGTAACAGATGCGTTAGCAAATAGTACAATGCGTATTATGGGACCACAATACATGACTGCTGGTATGGGAGACGGTGGTGGATGTCATCCACGTGATAACATTGCACTACGTTATATGGCGAGAGAATTAAATCTAGGTTACGACTTGTTTGATGCAGTTATGTCGGCAAGAGAAGTACAAGCAGACAACCTAGCAAAACGTTTAGAATGGTATGCAAACTCACGCCAATTACCAATTGTCATTCATGGTAAAGCATACAAACCAGGTGTTCCTTACTTAGAAGGAAGTTATAGTATGTTGATTGCTCACTATCTGAGAAGCAGAGGACATGATGTAACATATGTAGACCCGCTCACCGGCGATGACAATCAGCCTGAGGGTCCTTGTGTTATACTACTCGCCCATAGTGCAAGTACGACATATAAGTATATGCAAGAAGAAGGTGACGATACTGATAAGTTATATTGTGAGATACCTAAAGGTTCAGTTGTAGTTGACCCATGGCGTAAGTTTATCGGCGAAGATGGTATTGAAGTCAATCATTACGGAAATAGTAGAAAAGTCTAATCTTTTAAATACGCTAAGACATTATCCCATTCATCAAACATAGATTTGCTCCATTCTTTTTGTGGAACTTCTGAGATTATGTCTTTGTGTATATATTCCATCTGATGGTTCATAAAATGTTCTCTATTCTTTATTAGTCTAGGTAACATTTGTAATAGCATATTAGACCATTCTTCTTTGCTTATATTAGATAATCGCACACACTCTAACGATGCTTGATGTAATCTTTCGGGAGTATCATATATATTGTCATAATTATGATTGATATAATCATGGAATACATCGAATCCCATTTCTTCTAATGCTTTTACAGTATGTACATCACCTGCCATAACGAATGGTTGCATTGATAAGAACGGTTTGAATGCTTTCTCACTCAGAAATGTGTAGTCGTTTCTTAATTCTTCAATACTACACATTCCAAAATCAGCAGGTATTGTTTCTTGTATGAATTGAAAGTATGTATTGTTTACATGGTCCCAGTTGATATTCTGTGCTTTATTCTCTACTAGGTCTTCACCTGTAGGCGAATGCTCAATTGTTTGTAGTTCTAAGCCCGCTTCTCTGTACTTGTCGTACTTTGCGTCTTTAAATGCCCAACTCTTGTAGTCATATACGTTTCCATAACTCCATATCTGGTTATCTAGCGCACCTTCTGTTTTAAGTATCGCTTGTACTAAGTTTCTTAAACGCCTCGGTCTACGAGCATATACGGTCGAATAGTACGGTCTGATTGTCTTTTCTTCTATACGATTGATTAAGTTTTCAGTAAAACCAAGCGTATATCTTGGGTCTTGATTACCTTTACTCCACCACCAAAATCTTAATTGCCATAGAAAGCAAGGATGAAATCTAACATCAACATCATTTGGACTTTCTTTTAAAGTTTCTGTATTAAAGATACTTGTAATCCATACAAGTTGTTTTAGACTTTGTAGACCAAACAAATCTTTAATTGCATCCCAATCTACAGGAGTAAACCCTTCAAGTGAATAGTCTAATACTAAATCAGCATCACCACTCGCAAGTTTATCAAAGTCTATGTCAGGCCATGTTTCTTTAAGTTTATTTCTAAACTCAACATTAACATGAGGTTTGTATTTAACTACAGAACTAGGTGTTTCAATACATTGATTACCAGACCAAGTAGTAAAAATACCTTTAGGGTCAAGCCATTCTTGTGTAGTGAACCCATATGGATGGTGTCCAGCACCCAGTCGTATAAGATATCTTTCTCTATGTGTATCGAACGGTATATTTACTGCACCGCTTCGACCTAATTGAACTTCTTTCCCTATAAATCTTTGCCCACTATGTGTACCAGCGACACTTAGATGTATAAATTTCTTTTCTATCTCATTCATAAGAATATTTATCAGGCTCCCGATAACACCTGAGGAGTTCGCTCAAAAGCGTACTCTTTTCCCCAAATTTTTTTGAACTTGTTATCTACGTATATTTAATATAACATTACTCTATAGGGAACCAATTTTTTTGAACTGACGCCTACAACTCTATATAACTCTGACTACACTCTGACCTAAACTCTATATACCACTGAGTTGTAACATACACATAACATTAAACATAGTTAGTGTAACCTCTATATAACGCTGAATACTGACTAGGCCTCTATATCTTCTGAATAACTCTTATAGTTTACTCTATAGCGTAATAAACAATAATATACTCTATACCGTAAAATATGGACCTCTGAATAGATTATTACAAGACTACATACTGAATACACTATAGGGATTATATAACACTCTATAGGGAACTCTATATACACTCTATATACACTCTGAGTAATACCGTATACACAACCGTATATACATCCCTTATAGAGAAAAGGTTTAATTACGGTCTATAGGGAGAAAGAATTAAAAAACCGCCCTAGGGAGAAATGGACAAAAAAAATGCTCGGCAATTTCCTCTAGATATTCGGTCTAGACCACCTGTCCTCTCATTGCACTGAACGTATATTACGCACCTCCATGCTCCAAACTTTTTTTATTTTATTCAAACAATCCATTAGGGTCCAAAACATTTTGTTCTTCTATAGGGGCCCTTTCTATGTCACTCTCTATACACGCAGAACCATATTGTATCTCTACAATGCGTAAGGGATTATTCGTACGGTTAGATAACCTATGCCACATCCCTACCGGTATCTCTATAGTCTCATGTATATTATACTCTACTATAGGGCCCTTCTCTAACTCTAATGATGCGGTACCTTCTGTAACTATCCAGTGTTCATTGCGTTGACTGTGACGTTGTTGTGATAGACTGAGGCCTGGTTCTACAGTAAGTTCTTTAACCTTTGTATGATGTCCTGTATCTCTACCATCCTCATGTAATACTCTATAGTATCCCCAATCTCTATATGTTTTAGGTTGAGTCCACTCTCTAAGTATCCATGATGAACTGTTCTGTTTAATAGATGACCCTACTTCAAATGCAAATCGTAATGCATGTTGGTTCTTATACATCTTCATTTCGGGAGTAGTTAATGAACCCCTATCACCACCATTAGCAAAGATAAGTTCATCATTGCCTCTATTGTATTTCAATACAGTATAGATGGCATGGCAGGCCGTATCATCCTTATCATCGAATTCAATTACTTTATCTACGCAACCTAGTTCTTCTATAATAACCTTACGTTCATCCCATGGCATGAATGCTTTGCCCTTCTTACGTTGCAACCATTCATCTGAGTTTAATCCCACAATAAGGCGGCCCCCTAATTGTCGAGCCGCCTTAAAGTATTGTATATGACCTGAGTGTAGTGGGTCGAAGCCACCAGTGACTAATACGTTTATCATTGTATCCTTACTTTAGATAATGAGGACCAGTCCAATCTACACTGTACTGTTCGAATAGATTACCACGAGCGGCATTACGAGCAGGAGCATTCCAACCAGCGGCTTTAAGTATGTCGCCTTTCTTAAATAACTTGTCGTTATCAGTGTTAACAATGAAGCCCCATACAGAACGGTCACGGATAATCTTAATGTACTTC
>Ga0098056_1001408_pt1 | contig 9770 bp, 10 predicted proteins | sample 17BtaG_FD_92583 | JGI IMG/M metagenome (GOLD analysis project Ga0098056, IMG submission 92583) | Marine viral communities from the Subarctic Pacific Ocean - 17B_ETSP_OMZ_AT15314_CsCl metaG | ecosystem: Environmental > Aquatic > Marine > Oceanic | place: Subarctic Pacific Ocean | collected 2015-01-18
AATTGATTTCGACGGGCGACATGACTGTTAAATCCACATTGTCAACAAGTGATGCTGCGATTTCACCTATCCTAGATGAAACTCGATACTCAATCATGGCAGTTGAAAACATCATCAACAACTCCACAACCGGAGAAACAGGTGCTACTGCGAACCTGTCATCAGGAGCAACAGCTAGATATATTTCCCGCCGAGTTACACTTGATGATTCATTCGAAGCCAAAGACTTGAAGGTATATCTAACTGCGGCAGTCCCTAAAGAAGCCGAGGTAGACGTATACTATCGTGTACTGGCAGCAGAAGACGCAACACCATACGAAGATCGTCCGTGGGTTCTTCTAGAGCCTGTTGGCGGATCGCTAACCAAAACACAAAACGATAACCAGATTCGTGAATACGAATTTAGATCGACCGCGACAGATATCAACTTGGATACTACAACAGTGTATGGTGAATATGATGATTTCCAGACATACGGTATTAAGATCGTTATGCGATCAACCAACACATCAAAGGTTCCTACAATCCAAGACATGAGAGCAATTGCGGTTCTATAATGATAGTCGAAACAGAAAAAAGAGGGCTAGTTCGTGACACAGAGAGTAAGGCACTTCTCAACACAGACATGAGAGAGCGAGATCGCATCCAGATGGAAAGAGCGAAGATGCGCCGGTCAGTTACTTTAGAAACCCGTGTAGCTGCTCTGGAAAAACAAGTAGCTGAACTGAAAGAGATGATACTAAATGGCAACCAAGTATAACATACAAATCGATCAAGGCTCAACATTTTCACACAATTTTGTGCTGAAAGATGCGTCTAATACAGTGATCGATATTAGTGGATACTCTAGCCGTGGACAGATTCGTGCTGAATATGCAGATGCGAATGCAGATATAAATTTAACCACACTAATAACCGATGCAGTAAATGGTGTGGTTAATATTTCATTGACTTCATCACAGACAAAAGAATTGACTGCTCAGCGATATGTTTATGATGTAGAGCTAATAAATACAAGTGATGATTCTGTAACAAGAGTCGTTCAAGGTAATGTTCATGTTTATCCGGAAGCTACAAAGGACACAGACGGTCCACCGGGCGCGGAAGTGGTTGTTTAGTTGGTGAAAGCAAAAGATATGTTCAACGAGAAAGCAAAAGAACTAAATGCCTAGTTTCGTATCTAAGTTTCTGATTACTGGCGACGGTGAGCTACTAATAGCACCCACATCTGACGGTTCAGCAGGACAAATCTTGCAGACCGATGGAAATGGGCAGTTATCGTTTACCATACCAGCAAGCAATGGTATGAGCGATCTCATTGACGATACTACTCCGCAGCTTGGCGGCAATCTTGATCTCAACGGGTTCGCCATTGGCAGCGTTACACCAACAGAATTTACCTATCTATCAGGTGTAACCAGTGATATTCAGACTCAACTTGATGGTAAAGCAGATGCTGTCCATACACATACCGCTTCAGACATCACCGACTTTGATACAGAAGTTAGTAATAATGCCAGTGTAGCAGCTAACACTAGCGACATCTCAACTAACACTGGTAACATTTCTACAAACACTAGCGACATCTCAACTAACACTGGTAACATTTCTACAAACACTAGCGACATCTCAACTAACACTGGTAACATTTCTACAAACACTGGTAACATTGCTACAAACACTTCAGCGATTGATGGTAAAGCAGATGCTGTCCATACACATACCGCTTCAGACATTACTGATTTCGATACAGAAGTATCAAACAATCCTACAGTTGCATCTGCCCTACAAGATGTTGTTGATGACACTACTCCGCAGCTTGGTGGTAATCTCGATGTCAACGGCAATTCTATTGTTTCTGCATCGAATGGTAACATCAGTCTAATACCTGATGGTACTGGTAATGTGGTTCTTGGTACACTGGTATTCGATGGGGATATGGCAGTCACTTCCAATGAAGATGACTACGTTCTTACCTATGATGACTCCACCGGTACTGTTTCTCTTGAAGTAATACCTACAACCAGTAAGATAGAAGTTAAGAATGATACTGCTGGTACACTCTTGAAGGGTCGAGCGGTTCATGTTACTGGTTCTCATTCCAGCGGCAAACCAACGATTGAGTATGCGGATAGTTCCTCTGCATCAACAATGAATGCGATTGGTATTGTCGAAGAAGACATTACGGCAGGCGGTGAAGGTTATATAACTCTGGCTGGCATCATCGAGAAGGTCGATACGTCTTCCTACACAAGTGGCGACACGCTATACGTCGGAACATCTGGTGTTTTGACTGACACAAAACCTACTGGTACTAGCCTGATTCAGAACATGGGTATGGTAGGTCGTTCCCATGCTTCTGTTGGTAGTTTCATTGTTATTGGTTCGGGTCGTTCTAACGATATACCAAACCTTCCTCAAGATTTCTTGTGGCTTGGTAATGCTTCTGGCGTTGCTACACCTACAAACAAAAATGAAATAACTGAACTGTCTGACGATACCACACCGCAGCTTGGTGGTAATCTCGACGCACAAAGCAACGACATCACAAGCGTGGGTAATCTTGGTATCGGTACGGCATCGCCGGGCGCGAAGTTGCACGCAACGGGCAGCGGCGCTGGTGATATATTCAAACTTGAGCGAACCGATGCTAACGGATTCTTGGAGATTGACTTTACCAGTCAATACACCAACTATAACAGCGAACTAGATCATGTATGGAAAATAGGCGGCACTGAATACATGCGGATCGACTCGTCGGGCAATTATACAAACACTGCCGCATCCACTCAATTATTTTCAGGTGGAGTTACCAATACGTTTGAATTTGGTCGAGACACAGACCAAAAACTGTACGTCTTCATCGATGACCTTGATCTTACCATTGATTATCAGCAAGACGCCGATGGCAACTCCGATCACCATTTTGCGATTAAAAACTCTGGTAGCGGAACTGGTGAAAATGATATACAATTGTGGACTGGTGGTTCACAAAGAGTGACACTATTGGATAATGGTAACGTCGGTATTGGTACGACAAATCCGCAATCGTCCGTAGCAGTGTTTACACCAGCAGCAAGTTCGGCACGCGAAAATATCATAGAGGCAACTACTGGCGAATCAACATATTCCAAATTCGGCTTGGGAAACCTCACCACCAGTTCGGGCATTTTTATACCGCAGGTATATGGGTATAATAATGATGACGGGCGACCCGGATTTTCTTTCTTGGGTCTTGTTTCGAACGATGTCCTGACTAACAATCACGGCGCAATTGATTTGAATAGTGGTAGCATTCCCGCAAACAGTGCCGATCCGCTTAATGCGACACGATCATCATTAAGCAACCACAACATTTTGTCTGTTCGCAATGATGGGACACAACTATTTACTATTGCCGCAGATGGCAACACCGGCATCGGTACGACTTCGCCTAGTGCAAAACTTGAAGTCGCGGGCGATGTGTCGCTTGGTGCTGGCGATACCATAACTTGGGGTGCGGGTAACGGAATTATCGAAGCGGGAGCGACCACCGACGAGATGACGTTCAAGGTAGCGATATCCACAGATGTCTGCAAGATGACCTCAACTGCTTTGGAGATGTCGAAAGACATCGTGCTAAACAACACAACGGCATCGACCGCAAGCGCATCTGGTAGCTTGTGGCTTGACACCGACATCGATCGCGTTGTAGTTCACCATGCGGGCAACACCGCAACGGCTGTCGCTCGCATGACGCCGATCCATATTCGCCCGCAACAGTTGATCGCGGACAGCACCAGCGGATTCGGCATTACGACGCGCAATCAGCATGTGCTTGCGGCGTTCGATTACACAACCGACGAGATCGGATATTATACTGGTCGACTTCCAGACAACTACAACGGCGATGGGCTGACGGTTGTGGTTGATTGGGTGGCAGCAACAGCAACAACCGGTGACGTTGTTTGGAATGTCGCGTTTGAGCGGATCGCGGCAAACGGTCTGGATATTGACAGCGATAGCTTCGGCGCGGATAACACAGCAACCGATACCTGCAACGCAACTCCGGGCAAGGTGAAATATTCGACCATCAATTTCACAGACGGCGCGGATATGGATAGCGTGGTAGCGGGCGAAACTTTCCGACTACGCATTACCCGCGATGCAGACAATGGCAGTGACACAATGGTAGGTGATGCACAGATTCTCGCCATAAAGATTTACGGAACAAACGACTTTTATTAATCCCTAAACAGGAACTTTTCAGATGCAGAAACAAGCAATCCAAGCAGCACGGGTCGGTAGCGATGCCGCACAATCCCTAGCACAGATGATTCGCAACGTCGGCGTTGTGGTCAGCCACGTTACAGCGACCGGACTAGCCGCCAAGCTACCAACCATTGTTGAAGAATATGCGACATTTGCGGCATGGGACCAGACTGGCGATGCTATTGCGGAATCCAAGCCCAACCCGAAGTATCAACCCGAGACAATTTCAGAACGTCGGGCAACCGAGGTCGTTGACGGTGAGCAGCAATACGAATACGTCGAGATCGCCAACCCGAAGTACAACGCCAACATCAAGCCTTACCTGTTCAATTCCTCGACTGGCGTTGAGGTTGACTCAAACGGCAATGTGCAAGGCACTGAGATCAGCGTGACATCATTGCTCACACTGCTTCAAGTCGCAGGTGCGCTCGATGCGTTCGTTCAATCAACGCCCGATGGCTTCACCGGTACAGTCCAGCAAACTTTGGAAAGCGTAGTGACTCTATGAGCGTTGAGTACGACGCAAGCGGCGGTGCGATGAAGACCCTTGACCTAACTCATGGGTTCAGCATCCCTGCGTCTACTATGACGATGGCGTGCCGGTTCAAACGCGACTCAACGCAGAACGACACGACCAATACCATCATGCTGCTTGAGGACACGGTGAGCAACTTCACCAACGCCGTGCGTTTGCAACTCAACTCGTCGAACAACCTAGTTTTCCAGTGGAGAACAACCGCAAGCAATAACGGTTCGTCCCAACCCAGTCAAATACCATGTGCCGCCGACGTTTGGCACTCATGGATTCTGAAGTTTGTTTCAGATACGCAGTATTCATCGTGGACAGATGGCGTGAGCGAGCGGTACAACTTTACGTTGCCCCCATCGGGCGACGTATCGACAATCACTGTCGCAGAAATTAACATCGGCGGTCGAGATAAGGCAGCACAAGACTTTGACGGGTTTGTTGCTGACGTATGCGTGTGGGACGGGCGACTGTCTGACGATCAGTGCATCGCCTACTCAAACGGGGCAGACCCGTTGATGCTCAACCCCGATGATCTGAAAATCTATGTCCCGCACCGCAACACGATCCTTGAGGATCGGATGCAGACCGCAACACTCAGCCACAGTGTGGTAGCGGCAAGCGTTGCTGAAAACGATAACCCCGCAACAATCTTTCCAGAATAATAAATAGTAATATGGCAGACACAATCCTAGAAATTCAGCTACCAGAAGGTCTAACCGGTCTAACTGTTTATTTGTATGATCTTGATGATGATACTACAGAACAGAATACGGGCGGTGATACACTGACCGCAGAAACCAATGCGACACAGTTTTATCGTGCTACTATTTCTGAATCTCTAGTCGGGGACTATCGGGTACATGTGGAAACATCAAGTGGTCTTGGAATTTATTCCGGATATGTAACTCTTGCCGATGATACCGGTACACACAGATCGCGTGATGATTATCAAGTCTCAGGAATCATTGAACAGAACCGAACAAGAGCAACCGCATTTACTGCATCGGGTCTGACAGTGTATGCACTAGTCTATGACGAAGACAATAACATCTACAACGGGTCTACGTTTGTGGCATACTCGGCAGGAGATTACGCAACATATGCACAATCAGCAGCAGAAGTAACAGGAACCGGGCGATACTCACTTGCTCTTCCGAACGCAGCATACACAGTAGAATTTAGAAAACAGGCAGGAGCATCACCTGTAGCAAACAACGATGCAAGACTTCCACAGGGAGCGCAGGTCTAATGGCAGCAAAGCATAACCTAGCAATCAAACAAGGGGCTACATTCACACAGAACATTGTAGTCAAGAATGCAGCAGGAACAGTCATTGACCTGACTGGCTACACCGGTCGTGCGCACCTACGTTTAGAATATACAACAGATGAATATACTGCATTTACAGTAACAATCCCATCTCCGACCGATGGAACTATAAATTTATCTTTGACAGCAGCACAAACGGAAGCACTAGAACCAGAGAGACATGTATATGATGTAGAGCTTGTGTCGGGCGCAACTGTACATAGAGTCGTTCAAGGAAACGCGACGGTCTATCCAGAAGTAACAAAGGCAGAGTAATCTATGCTGGTAGAACCATCTGTAACTATCACAGCAGACTTTCTTGAAAACATTTCATCATTTGATGTTGAATATAATGATCTAGAGACTACGCCATCGGTCATGGTAGTAGCTGATTTTATGGACAATGCCCCATCTTTTGATACTATCGCAGATCATGTCGAAACTACTCCATCTGCAACCATCCTTGTTAATCAGCTTGAAAATACCCGATCAACCAGCGTATCGGTAGTATAAATACTATCGTACTCTAGGGATTACAGATGGCATCACTTTCAACAAGACGTAACGCAGCACAACAAATCGTTCTTCCTACCACCGCAGATGGCGGTGAAGCACTGAGTAAAAACTTTGCTTGGATTGATGCGGTTCAAGGCGGCGTGAAAGACAGAACAGACGCCCCACCCGGTTCTCCGAGTGAGGGTGATTTATACATTTTGACCGGTACACCGACCGGGGCATGGTCTGCTCAAGCAGCAAACGATGTTGCGATGTATTACAACTCTGGCTGGTCGTTCTTTACTCCACCATCAGGCGAAGCAGGTCTTCGTCTTTACGTCATTGATGAAACACAAGACTATCGATGGGATGGTTCTGCGTGGGTGGTGGTGCCTAGCGGCGGCAATTATATAGATGGTGAAAAAATTATTCTAGGTACGGGCGACGATGCATCGATCATGTTTGACGGATCAGACCTGATCATCAACTCAGAAAACATAACAGCACTTGATGAGGTCCACTTTACCAACTTTGAGAAATACACGTTTGATAAAGAAATTGTTACAGGTGGTGGTGCCACGGGACAGTCAACTATTACGTCTGGGCTTGTTGTTAATGACGGTGGGGGCGGGACGGCAAATAATGATTTCCGTGTAGAAACGACAAGCGAAGCAAACGCACTCGTCGTAGATGCAAGCGCGGATGAAATACAAACCAATGTTCCTATTGTAATGGGCGACGGCGCAGAAGAGTCTCTTAAATTTCCTTATCTCGCAGCAGCACCTAGCACACTAGTAAACGGTATGGTGTGGATGGAGTCTGACGGTTTGCATATATACTATGGCGGGGTAGAGAAGGTAGTAGCAGGAGTATAAATTATGGTATTTACTTTTACAGCAATATCAAGCAGTAAGATCGACGTAGCAAGCGGGACGGGTACTCTGACCGACCTCTACAACGACGCGAACGCTCACACACCGGGGACGATAACTAACCCAAGTGCCAACGTCTACGAAATCGGAGGCAATGTAGAACTTGAATTATCAGGGACGACGCAGCTAACCATCGAGACGGGCGATACGATCCAGTGGAACCGCACCTCCAATGGAGTAAGCATCGACTTGCAGACCAGTGCTACGATTATCTTTGAAGACGGTTCTACGATGATCGGAGATACCAATGGCACACACATGTCCTACAACTATTTTTATGGTGCGGTGGATGTGCAAGGCACTGTCGGCACAGGCGTCGTTTGGGATTTGACGGGTCGAAATCAGTTTATGCCCTACGGTATTAGTTCTGCTGCAAATGGTGGAGTACAAACGATTAACTACCTTACAGTGCAGGACTGTGTTAGTAGTAGTGGCTACCCGATATATTGGCAACCCGGTACAACCAGTTGCATTGATGATGTCCAACACACTTACGAGAACATTACTGTTATCGGTGGACCGACCGAGGCGATTGGAAATGCTTGGTTGGCATACTGGAACTTTGGCAGCTATCATAACTTCACTTTCAACAACATCGACTTAACTAATGGTAACGGATTTCTCTGCTATGCTACCACCAACTTAAAGATTGACGGGGGTACTGCTCTAAACGGGGACACGGATAGCAGGATTTATGCTCAACCCGGTGTTGGGTTAGCAGCATCGGCGTATTCTACGGTCAACGATGGAGAGTTCGGAAGTCACACGCGGAATCAAAACAAAACCCTATTCGCCAACTACACGTTCGACGATGGCGACAATGGAGTATACACAGCGGGAACTATTGACCGGGGTGGTGTCATTTACTTCGATACGTGTACCTTTCAGAACGGGACATACTCGTTCTACGCGAACCGAGGTATTGCAGTTCTCTATAACTGTACAGATACAACAACAAACGGTCCAAGGTACAACACCGGATCATATGGTGGCGGAACAGTCCTGCACGCCCGCAAGATGACTCTAAATGTTAAAGATTCGGGAGCATCACCTATCGCAGATGCAACAGTTACGTTCCGACAAAAAGAAGGTCGAGAACATTGGACATGCAAAACTGATTCTAATGGGGACGTTCTCGACCCTAAAGGCGATCCCATTTGGCTCATCGAAAAAGAAGAAACCTCAAACGGTGTCTTCACACAGTGGAGCGACGGTTCCGGTAATCAAGTGCATGTCATCGAAGTTATGAAAGATGGATACGATCCACACTATGAAGAAATTGCTATGACCGCAGACAAGACAGCCAACGTGGTGCTGGCAGTAGAGGGATCGGGTGCAGCGGGTACAATAATCTACGACAGCACGCTCTACGATTCGACCATTTATTAACGGATAAATACGAAACATTATGTGAATCCCCCCAAGGAAACGCTAAATACTATAGTGGACATCAACTGTAGCAGAATCGCTTGAAAGCGTTGTAACTGCGTAACCCCGATTATAAATAATCAAACGACCCAAAGGATTTTCGAATGTCAACCAATACACTCACCAACGGCATTAAACAGCAAGACACTCGCGCAGGATCAGACGGTCCTGCTCAACGCGCCTACGACAACACCACGCTGATCGACGCGATGAAGGGTAAGGTCGATGCGATCGCTGCGCCGATCACCGTCGCCGATGCCGCTGAACGAAAAGCACTGACCGGCACTGTCGGTGTCACCCGCGTCATCCAGTCCGACCTCTTGGGCATCCTCTGGACGCTGGTTGCCGCCGACGAAACACTCGACGCATCATGGATCGGACAGCCTTACACCACCGACCCCGATGGCGATGTTGTGGTCAACATGCAACTTGCTAATGTCGCAGGCACGGTCCCTGACTTGAACGTTATGGGTCAAGTCTCTAACGTCCCGACCATCGGTGATGGTCTTGCGACTGGTGGTAACAAGGTTGTGATGCGGTATGACCTACCGAGCATCCCCGGCTACGTTTCGATGACTTCGGTCAAGGCATCAACCATCTCAATCACCGTCAAACACGACGGTACGGAGTCGGCAACCGGCATCTGCTACAGTGTCAATGGCGGCACGCCTGTCTATTCCGCTGTTGCTGCGGACACCAGCAAGGGACTAAGCATCCCCGACAACGACGGCGCTCCGGTGGACATCTATATCTGGAGTGCGACATCCGCAGGCAGCGGGAAGAAGGGGGAGTTGACCTATCTGTCGTGCGACAACGACTCCCTGACC
>Ga0098056_1001412_pt1 | contig 9751 bp, 15 predicted proteins | sample 17BtaG_FD_92583 | JGI IMG/M metagenome (GOLD analysis project Ga0098056, IMG submission 92583) | Marine viral communities from the Subarctic Pacific Ocean - 17B_ETSP_OMZ_AT15314_CsCl metaG | ecosystem: Environmental > Aquatic > Marine > Oceanic | place: Subarctic Pacific Ocean | collected 2015-01-18
AAACTTGCGATGATAGTAAGCTTTTGTGTAGCCACAAGCGCTTCAGCAGCAGAGTTCAACCCTACGCACAGGCTCGATAAGCTCGAAGCATCTACGGGATTAGCGCTCAAGCCTACGTCTGATCTCGATCAGACTCGTAGTCGGGAGTTTCGTTGGGACTCAAGCGCTGGTTTCTGGGGGTCACTCGTGGGCTTAGCGATCACGGCGACGATTGTTATCTTGGCAGTAAACGCTGCCGATAAAGACAACAACACACCTTACGATCCTATGGAGCACTCATCTCATTGAGTCTATCTTGAGCTTCAGCAGCTCATTCTCTCGCTTGACGTAGTCCACTTCTACCTTGAGTCCGGCAACTTCCGTCATCAAGTCGATGATCTGTTGTAAGTGCTCGTCTCGCTCTTGTTCTAACTTTTCGACTCGCTTTATGAGGTCGTCACGGTATAAGGCTTGCTCGGCCTTTTCTTCCTGCTGAACTTCACGTTTCTGCCGGATCATGAACTCATAGAACTTGAACGCACCCGCACTGAACACACCTGTAACGGCAGCTACGATTGCAGCAGTGGTGGTCGGCTTATCCACGAAGATCCTTATGCATTATTTCCACACGCATTTTAACGTATATCCAAACCCACAGGGTAAAGTAGACTGCGGTCACTACCAAGCTACGTCCGACGTCACCGAAGGCGAACTCGGGGTCAGCCATCACACTCATGATGAACTTGGTGGTCGAGAAGATGTACAGCATCAGGTAGACGCCAACGAAGCGGGAGCAGGACCGAATGTTGGGCAGGCTGAACAACATACCCAAGGCGACTACAAAGTACAGTGCGTACTGAAAGTAGGCCCACTCGTTGCCCCCATCCAGGGCTTCACCGTAGCTCATCCAAAGTACGCGGTTGTTAGCCAAGTCTGCGATGTTCCAGAACAGAAGCAGGGGTCCATAGTCGTGGTAGACCAGGATGTCTCTGTAGGCTTTGAAGAAGCTTCTCATTGCGTCACCATTACCCGATCATAACTTGGAGATACTGTGCCTGATCATTCTTTAGATGACATCGTCCATTCCATACAGTCTGCGGTTATAGCCGCCACCGACATCGCCGAGCGACATGAACTTGATTCAATAATGAATCAGGAGTTCTGGGAACTCAAGGTGGACAATAAAGGTGAGCCGCTAAAAGATGAAGACGGAAGACACGTATATGCACCTCGCATGGTCGTCATGGAAATCCCAACATGGGAAGATGGAGCACTGGTACAAAAAAGAGTTCCGGTCCCGCTCCAATCCCTCACGACTGGTCAAAGCCTCCGCGTGGATACGCTTGAGGTTGAAATGTCAGTTGAGATATCTGGCCTTACTGCTGACAAGAAGAAGAGCAAGCTAATGGTTCGGCCATGCTCTAATGCACCTTCGTGGTTCAAAAAAGAGAGTAATGCTGCTAAACTCAAACTGATCTTCAAGGGCAGTGCGCCCCCGGAAGGTTATGCAAGAATCGATGATCAGCTAATCAAGCTGCTTCCATAGGAAATAAAATGGCCGACAACACACCTCAAGAGATGATTGACTCGGCGAAGCGTAAGTTACAGAAGCAGGCAGTCACACCTATGACGGCACCCAAGCGCGCAGTAAAGAAAGTGGAGCGGCTGAAAAAGAGGGCGCACAAAAGGCACGCTAAAGGTAAGCCGACGAGTGATCTGTATGCGCGTTACACAGATGCAGCGAAGGAAACCGGGATGTCTTTAGACGCCGCGAGATCTCTCTTTATGCACGACCTACCAACAAAAGAATAAATAGGAGTCCATCATGCCAGACCAGCTCGTAAACATGTCATCCCAGTTCGGCGGTCTTCCAATGGACCAGCTCATCGGGGGGCCCCTGAAGGCTGCTTGTACAGCCCAGACACTGCTTGCCAAGGCATCTAGCGACTTCATCAAGGATGTCGGCCTGAACGACGCTGGCGGCGGTAACATGAGTGCACGCACCGTGGACTTCAGCTTCAACAAGCCGGTTCAGGATGCTGATGGTACCACCAAGATGGAGAAGGTTGACCTGCAGGTCCCACTTCTTGCCATCATCAACACCCCAAGCCTCTCTGTTAAGGAAGCCGAGGTCCGCTTCACCATGGAAGTGAAGTCGTCTACTTCCAGCAAGACCACATCAGACAGTAAGGCAGACCTCACAGCGAAGGCCAAGTACAACGCGGGTCTGTTCAGCTGCGAAGTCACTGTGCATGGTTCTGTGGCCAACCACAGCGAGAACAGCCGTAAGAGCGACAACAGCGCCAAGTACGACGTCAAGGTAGTGGCTCGCGACGATGGGCCCCCAGAAGGTCTCATGAAGGTGCTGGACATGCTTAACGATGCAATCGCGCCTACCCAGGGTGTACCTGCTCCTGCTAAGAAGTAGTTATGGCGCAAGAAAGCAAGCCGATGTCATCTCTTGATCGTATGCAGCAGAACTTAGACAGCGTTGTGCAGCAACGAACACAGCAGGCAGCTGCGGCGGCTCAGCAGAGACGAGCTGATAACCAAGCGCTCGGCCAAGAGATCGCAAACATAAAGAAGAAAAAATACGACGAGGCGGTAGCTGCAGCGGAAGATGAGAAGTATCAGGCGTTGAGTGATAAACTGGACGACGCTCAAGCTGGCAACACTAGTAAGAAACCCAAAGAGCCACCAAAAAAATCGAGCTTTGATAACGTCATCGAAGGTCTTAGTTCTTTTATGCCGTCGACCTCTACAGCTACAGTATCCGGTGGGCCCTCACCGACTAAGACGGTAGGTGACGATGGGGTTGTAGCGACTGATTTCGCTGATGCCGATGCTCACCGCCAGGCTCGTCGTGACTCGGTTAGGCAAGCAGCAGCGGTTACGGTAGCACCTAAGATACCCAAAAAGCCTGCAGATCCTTTGTCCGGTGGCGTTGCGTGACCGGTGGTCAAAGACCTTGATGCGAAGTCGGTAAAAAAGGTCTGACTCCGTATAGGTGTTACTGGTACATCAACCCCACAGTTGCATTTTGTAGGGTTGGTTCACCCAACGCTCTCTCCTACAAAGTGCGGCCCCACTTGGTATGGGTGTACCAGGTGGGGCCATTTTTACGGCTACAGGGGGAATAGACGTACTATCCCTTAACACCCATTACGGTAGTTGCATCCAGTTGTGCGGCACGTCTCATTTGATCCATGATGTCTTCAAGGGATCGATGCTCACCCGCTTCGGTCCCGCTGCTACCTGCACCCATGCTCATCATGTCCATACTGTCGGGTACGGGTTCTGGCTCGGGCTCTGGCTCTGGTTCAGGCTCGGGTGGTGGCGGCGGTGCTCCGTACTCTGACTTGACCATGTTGAGTGCCTTGTGAGGGTCAATCTCAGCGATGCACAGTGCGCAGAGGGCGTCGAAAGCTTTAGGGTTGTCGTAGACTTCAGGTGCCGACGTCTTTACCCAGCTCTCAAACTCTTCGACGGCACTATCGAGCTCGACCTTCTCGGCTTGCACCTTAGCTTCTTCGATCTGCTGGAATCGTTGACGCAGCTCTTCGCGCTCTTTGATGATCTCTTGGAGCTCAGACTGAGAGGCAGTTGCTGCTTTCTCGGTAGTGTCTGCGTACTCTTGCTTAAGAGTGTCGATCGTAGCTTGGTGCTTTAGCTTGAGCTCATCGATCTCTTTTTGCTTCTCGACCATGGGGTCGACGTCACCGTTAAGCCAGCGCTGTACGCGTGCTTCTTGTTCTCTGACGTCTTTCTCGCGCGCGTCCAGTCTCTTGCGAGTCTTCGACATATCTGAGAACTTGTCGGTGTAGCCTCTCTGCCAGTTATTGTACTTAGTCTCAAACCCCTTGAGCAGTGACTGCTTCAAGTTGTCTTCGAGGCCATTAAACCAATCGCTGTCTTTGAGTCCTTTGACCTCCCCATTCCAGTCGAACACTTCAGGTATCGACTCTTCAGGTTCTGCATCGGCGGCTGCTTCTACGGGTTCTGCTGCTTCTACGGGTTCGTCAGCCGCAGCCGAGTCATCGACCTCAACATCTACAGGGGTAGTGTCGGTTTCGGTGGTCTCGGTTGCTTCTGAGTCTTCGTGACTGTGGTACATGTGCTCTCCTACATGAGTAGTCGTGATTAAGCCATTGGTGCTTGAGGTTGCATCATCGCGTCTTCAGGCATTTCGGGCTTCGACAAGTCAGCCGCTGCCCGCTCAAGTTCCATAAGTACTTGGAAGTCACTAGACAACAACTCCGCGAGTTCTTCTGAGCCCATCTCCGCATACTGAGGAATAGCTTTAGCCGCCATCAGCATCTCTTCGGCGCGCTCTTGTGACATGCCAAGAGTCTCCATGAGAGGTCCGACATCACCAGCTTCGGGTGCTTCTTCTTCTGCGGGCGCTTCTTCGGGCTCTTCTTCGGGGCTATCTTCGGCCTCAGCGGCTTCCGCGTCCTCTGCGTCCATTATTGCGTCAGCTTCATCCATGAGTGGCTTGAGGTCTCTCTCAGCGTCCACATCTTCGGGAATCTCGGGCTGTTCTTCAGCGTCAGCTGGGCCTTCGTCGCCAGGCATCTCCTCTTCGTCCCCGCCTTCTTCAGCTGCGTAAAGTTCAGGGAACTTCTTCTTCGCTTCTTCATATCCAGGTTCACCCTCGTAGGGCAGGCGGTTACCGGTGTTAGGATCTACGGGCATGGGAGTCTCCTTAGCGACTATTTAGTTGAGGGAATGAGTTCATTGGGGTCGAGCACAACAAGTTCAAACGCTGCGTCGAGACCGATTGATCGAAGAAACTTCTTAGGTACACACTGACGCTCTCCAGAAGACATGTCCTCGTAGAAAGATCCATCAGTTCGGCTATCGTCTTTTATGTACCGAAGCGTTCGGTTGTTCGCTTTAGACAGCATCTGGGCGTACTCGACAAGTTCTATGTCGTTTATTTTGTTTCGAGTTGATGGGTCAGGCACTTTTCACGTCCGTAGTTTTACCGACTTTAGCCGCAGCAGCCTTCTCTTTGCGGATAGTGCGCCGCTCAGTAGCAAGCTCTTTAACCATCTTCGCGTCATTGCCTCGCGCCTTACGGCGCTCCCATTGCTTATGCAGTCTCTCGTCTGTCCGCTGTTGGTGTTTCTGCGGATTCTCGCCCTCAATCTGCACTCGATGACCTGGGAATCGATCTTCGATCGTTTTAATACAACGGTCATAATCCTCTCGCGTCTCAGCTTTACCGAGTACGCCGAAGTTTACTGGGACAAACGAACCTGGTCCTTGGCCGTGGATGGCATAGCGCAGCCCCTTGAAGCTCATCTTCCTCTCGCTTCCGCAGTCAGGGCAATCGGGTGGCCCCTCGGATCGGCGGTAGAAGACTTCCACATCAAAGAGGTCGCATCCTGTGCACTCTAAGTTGTTGATCATGAAGCTCACTTGGCGAGTACCCGCTTACGCCACTTCTCAGCAAGCAGTGTAGGTGCCGGTCCAGCTGCATCAAACAGAGATACGGGGCAGTCAACAAACGGTGCCATCCCTTCTTCGTACTCAGTGTAGCCCCAGGCGTCGTCGCTCTTCTCCATGCGGAAGCACAGAATGCGTGCTTGGTTTTCTACCATGCGTGGGTTCGGGCGTTCAGGGCGTGTAGCTACCCACAAGGTCTTGCCGAAGTCGGAGCTCTTGCTTTCTATGATCTCGAGCCTGCTTTCTGCTACGTCTTCGAGTAGCCAGTCCTTGAGCTCTTTACGGGTGCTAACGTCTTGGGGGAATACTAATGCCATGATGTACCTCTCTTTCTGGTCGTGGCTTTGTTTTGGTTTCGCTACTTATAATAACGCTTTTGGTCAGATTGTTACGTTTGAGGGCTACGACTTTTCTTCTTCCACTTGCTGTAGGCGATGGCGGCAGCTTGTTTAGAGGGCTTACCTGCACGCTTCTCTTTAGCGATGGTCTCTGAGATGTACTCACTCTTCTTCATTATGCTTGACCCTCTCTGATTGGCGCTCCTCCCCCAGCAGCAAGAGCTTCTTCTGGTGCAGCGCCTTCACCGCCAAGCATCGCAGCAAGCAACTCTGGTGGAAGTTCAGCCATAGCCGCCTCAGCCTCGGCTTGTTGCTGCGCTTCCATGGCTGGTTGACCTGCAGCGGCCCCGCCAAGAGACTGCGACTGTGCCGCCATCATTGCTTCTTGTTGCGCCGCAGCGACATCTTCTTCTGGCATCAAGATACGGGCAGGAAGACCGAGGCCTGAAAGGACCTCCTCGGTCAGACGGCGTGTATCGACGTTCGGGTCTTGAGAAAGGAATGGCAGCATCTGCATCAACGTCTCAGCAAGAACACTTGGGTTCTGTCGGATTGGGTTGTAGCTGACCATCTTGAACCCGATCTCGAGGTCTTGGATGCTCTTAAGGTCTACCTGCGTCCACTTACGATCACCGGCAATACGGACCATCTTCTCTTTCTTCATGTACTTTTGGCACAGGTAGAAAGACTTAGAGGCTACATCCTCAAGTGCATCATGTACGTGACCCTCACGGGTAGCGAGTCGTGTCCGCATTTGGGCATCGATGATAGCCATCTCGGTAGCTGTACGAGCTCCGGTGACTTGACCACGCGCTGCTTCAGCCAGAGCAGAGATAAACGCCGCGTCGTCTTCTTCTCGTGCGATGAACTCTTTGATACCGACGGGAGTGTCGGGCATAGGCATCTCGTAGAAGAGACTACCGAGTGACCGAAGTGCCTCGCTGTTCTGTGGACTAATGCCCACGAAAGAGCCTGCAGATGCCTCAACTGCCTTGTTGAGGTCTTCTTCTGTTACGCGTCCAGAGTCGTACATGATACGCGGAATCATCAGATAGACGATCTGCTTCATGTGTGTCAGTAGGTCGTTGACTGTTTCTTGCTGGTCGAGAACGAGCTGGACCTCACTGAGGCCCAAGCAGTCTACGCCAGAGTGGTTCAAGCTGAACATGCTGTATGGGATGTAGTCGATCTTGTCTTCAAACAACACAGCGTCTGCTTGCTGGTTGTAGTGCTGCACCTTTCCGCTTTCGCGATCGTAGTACTCCCAGATAGTGACCCACTGGAACGCGTCTTTGACGCCTGCGCCCTTATCGTTCTGCATACCTGTAGACAGCCACTTAGGGTACCTGTCAGGCGTAATCTGAGAGACGTTCTCGCCTTTGTACCGACCCTGCTTCACTCGAGCTTGGAACTCCGTCCAAGGCACCACAGTAGCTTCGAGCCAGTAACGGATGTCTTCTACGTCGCGCACGGTCATATCAAAGAAGACGGCAGAGGGGTCGATTACTCGAGTAACGGGCCGATCCTCCGCTGCGTTCCACCCAGTCTTGAAGATGCCGCGCTTACACAAGACGGCATCGATAAGAGCGGTAGCCGCACGGCGCCGCATCCGGTTCTTCTCAAAGATGTACTCGAGTAGCCCTGTGACGGATGGAGATGCCTCATCCGACTGGGGTGTTCTCGGCATCGCCGCGACTTGCGGGTGCGGGCCGATAAGCGCAGAGATAGCGGTGTCTGCGATAGCGTAGATGAGGTTCTTGCTACACAGGTAGTGACGAGACGCCCCGCCCAGGTCTGAGTCAGAGAAGCGAAAGAAGTCACCCCGGTAAAACCGACGTGCCTTCTCAAACTGTTTCCGTTCGCTTTGATCGTAGAACGCACGATGGCGCTTGATTAGCGAGTTGAGCTTAGGTGCCATGCCGCTATCTCCGGGGACTATTTTATTTGGTGGTATCGGACTTGATGACGGCCTCAATGGCTTTCGCGTCTTTCTTGTCTTTCTCGGCCTTATTCTCAGCGTCAAGCTTTGCGCCTTCTATCTTCATCTCTCGAATCATCTTCTCGATTGATGTCTCTTTCTTTTTTGTGGCCATTACCAGCTCCTGTCTCGTGGTATAGGGTTGAACGGACTCTTTGCAACTTGCTTTTTGTAGCTCTTATGCCTGTCTAAGTCACCGATTGTGACTTGTCCCGGTGTCCGTGGTGACTGTATCTCGGTTGCTCCCTTAACGAAATGCCGACGCGAGAGAATGTCTGCTGCCATTACAGCTGTTCGAGCGCGGTCGAAGTGATGAGTAGCGCCGTCGAGGCCCTTTGTTCTCTTCTTTCGTGTGCCATCATAGTTCAGGAGCTGGTGCAATAGTCCCTTACTCCGCAGTATTATCTCTTCGTGCCGTAGCATACGTACGAGCAGGGCCTCTGCTTCTTGCAGTCTTTTGTTAGTAGCGTACCAGCCTGGGTGATTGTGGTTTGTCCACAAGAGATTCTGCGCTCCGTTCTCTTTAAGGATGGCGATACAGGCAGTAGCGTTTGACTCGACTGCGAGCAGTCCCATGTTGTATCGCTTCTGGGCTCTCTGTAGTCGTTTAGAGAATCGGTCAGGTGCTTCTCGCCCCTCCCAGAAAGCCACTTCCTTTCGCTCAAAGGTGTCCCAGACAGTGAGGGCAGACTTGTCACCGGTAGACCCGAAGCCTGCAGGGTCAGCTGTAATCAAGTATTTCGTCTCTGGGATAGGTGCGTCAATCTCGTAGATGCCGCACATACTGAGCTTAGGGTCAGGATCGGCAGCAGCCAACGCAGGCTTAAGAAGCTCAGCGGGCATGACGGGGTTGGTAGATCCCAGCCAGCCGTCGTACGGGTCAGACGGGTACTTAGAAGAGAAAAGACGCGAGTCTCCCACAAACTCTGTGCCCAGAGCTCTCTGCCTAAACGTGAGGCTACCCAATCCCATATCATCGTGTTTCTGCTGGTACTCGATCTCGTCGGGCTTAAAGTCGATGCCCTTTGCCTTGATACGGCAGCTTTCGTCTCTCCACCATTCGAGGAACACTGGGGTGAACCTACTGTTTCCTTCTAGCGCTGACTGCCACATCTGCTCATGGTGGGAACCTGCCCGACCTGGCGTTGACTCTAAGATGACTTTGGCGTTTGGTCTTTTGTTAACGGTAGGGAATATGTTGATGGCTGCTTTCTTTTGCCACTGCGCTTCGCCAAACTCTGTGATGACGAGGCGATCGATGGATCTACCAATAGCGGGAGAACGCCCGCCTGCAGTCAGGACCTTGATGCCGCCTCCATGAATGAACTGCATTTGAGTAGCTCCGGCCTTTCGCCCCGGTGCGAGAGGCATTCGGACATCAGCTGGAAGTCTCTGGTAGGCAAAGAGAATACGCTCGAAGATATCTTCAGCGGTATCTTGACGCTCCGCAATCAGGAGGCCCTTGACTCCCTCTAAGAACATGCAGTCTCTTAGGAGGAGCATGACGGAGACGGTAGTTATCTTGGCTTGCCGGAACTTGTTTACCATTATCCATTGGTTGTTCTCGTAAGCTTCGAGAACCTTCCTCTGGGTAAACGTAGGCTCCATGTAGCCTATAGTTTCGTCTTCTCTGACGATCTGACACATCGATACAAACGCATCAGGTGTTGAGAATAGTGCACGGACTTTACCGGCATGTATCCCTGGTACATCAGCGTACCGGGCACCGGATTGTCTCTTGGTCGTCTTGCGTTGAGCGTTTGCCATATTCATGAGGGTATCATGTTTGATGACAAGTGGTATGGTAGGGCCTTAAGGTTGCACGGTTAGACTTTGTAATGTATACATGAGATACGCACCCAATTAGTGTGTCGGGCAGCCGAAAGGTCCGACGAGGTCACTCCGGGCAGGCGAGACGCAAATCCCTAATCTATATTATCTCGGTTGCAGATTAAGTATAGTCTCGCAGCCAAAGGCCAAAAATGTCCATTAGTACAGAACTATT
>Ga0098056_1001430_pt1 | contig 9643 bp, 3 predicted proteins | sample 17BtaG_FD_92583 | JGI IMG/M metagenome (GOLD analysis project Ga0098056, IMG submission 92583) | Marine viral communities from the Subarctic Pacific Ocean - 17B_ETSP_OMZ_AT15314_CsCl metaG | ecosystem: Environmental > Aquatic > Marine > Oceanic | place: Subarctic Pacific Ocean | collected 2015-01-18
AAAAACGTTAGGCAGGCTGTTTTTAACGGTATTAACGGGCGAGGCGACACAAGATATATAGACTACTATATACTAGAAAAGCACATGGCTGGCGACGAGGCGTTTAAAGATTTAAAATTTGAAGATACTAACAAAGATGGTCAAATAAACATTGACGACAAAATAGATGGAGAATTTGTTTTAGATCAAGCTAGTCAAACAGCGTTTGACAACCACGTTGAAAGGCTTAAGCGAGAAGACATCGACTTTAGTAAAGGTGTAAAAGACTTTTTTGTAGATATGGGTATGGGTATATATAGCGGTGCTAAAGGTCCAACAGAAAAAAGCAAAGAAACTTTTGATAACGAAAGCAGCTTAACTTTATTAAACAAAGGCAAAGAGGTAAGACTAAGCGATTTAACAGGCGATGATAGTTACGGTAAAATGAACATTAAATGGAACAGTAGTAAAAAAGCATACGAATATTTTACTGAAGTAGGCGGGCTGCTTCCAAACTTAGAGCCATTGACTATGTCAGATTTAGCTCTAAAAATTAATGTATCTGAAGACAAATTAAAGTCTTTTGAGACAGACGTAGTAGATTACGGTAAATATAAGTTATAAACAATACAATAAAATAATATGCCAATATTTAAAGTAGACAACGATACTTACGATATTCCAGAATCAGAAGTACAAGGATTTTTAAATCAGTTTCCAAACGCTAAATCAACAGAAGAAAGCTTGGAAAAGACAAACGGCTCTCAGAAAGAGGATGCAACTGTGGAGCCAACAGATATGGCATCCAAGCAGGACGCTACTTTATTGGCGTTACCAAAATTTCAAGACATAATAATAGACATTCCTGATCTTAGTGAAGAAGAATTTGAAGCTATTGTAAGCGAAGAAACAAAAGCTGATGATCAAAGAAAAAAAGATGCGGCTGAAAAAACTAAGCAATATAAAAGACAGTTAAAAATTGAAGAAATAACTGGTATTAAACCTGAAGACTATCCAAGCTTAACGATAGATGAAGAAGATCAGTCGTATATGGGTAGAGTTGTTAAAGTTCCAGTTCAAGAAAAAGTAAACATGGACAAAATGGAAGACATCATATCTGATGTTTCTAGTGAGTTTATGGATCAATTTGCTCCAATGTTATCTAATGAATTTAAGGCTTTAGAAAATTATCAAAGCGACCCAATGAAGTACGCTGATGAATTAAAAGAAATAGAAAATAAAGCTTACACAAACATATCTAAAAAATATCCAGGGTTATCTAAAAAAGATTTTATTGATATAGCTAATATTGGCGGCTCAGGCTTATTTCAAAATGCCTTAGATAAACAAGCCAATACATACAACTCAAAAGCCAATCAAGCTAATTTAAAAGGTGCTGAAACTTTAGACGAAGACTTTTACAAAAGCGTTATAGCAAACGAAGACTCTAGTAGAAATACAAAAGAACTACAAAAAAAAGAATTAGTTGAAAATATAATTCAAAAAACAAGAGAATTACAAACAACTCAAGAAGGGCCACGAGCTAGATTTCTTAGGTTTGAAATAGCTAAACATAAAGATGATATACAAAAATTAGCAACTATAGAAGGAACTGGTCCAATGGGCGAGTTTACAGATATGTTTGGAGAAGCTAAAGATACTAAAGACAAAGTTTTAGCTAGTTCGTATTTTGAAAACGAAACTACAAAATATCGTAGAGATAAAATTAAAGAAGCACAAGAAAATTTTGAAGGAGTTAAAGATCTTGGTTTAGAACAAACTAAATCTTCAGATCCAACCATGACAGATCTTCAAGCTATAGAAAAATTTTTAAAATCTAAAGCTTACGAGCTGCAACAGCTTCAAGTTAATGGAAATGAAGAAACAGTATCTGTTGATATTGAAAAAACAACTGGTACTAGACTATATAAAGATTTAAAATCTATAGGATTAATTAAAGATGGTCAAACAGGTAGCGTTGATGTACCTATTAAAACTATATTTGATTTTGGTTTTGACGGAAGAGATTTTGAGCCGGACGAAAAATATTTATTAGGATCTTTCGATGTTATGAAAGATGCTATGTCTGAAGACGACAGGCTTAAGTTGTTAAACTACGAAGACGCTATATACAGAACTAAAGGTGAAATATCATCTTTGTATGATCTTAGATATTTAGACAACGATCCAGAAGCGTTAGATAGAGGCGGCGGTGCTAAATCTTTTTTAGAAACTACAGTTAAAGCTGTAGCTACACACTATACTGATCTACGCATAGAAGAGGCTGATAAGTTTGCCGCTATGGGCAAAAACGAAACAACAGCAGCTACACTAGAAAAGTTTGAAGCTATAGTTCCAGACTTTAATGAAACATTTAAGAAAGAAATAGCGAACGGTGAAATAGATGAGCTTGGCTTTACTAAAGAGCAAATGCAAGCTATAGAAAAAACATTTGGAGAAGAGATTGGTGAAGGTGTTGGGCACTTTGTTCCGATGCTTATTGATCTTGGCGTGTTGTCTGCTAGTACAGGCATGGTTATGACCATACCTAAAATAGCTAGAGCTATGGCAACTTTAAGAGGTGGTACTGCTTATCAAAAAGCTCAGTTTCATGCTATAATGGCAATGGTCGAAGAAGGTAAGATGTTTACTGTAGGCATGGGAGCTGGTACTGGTGCTGGTTTTTATGCCGGTGGTCAACTTACTAGCGGTGTTTCACCGTTTAAACAAAGATTTAAATACTTTGATCCAGTTTGGCAAAGAGTTGTTAAAGGCGGAGTAGTTGGTGCTTCTTCATCTCAGCTTGCTACGGTAATGGAAAATGGTGTTAAAGATTTAATGGGTGACGCTGACTTTAAAGCGGCTATAGATCAACATTTTGGCCATTTAACCACAAGAGATTTTATTGTAGAGTCTATAGTATTTAGCATTGTAGGAGCTTCACACTTGAAGAAAAAAGACTTTATGTCTACAGGCGGCAAATACAAAGCGCTTGACGAGCTTAACAAAGAGTTACGTGAAGTTATGCCAGAAGGTGGTATTGAAAAAATGACTTCTGAGCAAAAAGAAAAATATGGCGCGTTGTTAAGTGCTAAAAACGTTATAGAGCAACAAATTCAAGTAGAAACAAACGCTGTAGAACTAGATCCTAACAGTAAAAACTTTGAAAAAAATTATAATGCTAGAATAGTAAGGCCAACAGAAAACGCTGTTAGACAGGTTATACCCGAGTATAAAGGCTTTGATGTTAGGTTTGTAGAAGGTAAAGGAGAGCTAGCCGAAGGTAACACTGCTGAGTTTAAATATAAAGAAGGTAAAGACGGTAAAGATTTAATTATACTTGACAAAAACGCATACACGCCTGGTAAAACAGCACATGAGCTTACACACCTTGTTACAGAAAACTACTTTAGAAGAAACCCTGAAGCAGAAGTTAAGTTTACAAAAAAAATGGAAACACTTTTTAAAGACTTTAACTTTGAGGCTTTTGAAGGAACTCCTCTAGCAGAGTTTATAAAAGAAGGTTATAAAATAGATGCTAGAACAAAAGAAGGTAGATCTGAAGCGGCTAGAGAGTACTTAGCGTACATGACAGAGCTTTTATCTGATCCTAAAATATATTATCAAAAAGTTGCGCCAACGTTTTTTAAAGAAGCTAAGCAAGAATTATTATCTATAGTAGAAGAAAACTTTGGTTATAGACCTAAAATTAGAAATCCTAAAGAGTTTGTAGAACTTTTAGGTAGATTTTCAAAAGATCAACGCATGGGTCTAGGCTTTGAGATGAAAGCTGCAAGACTTGCTGATCTTGAAGAGTTTGATTTTTTAGGTATTCAATTTATAGAAAACAATAAGAAAAAAGAAAAAGCTACGTTTGCTTCGCAAGATTTAACTAAAAAAAGATTTTTAGTAGAGAAAGAAAAGCTTGACGCTAGTGATATGTATCGTATTGATAAACGGCTTTTTGATGAAGCTGGCAACAGTAAGTATAAGCCTAAATTAAAAAAAGGTGAACAAGGCTATGAAGCTGAAGTTGCTAAAATAAAAGAACAATACCAAAGCTCAAGTGAGTTTAGAGAGATTTCAGATGTTATTCAACGTGAACTTCAAGCGCCAAATGGTGGACTTCATAAATTAATTGAAAAGCAAGCTAACGATGCGAGCATAACATTTAACAGGCAAGGCTTTATAGAAGCTGTAAAAGATAATTTGATAATAAGAGAATACAACTTTAATCCAGCTGAAGGCGGTGGTAGTCTATATGGTTATTATAGCGGTACAGCAATACCGTTTGAAGCAGCTAGAGCTAGAGAGGCTTTTGCTAAAAAAGCAGAAACTGGCGAAGGTATTAAAAAAGTAGAATTAGATAAAGAGGTAGGCGAAGGAAGAGCTAAATTTGAAGTTGAAGCAGAGAAAAGTTATTTTGAAAAAGATTTTGAAAATGAAGATGTTTCACCAGCGGCTCAAATTAAATATAGAGATTACTTAAAGGAGGCGGGATTAAAAGAGTCTGAAGCGGAGGCTTACATGCCTACTGGCAAAGGTATGGATGTTGCTAAAAAATTACAAATAGAAGTACCTGAAATAGATTTATCTCAACCAGATATAGCAGCTGCTATTAATGCACCGCAAACTGTAAAAGAAGGCTTAAGCTATAAAAATCTTAGAAAAACATCTAATGAAATTACTGGTAATACCGTTGCGTTAGAGTATTTTAACTTAAATCCCGAGTTGTGGAATATAGTAAAAACTACGCCAGCTAAAAATTTAAATAACACAGCTAGGCAAGCTATTAAAGATAAATTAAAAGAAAATGTTAAGACTCACATAAAGTTACTGCCTCAGGGCGCTCAAGATTTGATAACTAGACAAGGAGAGAACGTTACGCCAGAGTTTTTGAAAAATACTTCTACGGGCACTAGAAAAAAACTACTAGAAATACCAATGCTTTATACTAAAAAATCAAGAACTGGTAAAAACTTAGCTGAATTTGTTAAAACACCAGAGCTTATAAAATATGAAAAGCTAGTTGATCCTAAGCAAGGTACACCTGAGTTTGAGTTTAAGCAAGGTTTTGAAAGTAAATTTTTAGAGTTTTTTGAAGGTCAAGGTAGAGAAAAAGATCAATTACTTAAAGGTATTGTGTTTGAAACTATAGATGCAATACATAATCAGTCTGTAAGAAAAGCTTTAAACGCTATAGGCGCTGGTAAAGAAGTAATAAATCAAGCTGCCGCAGGTAAGTCAAGCGCTATAGCTTCTAAAGTATTAGATAACTATTTTGTTAGATTTCCAGAACAAAGCTTTGAACAAGCTCAAGAAGCGTTTTATAGAGCTTATCTAGGTGATTATAAAAATTTAAGCAAAGAGCAAGCTCAATACTTTAAAAACATAGGTTTAGAACCAGGTTTAATGACTAGAGAACAAGCTCTAACATATGGTTATATGGATGCTATGGCTATGGCTGGTAAATCTAAGCAAGTTAGATTTGACAAAGACTTGCAGATAGCTGAAATAAAAGATATTACATTAGAAACTGGAGAAGTTGTAAGTGCTGCAGAAATAAAAAGTTTAGATTTAAGCGCGAACTTTAGTGTAAAAAAAGGTGATGTTATAGTAAACGTTGATAGAACAAATAAGTTTGTTGATCACTCTGTAGAGTTTTCTAAATTACTACCAAAAGAAATAGCAGAAAACCTTAGCTTTTTTGATCAAATAATATTTTTACATCAAAGAACTACTTTTGAAAAAGAAACAAGAGACGTTAAAAAAAGCGGTGGAAAAATAATAGATCAAAGCGGAAACAGCATAGTTGACCAGCCTTTTACAAAAGGTAGATCAAGAGCTCTTGAAGTGCTTGGAAAAAACACTATTAAACAAATATGGGAAGGTATTAGTTTTGATTTTAAAAAAGCAACATCTCAAGTTACAGGTCAAAAGAAATATGCTGAAGCAAAGACCGAAGCTGAAAGAATAGCAATAATTGAAAAGTTTTTTAATCAATTTAGTGAGTCAAACAAAATCAAGATATACAACGGTATAGCTTCAACAATGGAAGCGTATGTTCACTCTGGTAGAAATAAAGCTGAAGTTTTAAGCCGTATGGAGTGGACTGCTAATGCTATGCGTAGTAATAGTAATTTAAGGTTAGGGTTAAGACAAACAGCTCCTATATTTGCAATATACAAAGGCGCTGGGTTAATGACGCCAGAGCAGTTTAAGTTAGAGCATGCTAAAACTTCTGTAAAGCAATCGTTGACTACGTTTGAATTAATATCTCAAAATAAATGGAGAGAGTACGGCGCTGAAACATTAAAAGATTTTGTTGGCATATTAGCTCCTAAAAAACTACTAGATATTATAGATGCTAAAGGCGGAACAACAAACATGGAAGCTTTGTATCGTATGGCTATTTTAGAGCCAAAAACTTTATCTGAGTTTGTTACAGTAGAGTCTAACGGCAAACAAACCTTGCTAGATTATATGCTTAAAAAAGGTAAAGCTGAAATTGAAGCTAAAGCTGTTAAAGAAGCTTTTAATCAAGAAATGATACTTAAAACTGAAAGAAAAAAACTTAAAGACGTAGGTTTATTATCTGATGTTAACATGGGTAAGGCTATGGCTGCTAAAAGTTTAAAAAACCATGACAAAGCTATAATACAAGCTAGAGAAAAAAACAAGACTTCCAGAGGTATGTCAACGTTTGATTTTGATGAAACACTAATTGTTGGCGGTAAAAACTTTGTTACAGCAACAAGAGGTAAAGAGTCCATAAAGATTAGCTCAGAGCAGTTTCCACTTCAAGGACCTAGACTTGCTGAGCAAGGATATAAGTTTGACTTTAAAGACTTTGTAAATGTAAAAGGTGGTAAAGAAGGACCTTTAATGCAAAAGCTAAAAAATCAAATAGAAAAATACGGAACAAACAACGTGTTTATATTAACAGCTCGTATGCAAGAAGCAGCGCCAGCAATACAAGCTTGGCTTAAAACACAAGGTGTTAATTTGCCTATAAAAAACATTACTGGTTTAGGTAATAGTACAGGCGAAGCTAAAGCTCTTTGGATGCTTGAAAAGTTTAGCGAAGGCTACAACGACATGTATTTTGTTGACGATGCTTTGCCTAATGTTAAAGCTGTAAAAAGAGTTTTAGATCAACTAGATATAAAGTCTGATGTTCAACAAGCTATGGCTTCTAAAGATTTAAACAAAGGTGTTAACGATATATTAGAGTACTCGTTAGGAATACAGTCTAAAAAAGTATTTTCAAAAGCAGAAGCTAAAGTTAGAGGTAAAGATATTAAACGTCGTAGATTCTTTATACCTGATACAGCTGCTGATCTAGAGTTACTTCTTGAGCCAATGTATGGTAAAGGTAAAAAAGGTACTGAAAATAAAAAATGGTTTCAGGAAAACTTTATTAGAAAGTGGGAGAGAGGTATAAACGACTTCAATAACGCTAGACAAACTATCACCAATGATTATATGTCTTTGCGTAAGAAAAACAAAGATATTGTTAAGCAGTTGCCTAAGGCTGTTGAAGGAACAAACTTTACTCATGATCAAGCTATGAGAGTTTATATTTGGAATAAAAACGGATATAAAATACCTGATCTTACTCCAACGACTCAACAAAAGTTAGTTAAGTACGTTTTAAACAACCCTAAGCTGCAAGCTTATGCAGAAAGCTTAGCTAAGTTAACGAAGGTTGAAGGTGGACTAAAAGAACCTTCAGCTGAGTGGTGGGGTGAAACTATAGCTACTGAAATACAAGATCTTGGTAAGGGCATTGGACGTAAAAAATATATACAAGATTTTATAGATTCTAAAAATGAAATATTTTCAGAGGTTAACTTAAATAAAATGGAATCTAAGTTAGGTACTAACTGGAGAGAGACTATTGAAGACATGTTTGATCGTATGGAAACAGGTAGAACTAGAAGCATGAATCTTGGTAAAACCGGAAACGCATTAATGAACTATTTTAACGGTTCAACTGGTACGATCATGAACTTTAACACTAGGTCAGCCGCACTTCAGTTAATATCTACAGTTAACTTTGTTAACTCTTCTTTCAACAATCCGCTTATGGCAGCTAAAGCTTTAGCTAATCAGCCACAGTACTGGAAAGACTTTATGACAATAATGAACTCTGACATGTTAAAGCAAAGGCGTCAAGGGTTAGAAATAAACGTAACAGAAGCAGAGCTTGCATCAGTGGCGTCTCAAAGTAAAAATCCAGCAAGAGCAGCGTTAGCTAAAATATTAAAAGCAGGTTATTTACCCACAAAGGTGGCTGACAGCTTTGCTATCGCGTCTGGCGGCGCTACGTATTATAGAAACGCTATAAACAAGTATGTAAAAGAAGGTTTGTCTAAGTCTGAAGCTGAAAAAAAGGCTTTTATAGATTTTCAAGCTATAGCTGAAAGAACTCAGCAGTCGTCAAGAGCTGATCTATTATCTAAACAACAAACATCGTTTGAAGGTAGGTTAATACTAGCTTTTGCTAACACGCCTATGCAGATGAATAGAATAATGATGAAAGACGTATTAGATGTAAGTAAAGGCAGGTACGAAGGTTTTTACGGAGAAAACTCTTTAACAAGTAAAATGAGTAGAATCGGCTACTACGGTTTTGCTCAATCATTAATATTTGCTGGCTTACAATCAGGTGCTTTTGCTTAATGACAAACTCTGATGACGATGAGAAAATAGCTGAATCAAAGCTTAACATGCTAAATACTTTAGCTGACTCATTTTTAAGAGGTATGGGCGTGCAAGGAGCTGTAGTCAACGGTGTTAGACTTTCTGTTCAAGAGTTTATAAAGCAAGACGGTAAAAAGTATAACGCTGATTACAGTGAGGTTGCTGAAAAACTACTTAATATATCACCAACGGTTGGTTCTAAGTTTAGTAAACTTGATGCCGCAGGTAACACGTATAATTATAACAAAAAAATTATACAAGAAGAAGGTTTAACTTTAAACGGCCCACTGCTAGAGGCTAGCACTCAAGTTATAGAAGCTACAACAAACGCGCCTTTAAATAGATATTACAAAAAAGGTAACAACATACAAAACGCTTTAGATGATAGCTACTACAACTGGCAAAGAGCTTTGTCAGGCATGGGTTGGAGTGTTTGGGGATTAGGCGAAGGTAAAGACGAAAGTAGAGTTAGAATTAAGAACAAAGGCAAGGAAACTGAGTATACTAAATATTTAACCAAGGAGGGCTTGCGAAGAGAGCAGGTTTTAAAAGACGTTAAAGAAAAGCGAAAGCAAGCTAAAAAAGCTAAACAACGAAGATGTAGCGGAATTAAATCAGATGGAACGCAGTGTAGTATCATGGTTAGTAAGCCAAAAACAAGGTGTCACTATCACGATTAACATGTAATAATAAAATAATGGCAACGGTTGACAAAGAAATAGCATTAATGCAGCAGAGAATGGATCAGATGGATAAGAAACTCGACAAGATGGACGAGAAATTAGATAGTCTTGTTAAGCAATTACTAGACCCGGATAACGGCGTTACAGCAAGGGTTAATAAAAACACAGCAGCTAGAAAGGTTCTTGTTAAGGCTATATGGGTACTTTACGGTATTGTAGCCGCTGCTTTAGCTAAGATTTTCTTTGGTTCATGATGCAAAAAGACTTCACTATAT